>OLNJ01000555.1_pt1 | contig 30248 bp, 27 predicted proteins | sample 1672191 | NCBI WGS metagenome assembly OLNJ01 (sample SAMEA3136657, study PRJEB25190) | human gut metagenome | biome: human gut; feature: human-associated habitat; material: faeces | place: Austria | collected 2013 | reverse complement strand
ACTTCTACCCGGGCGACGTCGCCGCCAAGGCCCACAAGGTTCAGCCTTCCGCCCGCGGGGAGCTGGAGATCACCACGCTCAACCAGATGTACCTGGAGGAGGGGACGCTGTCCGTGGTCACCCTCGGCCGCGGCTACGCGTGGCTGGACACCGGCACCATGGAGAGCCTCCACGAGGCCGCGGAGTTCGTCCGCGCCGTCGAGCACTCCCAGGACCTGCCGGTCTCGGTCCCCGAGGAGATCGCCTGGGAGAACGGCTGGATCACGACCGCCGAGCTGGAGGAGGCCGCCAAGGCCTACGGCAAGTCGGTCTACGGGCGGCACCTCAAGAAGGTCGCCGCCGGCGAGATCGTCAACAGCCCGCGCGAGTACTAGGAGGAACCCCTCATGTCTGAGATTTTCGAACCACACAATATCATCGTCACGGGCGGCTGCGGCTTCATCGGCAGCAACTTCGTGCACTACGTGGTCAACAACCACCCCGGGGTGCACGTGACCGTCCTGGACAAGCTGACCTACGCCGGCAACCCCGAGAACATCGCCGGGCTGCCCGAGGACAGGGTCGAGCTCGTCGTCGGCGACATCTGCGACGCCGCGCTGCTGGACCGCATCGTCCCGGGCCACGACGCGATCGTCCACTACGCCGCGGAGTCCCACAACGACAACTCCATCGCGGACCCCGAGCCCTTCCTGCGCACCAACGTCGAGGGCACCTTCCGCCTGCTGGAGGCCGTCCGCAAATACGGCGTCCGCTACCACCACGTCTCCACCGACGAGGTCTACGGCGACCTCGCGCTCGACGACCCGGCCAAGTTCACCGAGGAGACGCCGTACCACCCGAGCAGCCCGTACTCGAGCACCAAGGCGTCCTCCGACATGCTGGTCCGCGCCTGGACCCGCACCTACGGGCTTCGCGCCACGATCTCCAACTGCTCCAACAACTACGGCCCCTACCAGCACGTGGAGAAGTTCATCCCGCGCCAGATCACGAACATCATCGACGGCGTCCGCCCCAAGCTCTACGGCAAGGGCCAGAACGTCCGCGACTGGATCCACACCGAGGACCACTCCAGCGCCGTCTGGGACATCCTCACCAAGGGCCGCATGGGGGAGACCTACCTCATCGGAGCCAATGGGGAGAAGAACAACATCACGGTCCTGCGCATGATCCTCGAGGCCATGGGCCGCGACCCCGAGGACTTCGACTGGGTCGCCGACCGCCCCGGCCACGACCGCCGCTACGCCATCGACAGCACGAAGCTCCAGCGCGAGCTGGGCTGGAGGCCGGCGCACACCGACTTCGCCGGGGGCCTGAGGGCCACCATCGACTGGTACGTCGCCAACGAGTCCTGGTGGCGCCCGGCCAAGGAGGCCACCGAGGCGCGCTACCGCGCGCAGGGGCAATAGGAGAGGGGAGAGAGACATGGCAGACATCGCATTCGAGAAGGACCTCTCCGTCGCCGAGACCGGCATCGGGGGCCTCAAGGTCGTCGACCTGGCCGTCCACGGCGACTCGCGCGGCTGGTTCAAGGAGAACTGGCAGCGCGCCAAGATGACCGCCCTGGGCATCCCCGACCTCCGCGTCGTCCAGAACAACATCTCCTACAACGACAGCCGCGGCGTCACCCGCGGCATCCACGCCGAGCCCTGGGACAAGTTCATCTCGGTGGCCCGCGGCAGCGTATTCGGCGCCTGGGTGGACCTGCGCGAGGGCAGCGAGACCTTCGGCAAGGTGTTCACCTGCACGCTCGACCCGAGCAGGGCCATCTACGTCCCGCGCGGCGTGGGCAACTCCTTCCAGGCCCTGGAGGACGGCACCGCCTACACCTACCTGGTGGACGCCCACTGGTCGCTGGAGCTCAAGAGGACCTACACCTTCGTGAACCTCGCCGACCCGGAGCTTAACATCCAGTGGCCCATCCCGCTGGACCGGGCCACCGTCTCCGAGGCCGACCTCAACCACCCGATGCTCGCCGACGTCGTCCCCATGGCGCCGAAGCGCACCCTCGTCACCGGCTGCAACGGCCAGCTGGGCCATGCGGTCCGCGCGCTCGCCGAGGAGCGCGGCGTGGCGAAGGACTTCGACTTCTGCGACATCGACACCTTCGACATGTCAGACCCGGCGGCCTACGCGCAGTACGACTGGTCGCTCTACGGCACCGTCATCAACTGCGGCGCCTACACGGCCGTGGACAGGGCGGAGACCCCCGAGGGCCGCGAGACCGCCTGGAAGGCCAACGCCACCGGCCCCGCCCTCCTCGCCCGCACCTGCGCCGGGCACGGGATCACCCTCGTCCACGTGTCCTCCGACTACGTCTTCGACGGCACCGCCGAGGTGCACGACGAGGACGAGCCGTTCTCCCCGCTGTCCGTCTACGGCCAGACCAAGGCCGCCGGCGACATCGCCGTGGCCGGGTGCCCGCGCCACTACGTCATGCGCAGCTCCTGGGTCATCGGCGAGGGGCACAACTTCGTCAAGACCATGAAGGGGCTGTCCGACCGCGTCGCCGACCCGGAGGACGGGCTCGCGCAGGTCACGATCGTCGACGACCAGCTGGGCCGCCTGACCTTCACGCGCGACATGGCGCAGGCTATCTTCCACGTGCTGGGGACGCACGCCCCCTACGGCACCTATAACTGCACCGGCTCGGGTGCGGTCAGGTCCTGGGCCGACATCGCCCGCGCCGTCTTCGAGGCCGCCAACGGCAACGGCGACAGGGTCGTGCCGGTATCGACTGCCGACTACTACGCGAGCGCCGCCGGCCCCGTCGCCCCGCGCCCGGTCCACTCCGCGCTCGACCTGTCCAGGCTCGAGGCTGCCGGCTTCCACATGCCCGACTGGGAGGAAGAGCTGGGGGAGTACATCAAGACGCTCTAGCAGCTTAGTGGCTCGTCGGGAAACCCGGCGAGCCACTATTTATTTAATCTTGAGCAATTTGCATCTCGACTTAGGGCCTTCTTGCCGACATGTTAATCCAAATCCAGCAGTTTCCGCTGCAGTCAGCATGCTCGATTCGATTTTTGACCAATCCAAGGTCTATAAGTCTATTTGCCAGTGGTATGTCCTTGTGCTCAACAAAGGCCTGGCCATTTGGAAACGCAATTGCACGCAGCGAGTTCAAATAGTGCTGAGTCGTCTCGTCCATATCTTTACCTACTTTCGGGGCTTGATTTACAACCCATATATTTGGCTTTCCGTCAAATACCATCGTGCGGGATTGAGCCACCTTGTGTCTCTCAAATCAATGAGTATGTCGAGAGCGCTGTCGAAAACGACCGCAGCGCCCACTCTTCATTTAGGCTAAAGGCTTACAACCCGATCACAAACCTCCAACGCAGTAGATCGATGTGCGACGATGATGATGGTACGGCCGAGATTTCGCATGCAATCCAGCATTTCTCGCTCGGTCTTGGGGTCGAGGGCCGATGTGCATTCATCGAGCAAAAGCACGGGGGAGCCGGAGTAGACCGCACGCGCAACGGCAGGGCGCTGGTCCAGGTCTCCGTACCAGTTGTCGCTGGTATCGTCCCAGGTTAGGTCCATCTGGCACCATTTGCCGTCGATCTTTACGGAGTTCCACGTGTGGCCGTTGCCGGTGATGCGGCCATTGGCGATGCCCGCGGCGTCAAGGAGCTTGGAGTAGATGCGCTGGTAGCTCTCGCAGGTGCCCTGGTGGCGCGTGATGCCGCTTTCGGCCGAGCACCAGTTGAGGCTGTGGTCGTACTCCAGCTGGTCGAGCGTCTAGTCGTGGAGCCACAGTGCCATGTCGTATTCTGAGCCGTTTGTCTCTTGCCTGCACAAGTTCACGGTGTTGTTGACGATCTGCGTGACGCTCGGGCGGGCGGCGTCGTTTACGGTCACCTCCGCCGTGGTGCGCAGGTAGTAGATCCCCCTGTCGTTTTGGGGGTCGTTTCTGTCGTTGTCCATGAAGTAGAAGTGGATGCGGTACGTGTCCGATGCCGTGAAGTCAAAGGTAAAGTCGTGGCCCGCGGTGCCCAGGCTGCAGTAGCTGGCCCATGCCGGGCGCGACGGGTCGCAGGCGCTTTCCTGGCTGCCGCCGTTCCAATAGGTGGGCACGTCCATGCGCGCCTTGGCCTGGGACGAGCCGTTGGTCTGGGTTACGTGGAAGGTCGTCGCGGTGCCCACGGGGGCGTCGTTCCACGAGACGGTGAAGGTGACGCCGTTTTGGCTCGCGGTGGCGGAGTGGGCGTTGCCGGTTTGTGACGTGGCGGAGATCGCGGCAGGCGTGGGGTTGGTCTGGGCGAGGAGGGATGGGGTGGGGGTGGTGGCCGTGTTGGTTGTGGCGGTGGTGCCGTCAGCGTCTTCCGTGTTGACTGCGCTGGTGCCGGTGGATGTTGCGGTGCTGTCCTCTGCGGTATCTGCTGTCGCATTTGTGATGGTGTCGTCTTCGGCCTTGCCTGTGTCGTCGCTCGTGGCGTCGGCTTGCGCCTGCTGCTCGGCTGTTGCCTGAGGCTGGATGGCTTCCGCAATGGCTGCCATGGGCATCGTCGCGCTGACCATGGACGTACACGCGATCGCGCAGACCAGGTAGTAAAGGGGTCGTTTCATAGCGGAGCCTCTCGGTGAGTAGCCAATAGGGTCCGAAGGCAGCTCCAGGCCAGCACTCCGCACATATTTTGTTGGGGTTTATTTTACGGGAACCCCAGTCAACATCAGCGAACTTTCTGGGGAATGTTAGGGAGGGGGAGGGGCGGTGGCCCCACTTTAGTCCCCGGTGGCGCTCGGGCTCGTGCTTCGTTGACTATGCCTGATGCGGCAACTCCAGCATGAGGCCGCCTTGCGCCTCTTCGAGACTCGCCACCGAGACCTTCCATGAAAAGTCCGCGAGGTTGCTGCATAGGTCAAGCTCTGTATGGCCGTATTTTCAATTCTGCAGTCAAGGTGATTCTCGTCTGGTAAAAGGCGACATTCGACCGGTCGCGACCCGATGATTCGATACTCCTTCTGATATGCGTACTTGGGCGTTTTGATAACGAGATTGTGCGGGATGCCCTCAAAGATCTCGCGGATCAGTTTTGGCCCGGGGACGCCGTAGGAGATGGGGCCGTGAGCGTAGATGTTTCCGTCGTCGGTGATGTGTCCGTCGGCGAGGCGTGCGAAGCTGTCGTACTGCACAATGCCGACCCACCCGTTCGCGTACCCGAACTCCCGGATCATGCGCATCGGGATTTTCACGGTGTTGTCGACGATATCGTTCTCGCGGACCGTGTACATGCAGTAGATGGGCAGGGAAGTATATCTGTAGAGGCACACCCCGGGAGCCATGGAAGCTTCGAGCGGATCGCCCTGTTCGCCAGGCGGGCCATGGTACTAGCCGGCCGCGTTCATGTAGGGGTGACCGTTTATCAGGTCGTCGATGTATGCTTCCCTGGGTGCGAACTTAAGTAGGTATGCAATGTTGTCTTTGAGCATGGCGTGTCCTTTCTTAAGTGGTTTTGTCCCGGGCTAACTCGTTCGTCCGGGCACATTGAGACCAAGATAAGGACGCCCCTCAAAAAAACCTTCTCTCGCTAATTGATTTATTCGGTCCCGCTCCGCACGGCTGGTCGGCTTCCGCGTCCATTGCGACGTCCACGACCTGCTCGGCGAGGCGCCTGAGCAGCTCCCACATGTCGATGGCGTCATCGTCGAAACGGGGCAAGGAGAGCATGTCCGGCGTCGGGTCTGGTGGTATTTCCATGGCGGTCTTCGTCCTTTTCCAGAACCTGTTGATGTGGTGATTTTAGATTCCAGGACGAAGGCCGCTCTTCGTTAAACGGACGCTAGAGCGTCACCTTTACGCCAACGTTTCCGACGGACCCTCTTTTCGTTCTGCGATGTAGTCCGCGAACCATTTGCGCGCGTTGTTCTTGAGGATACGGATGTTATCTTCGTTTGCGGTGTTGATCTCCTGAAGCGCTCGTTCGGCGATAACGTTCTGATCTTCAAGAGACTCGTCGACGCTTGAACGGTATTTTTTAGCGACCGATGCTATGTACCTGCTTACGAAGGTCTTTTTGTCCTTATCGCTCAGGGCCGCGAAATCTACTTTGAGATTAAGCCTCGAAAGCAGTTCCGGTGGGAACTTGTCTTGCACCTCGTTTCTCGGTGTGTTCGAGGTGAATACTATGGTATAGCCGTTGAGGTCGTGTTCCTCGCCCTGGGAATCCGTGAATTTGCCGTTCTCGAGCAGGTCGAGGAAGAAGCTCCAGACTGCTGAGTCTCCCTTTTCGAACTCGTCGATAAGGATGACGCCTGAATTACTTCGCTCTATCTTCATTGTGAGTTCGCCTTCTTCGCTGCCCATGTAGCCACGCGGGCTGCCGATGAGCGAATTGAGCGAGTCCTTGCTGCTATAGTTGCCAAAGTTGATCTTAGGCAGCGGTTCTCCCGGGGCGAGCAGCTTGCTGAGAATTCTTGCGGTCTCAGTTTTGCCCACGCCGGAGGGCCCGATCAAGAACAGTGAGAGAATCGGCTGTTCCCCTATGCTGTTAAACAGCCTGAATATTTCTACCTGTTTGCGGAATTCGCCTTTGAATTTGTCCTGCCCTATGAGACCGCATGTGAGCTTGTCGAGCAGCTCTTTTGTCTCTGAGTCGTCTAGATCTATCAGGCGTTTTGGTTTCTCTTCAGTTGACATGGCTTGATCTTCGGTATCTCCCTCGATATCGCATTGTCGTATGGTGTCAAATATGGTACGCATTTCGTATGCGTATCTGTCTGCTGTTGTTTCATCGGCGATGAACACCGTGCTTTCAGGCATTTGATAGAGAAGACCTTCAAATGTTGCGGCCATGCTTCCTTTGCCGCCGGAGGGGTCGAGTAGGGATAAAAGCGATGAAACATCGAGCGCCATATCACCCTCTCCAGCTTGCAGCGCAATTTGTGCCGTATTAGAAAGAGATAACGCCGAGGTATATTCGTATCCTTCGCTTTCGAGCCGGCTCCTGAGATGGGCGAATTGGTCCTTCCTGTATGTGATTAAGTTCAGCATGTCTTATTCATCCTTTTTATTGACTGCCTGGATGACTGCGATGACATCGATGTAGGTTGCTTCGGTCTCATCTTTTTCTGTTGTCGGATTGTCTACTTGATCGTCCGTTCGTTCTTTGTATGAGCCATCAATGAAACCGTCGTCCTCCGGTTCAGCCGTCTTGCCTTTTGTTTGAAAGTATTCGTACGAGCTGCGAAGGTTCGATGGATAAACTTTTCCCTTGCAGATTCCAATGATTCCGACTTTGCCGATGAGAAGGTCATCGATTGAGTAGCCGCTCTCGAAGAGATCCGCCCCATCGATTGGAATCTTCAGGATAATGCCGTTGCTCTTTCCGTCGCCGATTCTCCCGATAAGCTTGAATGACGTGCCCGATTTGATGAAGGACTGGAATAGGTGCCCCACATCGAGGCCGCCAGCCTCCGGGATTGTAATCCCATCGAACGTTCCCGACATGACTGTTATGAGGGCACGCACTTCGTCCTCGTTGAGTAGCGAGAGGCGTACGTTATCGATGTAAACAAGGTCGCCCTCTTTACTCTTATTTTCGTCAAAACCGAGGCAGTTGCCTTTGATCTCAGCAAGCATTCGGCTCTTGGTGTTGATGTATTCGAGCGTGTCTATCAGCTTTGTTCGCTTCTCGTGTCCTAAGTTTGCGTCTGCATCCCCGGATAATTTTGAAAAGAGCGGGACCTTCCCCTCTCCTTTTGCATGGATTTCTGCATTACCGGATGTTGCCTTCTCTTTTTCGTTTGAGCGCTCTTTCCAAATCGTATTGTTTAGCAACATGCGCATTTCATAAACTTTGGAATGGTTCATGTAGTACGCCGTGAAGAGGTCCGTGGCCTCGGTTTCATTTGACATGTCGTTCCAATCTATTTGATTCGTACATTTGTTCTATCTATTGTATCCAAAGTCAATTGATCGTGAAGGCGCGCACCGAGCTGAAGCTTAAATTCAGCTGCGATGTATTAAAAGGGCTATTTGATAGGGGAGGTCGTTGATAAGATGCAGGCGGCCTTTAGTTAATACAAGACATACCGTGGCAGTGCCCTGTTCATCTTTAAAGACCTGTTCACTTTGGTGATGTACCGGTGCATATTTCAGCGATAGACTTCTATTGTCAACACTTACCTGTTCCCAGCTGCTTTGGAGGTTGTTTATGGATCCTGCGTTTATGTTCGACGGTTTGGGCTCATCGGTTATAGCGGCTATTGCCGGCGCTCTCGTGAGTGCTCTAGTTAGTGTTCCCGTCAGCTACAAGGCTGGACAGAGATCCGTCAAGCAGTCTCAGAAAGCCGGTAAAGGCTCTAAGCAGATACAGGTTGGTGTCGTAAATGAACGCAACGACAAATAGGCAAATCCAGAAGGCTGGCGATAACGCGAGCCAGATCCAAGCGCAGACGGTTATTCAGAATATTGGGATATCTGAAGAGCGGGTTCATGACATCGTAGGTGCCGCGTGTGATAGGGCTATTGAGTCTTGCCTAATGGAGTCGAGAAATGCTGTCGAGCAGAGGCTGGGTAGTTTTAAAGATGAGCTGTATGTCATTGTTGGGAATCAATTACAGCTTTTCGAATCGCTTCGTGAGCCATCGTGTGCGGCGACGTTGGGCGCAGCCGCAGGTGCTGCTGCAAGGACTAACTCTGCCGCTGATCATCAGATGCTGGCTGAGCTATTAGTCAAACGCTTTGAGTCGCCATCGGATCGCCGTGTTGCCACTGGTGTAACTAAGGCGATTGAGATTGTCGAGTTTCTTACTGATGAGGAGCTTGCGGGGTTAACTGTGTTCTATGCCGTAAATGGTTACACCCCATCTTCTGGCGTCATAGGCGAGGGCATCAAGGCTTTAGCCGGGATTTATGAGAAGCTTCCTTTGGACCTTCTGCCTGCTGGCACGGATTGGATGGGCGATTTAGATATCCTTGATGCAATTAGATACACATCGGTTACATCGCTTACGCCGTTTCTTGACCTTCAGTTTGACATCTTGCAAGGGTATACCATTTGCGGAGTTAAGGCGGATTCCACTGAAGAGGCTGAGGTGCTAGAAAAGCTTGAAGAGGTGGGATTGCCAACGGATTTGCTTGTCAATCATGAGTTGAATCCTGGGTATAAGCGATTGTCTCTAAGGTATATTGATCGCTTTGACAATCTGTCTCATTGGTATGATCGTGATGCCTTCATACCGGGCACATCTCTGAATAATGCGCAGATTGAATCCTTACGATCCGTCTGCCAATTGAGTCAAGATGGCTCCTGCGCTGCCATCATTAGGGAAAATCTCAAGAAAGAAATGTTTAAGCTTCCTGTGCTGGTTAAAGTGCATGACTGGTGGAATTCTATTCCATGGGCTCCGAGGCTCACCCCTGCTGGCGAATGCCTCGCCAGTGCTAACGCCAGAAGGTTGAACTCCAGCTTGCCCGAATAGTAGGGCGGGACGCAGGTTATTTCATGCCGTTGGCTTAATGATTTAGCTGGCTTTAGGGAGCAAGCGATGGGTGATTTAGTAAGCAACGAAGTTAAGGCAAATGTCTGGTGAATGGATTTCTTTCACTGTTTCCCCGGTGACGAGCTGAAGCTGTACTCATTGCAGCGCCTTGCTTTGTATCAGGAGCAATGGTATGGGAAATTGCAGCTTGATTTCGGGCGGGCAAAATTCTTAAAACTTGGAATCGAGCGTGCTGAGGTTGTTGGAGCTTCGGTTGATGAGAGGGTTTTAAGAATCATGAAAGAGAACATTTCTGCAGATGTGATTTGGCGGGCAGCGGGCCCAGATATAGATAAAGACATCCCATTGGCACACTTTTGTGTGTCTTTCAAATCAGAAAATATTAAAACTTGATTAGTGGTTTGTCGGAGGGTATAATATTCACTCACTATTTCTAACAGGAAAGGTGAGGCATCGTTATGAAGGCTATACAGTGCGCTGCATTTCTAGTTAGCCATGCATGTGAGAATAACAAACTCATCAGTAACCTTCAGCTCCAGAAGATGCTCTTTTTCGCTCAAGTCGACTATATGCAAAAGCATGCTTGGAACAAACTATTCGATGATGAAATCCATGCCTGGCAGTACGGTCCAGTCATTCCGTATGTTTACAATGCCTATTCTCGATATGGTGGTAGCCCCATCCTAAGACCGGAGTTTTCACTAGATGAGACCCCGTTCGATATCGAATCATTTAAACATGATCATGAGCAGCACTCCATTGATATGAGAGCCTCGCTTGAATCCGTCTACGCAGAGTGGGTTGATAGGCCCGCCTGGGTTCTTGTTGCCGAGTCGCATGAAAAAGGCAAGGCATGGGACCGCGTCTATAACCGTGATGAGAAGGAGGCTTCTGGTTACGGCGATGTGATTACGGACGAGATCATTAAGGAAACCTATGGCTGCTGAGGCTCCTTACGGCTCTAAAGCTTGGCGTGATCAGAAAGCAGCGGCGCAACGGAGGCTTGATGAGTGCTTACGCGTCATGGCTGATCATGAGTTTGAGAATCAGAACGAGATAATCTCTTGCGCTGGAGTTTTGGCTGAGGTTTATTCGGATCAAGAATTTCGTCATCGTTACTCGAGCATTGTTGAGGCTATTGAGAGCTACGAACACCCTACGATTGATGAAGGTGAAGCTCGTGAGCGGATCAATAATTTTAATGCTGAGATTGAGCAGGAACAGGCTAGGGCGACTTGTCTTGCGTCCAATCTAAGGCAGTTCCTTGTTTACGACCATGATGACGAAAATGCGCTTGAAAATGATGCCGATATCCTTGCACTTCAACAAGATAGAAGGCTTGAAAAGCTATACGATCATGTTGCACTTGAGGCAAAACGCGCAGGCAGCGGTAACGGCAGAATGAGGATGGTCGTTGGCGAGATTGGGCGAGCCAATAAGAGCCTTAAACAGTCCAAGAAGGAACTCGCTAAAACAAAAGATGCACTTAAATCGGCTGAACGGGCTGCAATTAAAGCCGAGAATAAAGCCAAAAGAATGCAGACCGAGCTAATCGGCATCCTTGGAGTCTTTTCGGCCATTACACTTGCGTTCAATGCGGGCGTATCGTTTACCACATCTTCGATTGGCACGACAACTTCCAATACGAATATATTTCAGATAGCTTTCATTGTCTCGGTCGTGGGATTCTTCCTGTTCAATACGCTATATGCGGCATTCTCGTTCGTTTATCGCCTCGTCCACGGACACTCCGAGAAGGGCGAACATTTTTGTCGGACTTTGGTTATTGTCCTCTGTGAATTAGTTTCAATTGGTCTTATGGCTCTATTTGGAGTGCTTTCTTATTTTATTTGCTACCCTCCGTCCGCAAGCTAAGTAGCAGACTGATACAGCGGTTTACAGTGCGCTGGTTATCGGGAGCATGCTTGAGTATTTGCTCGTTTGGGTACCGGCGAATATCGCTAAACAGCACCGCTGTTAATTGGCTTGGGCACCGGGGCCGATATGGGTCCCGGTGCCCCACTGTTGCTAATGGTTCGCCCCTCGGCGCTGTCGCATGTTGGTATGGTGTTGCACAATGGGGTGAGAGGCCGCCATTCTAGGTCTATCCGGTAATTCCAGGAAGGATGGGGGCGATGAGTATGCCCAGTTTCGTGACGTTCTCAATAAATGAAGCCCCCTCGTTGATGCCCTTTAGGGTGTTCCATAGCGACTTTAGTATTGACGGTTTAGGTTGTGGAGCCTCAAGAGCGTCTTTCATTGCGGTAATTGCATCTGCGGCAATTGTCCTGTTCGCATTGGAAAGCTCGGGGAGGGAGCTTTCGAGTTTTTCGATTATGTCGTTAAACACGTTAGCGTCTATACCGTTTGTCTGATTAATGGTCGTGCTTGACCCGTTCGTTGTCTGGGAAGCGATGGCGGCTCCCGAGTTGCCGAAATTATTTACCTGTGTCACGGATTCGTCCAATCCCAGTTCGATGCCCTTTAGTGTGATAGCCTGATTGACTCCGTTTACGAGGCGTCTCGCTACGTCATTCAGGAAGCCTTCGGCCATATCGTCATATTTCCTTGAACCGTGTGCATAGCCTAGAAGGAGGTGAAACGACTGGCATAGCTTTCTGTCGACTATTGCTTTGAGTACGAGATACGTTACGGCGCTTTCGCCCTCGCAGCTAGGCGGGAAGTTAAATATGGTATATGGGTCCGAATTTACTTCATCGATTTCGGCGTTTTCGTCGAACCCGCTAGGCAAATGGTTTGCCACGCAATCCTCAATGAACGCTCGTGTTACAGGCTGCCCATCAATAAAGTTGAGGTAGCGAGTAAGGGCTGTGTTGAGGCCATTGTAGTCAGACCTTAAAAGATTGCTGGCTTCAGCACTATGTTTGAAGAGTAGTTTTCGCAGCTCAATCTTCTCAGAATCCATTGAATTGTCCTATTCCGCAGTAGGGGCATGTGTATAAAGACATCGCAAGTGCAGGGGACACCTTTGATATGCGCTTGCAGTCCTTGCAGGTTACCTTCTGAAGGGCTTCGATTGCTTGCCGGATGGGAATCTCGGGTTCCTTTTCATTGTATGATTTCACACTGAAAGAGACGAGATCATTGCCCTTTCCGCCAAGCTCCTTCTTAAGCAGTTCTTCTAGCTCCGGCACGATCACATTCGCTGTTTTTGACAAGGCCAGGTCGATGACGTCCGGTGTGAAGAAGTTGTCCGAGATAAGGCCGCACAGAGGGCAGTGGATATCTAGGACGGAATCACTCTCATACTCATCAACGGCGACTTTGAATAGCTCTCCGCAGTTCGGACATTGGAAAAGTACGCAGCCGTCTTCATCGGAAGGTATCGAGATGTTGAACCGAAGGTTGTCCATATTGCCTCCTTTCAGGAAATCTAATCGATAATATCTTGACTTCGGGGTAAATAGCGTAACGCCTCAAGGCATCCGTGGAGCTCGGAATCGTCGTTAATTCGCCCAACGAATCCAAGGGCCTCGAGCAGCTTTCGGACCCTTGTTATATCCGCGCATGGGGTGCCTCACGTATTGATTGTAATGGGAAACCGCTGCTACCGTAGTGGATTGATGTTTCGTTTCGTCCATAGAATCGCACAGTTTAAACAGCCTGGAGCGATCTATTGTCTGATATGCGACTTCGTTGAGCTCTTTCATCATGAGGCGATTAAGTATGAACAAGGCACCCATTGATTCAATTACGATCGCGTCGGAAATGTTGGTGTAACCGCACGGCTGCTTCATCCATCCTTTCCGAGTGGTCTCGCCAAATTGCCCGTCCGGGAGAACAATAGATCGAGCGCTGCGCCCCGCTCCCAGGGGTGCGGCCCTCCTGATTAAACTGCTCACTTTTAAATGACCCCTGTGCTCAATTCTCGGTGGCTATTTGAGGAAGATGAGCTCGATTTAAGTGAGTTGCTCGAGTATCTGAGGGCGTTCATCGCGGACGATCGCAAGATAATGCACGGTAATAGCGAGCTGAGACGGCTTATTAGAGAATATGATTTCCTTAAATACAAGAAGGCCTTCGACATATCGGCTACTAGTGAGTAATCCCACCTAGCGTCTATGAAGAAGGCCATCCTTGTAAACTATGACATCTGAGCGTATAGTGCGAACACTACGTGCAAATGAAAACTTAATATAACGCTTTCTGCTTGAAATCACAATGGTGTCTGTTTCGATCTGCCAATCAAGGGAAGATGGTGTAGAGTATCTTCCTGCAATACAAAAGCTCTTTGGGAGCTTTAAGGGTGACGCTTTCAAACTGAGAGTGTTGCCCTTTTTTCATGTATGCAATGTGTGGCGTACTGGCCAAGCACCATCCCGGCAATGGAATGATCGAGCATGGGCGGCTTCTACTGGTTGACGTGATTGTGGTCAAACAAGTGATATCGATTTGAATTAAATCAATTGCGCTGGAAGCCTTCGAGCGACACCTGAAGAGGGCTGATGCGTCGGCCCTCTTTTTTGTTTGGATGCAAGATTCGGCCTGGCAAAACAAGGATCTCATTTGGGTAGAAACAAATATCCGGTGGTTTTCGCTTCGGGACGCGCGGTTTAAGCGTGCTTTTCGGAAGTGCGGGGAAAAATCGGAAACCTCCGAGCATAAACCGAATTTCGGCAACAAAACCGCAGGTCGCGGAAGGCTAAAACAGGGGTCTGGTCTGTCGATCTCGGTTTTTCACCGCACTTCCGAAACGCCCGACGGAAGTATGCGGTAAATTTTGGAACCGTCGAGCACACTGCCCATTTCATGAAAAGTAACCGCAGGTAGAAGCGTTGCCGCTATTCAGTGTGGTCTGCATTTCAACAATTTGCCGCATACTTCCGGAATTTTCACAAGCTCGACTGGGTTGTTTGTCGTTTGGTGCTGATGAATCTTGCCCGGACCTTATTATTTGTATTTAAATAGTTACACTTAACTTATAAGTTAAGTGTAAATAGAAATGGGAGGTGGCCCTTGGTAGAAGGATATGAACTTGTCGAATACAGAGACCCCAAGGGCCGACTATTTTAGGTACTGACGACTTCTCCTGACAACTCTCAATTCCAGAAAATGTTGTCAGACCCTAAGCGGAAATTAACCGCTCGAACAATGATCGGCCAGAATAGCGCGTCAGCTTCTGGAGCTTGGGCGTTGACTTTTATGCCTGGCTTCTGAAACGGAGAATACAATGAATAAAGTAGATCTATCTGATTTTTATGCCGAAACAGAAAGTAGCGAAACGCGCGCTTATGAACATGCACTAGATATTGAGTTTATTGTTCATCGCGAAATGAAACGTTTGGGATTGAGCAAAAGTGAGCTGGCAAATCGTATGGGCATAAGCCTTCAGTCGCTTTTAAGCTCTTGAATTCTCAACCTAATATGACTCTAAAGACGATTGCAAAGTTCGAACTTGCTCTGGGCATTAAGATCGTTCCGCAGGTTATCGTCAGCTATTCCAAAGAACTGCCGTTTCTTTCATCCAACTATTCCGTGCGAGAGCAATGTGCATTGCCTGCCATTCTCCCTGCAGAGCTGTCAGCAGATTGCGATGTGCCTTTTCAGAGCGAATAGCAGCCTCTCAATGAGCCTGGGTTGGACGAGTTGCCATCCCCGCATCCTCTAAAAAAGTTCTTAAAACAGCCTTAAAGGCGTTTCAACTCGCGTTGACAGCGTAAAATACGCGTGTTTGACTATGACTAAAGTGGATTTTAGGGGAGGGGTGCGCCTTGGAGGTGCTGGTTGTTGGCAACACCGCATATGTTGACGATGACTTTTGTGCCAAGGCGTTCCCCGGGGACCATGTGCAGGTCGTAGCTGCACAGGACGCGCGCCGCGACGAGTCGTCGCCCCATTCCTCGTGGAAAGAGCTTCTGCAACACCTGGATCAGGCCTACGAGTTCGACCGCATGGTCTACCTATCCAATTACCTTACCCCGCATACCGATACCGTGGGCGATATCGAGCTGTTGCGCTCGGTCTTTCGTGCGTGCGCGGGTCGCCGGGTCCAACTGCTGTATGTAGCGGGGCCCGCGGGTGCCGAGGGTGCCGCCGATGCCGCGGGGCGAACAGGCAAGGGCATTATCGCGCACGCAGCCAACGACCTGTGCCGCTACTACGCTGCTCGCGGGGGAGTTCAGACCAAGATCCTGCGCGTGCCGTTCCTGTATACCGCGTCTGCCGCACTGGAGGACCCGTTTTTGGTGCCGCTGTTCGACGCGTGCTCAACCGGATCGGTTGCTCTGCAGGGTGCGCAGGATGCAGCGTTTCCCCTGCTGTGTGCCGAGGAGATCGCGGTGCTGGTACGCCGTATCTTCGACAGCTGGGATGCCTCCTTTGAGACGCTCGACGTTGCCGATACCTTCTATCACGCGTCAGGTGAGGTGGGCGAGGCCCTCAAGGCGCTCTTCCCAGGGCTCTCAGTTGCCTATGGCGATTCTGCCGGCTACGCCCTGCCCGTCAGCGACGTCGTTCGCGTGCGTTATGGTTGGTTTCAGCGGTACGACCTGCTGCGCGATCTTTCGACCATTCAAGCGCGTTGGGATGCAGGCCGCGCAAAGAAGGTCAACCCCTTGCGTGCCGCCATCGACCGCATCCAGATGCGCTCGCTGCCCATCAAATGCCTGGAGACGGGCGTTGCCTGGGTTCTGTTCGAGGTGCTGGAGCATCTGTTCTCACAATCGGCCCAGCTCAACGTGCTCGATTATCGTCTGCTCTACGTGGTGCTGATCGGCACGCTGTATGGCTTGGACTTTGGCTTGGTCGCAGCACTGCTGGCTTCGATTGGCCTGGCGGCGAGCTACTTTACCCAGTATGGCTATACCTTCCAGGGTCTCTTTTACGAGCCGTCTAACTGGCTGCCGTTTATTGCGTACTTTGTGGTGGGTGCCGTGTGCGGCTATGTGCAGCTGCGCAACAGCGAAGCCATTAGGGCGGAGCGCGATCAAAACGAGCTCGTGCGCAACCGCAATACGTTCCTTACGCAGCTCTACCACGACGCGATCGAGGACAAGCGCGCGTACAGGCGCCAGATCGTGGGTCGCCACGACAGCTTTGGCAAGATCTTTGCCGTGACGCAGGAGCTCGACGTGCTCAACCCACGCGACATCTATCGCAAGTGCTGCGAGCTTCTGGGCGAGATCCTCGAGAACGATTCGGTGGCGATCTACCATGTTTCGGGCGGGGCATTTGCACGTCTGGTGGCAGCAAGTCCCGCGATTGCCGAAGATGCCGCACGCTCGCTCACGCTTGAGCAGCTTGCACCTCTTTTGGGCGACGGAGGTCGTTTGAACCTGTGGGTGAACCGCGAGCTGACGCCGGGGCTTCCCATGTTTGGATACACGATCGAGCGCGACGGGGCACCCGCCGTGTTGATCTTTGTGCGTAGTGCGGCCGAAAACCAAATGACCCTCTATTATCAAAACCTGTTCCGCATCTTGTGCGGGTTGGTCGAAAGCGCGCTGGGCCGTGCCTTTGACTATGAGGCGGTGGCGCAGGATAAACGCTGCGTTGACGGCACTTGCGTGCTCAAGCAGGCTGCCTTTGGCCAAGAGCTCGCGGCGGAGCAGGCACTGGCAGATAGCAAGATGGGGAGTTTTTTGCTCCTGCGCGTGGTACCGGGTATGGAGCCTGTCGGCGAGCTGGTGGGCGCAATTGGGTCGGCAATCCGCGAGAGCGACGCGGCGGGCTTGGTCGACGGCGAGGACATCGTGGCGCTGTTGCAGCACATCTCTTACACCGGTGACGGTGAGGGGGGTGCCGCTTGATCTCGCTTGTCGTTGCTGCCGTCTTGCTGCTGATTCATGCGTTGGTTTGCCTGATGCTGTGGACGCTCATGAAGCTGGGCCTGCTGCCGGTGCGCGGGCACATGCTGGCTGTGATAGTGCTGGTGCCGCTGTGGGGCCCGTTGCTGGTGGTTCTGTTATCGGTCCGCAGCGCGATGTTTGGCGAGGGGCTGAAAGAGTCTGCGCTGGAGTCGCTGCGCTTCAACGACGAGCTCCATCGCAGTATCCTGGTGCACGACCGTGACGCCGATGCAGGCGTGGTTCCGCTCGAGGAGGCGCTCATCGTCAACGACCCGGCATACCGGCGCCGCCTAATGCTCTCCATGCTCACCGAGGAGCCCGACGCGTACCTGGCGCAGCTGCAGGCGGCTAAGCTTAACGACGACGTTGAGGTGGCGCACTATGCCGCGACGGCGGTGGCGCAGATCTCCAAGGAGTCCGATCTTAAACTGCAGCAGCTGGAGCGTGCCTTTAAGACGGACCCGAGCGCGCAAAACCTCAACGAATACTGTGATTTTCTTGGTGAATACTTGGACTCGGGCTTGGCTGAGGGTCGCGTGGCTCAGATTCAGCGCCAACAGTACGCGCGCCTGCTTGCGCGTCGCTGCGAGCGCGAGGATACCCTTGAGCTGCGCATTCGATACGCGACGGCGCTGGCCGATGTCGGACAGATCGACGAGGCGCAGGCCGTGACCAACCAGCTGGTACTCGACGTGCCCGAGGAGCAGGAGGTTTGGATGCTTTGCCTGCGCCTAGCCGTGATGCGCCGCGACGGTGACGAGGTCCACCGTGTGATTGATGCGATTGACAAGCAACATGTGTATTTGAGCGCCGACAACCGCGAAAAGTTGGCGTTTTGGCGCGACGGGGAGGAGGTCCGATGAGCGTGGCGCAACATATCCGCGACCGTGCAGGCCGCTTTCGTTGGATGGGACTCCTCGTGGTGTGGGCGGTCTTTATTGCCATGGCCGCCGTGTTGCTGGTGGAGCGTGCCGGCGTGCAGTACAGCGCGGGCCAGCATAAGCTGGGGATGCTTGCCGCCAACGATGCAGTGCCGGCCTCCTCGGCAATCTTTGGCCAAAAGCCCACGTGCCTGGTCATTACCGACTCGGACCAAGATAGCGTCGAGGACGTAAAGGAACAGTTCGACCAGATCCTGCTCGACATGAAGATCGCCCATCGCGATGTTGATATTGCCATCGACGGTGCGGACGCGATCCCATCGCTCACGTCGTTTGATCGCGTGATTGTGCTTATGCCCTCGCTTGACGGACTGGGTACGCATCTGACCGATCTGATGAGTTGGGTGAGTGCGGGCGGCTCACTCATGCTGGGCATGACGTCAGATAACTCGAACTACCTGCAGGCTATTGCTTCCAAGCTTGGGATCGAATCGGCCGGATATGACTATGCGGCAGCCGAAAGTATCGTTCCGAGCGATGACTTTATGTTGGGCGGAGGAGAGCGCTACGAGTTCTCGGATCCCTTCGATTCTTCGCTTTCGGTTTCATTGCGCGAAACGGCGCACGTATGGGCAAAGACCGGTGACGCGGGCACGCCGCTCATTTGGTCTAACGATTGCGGCAGTGGTCACACCGTGGTGTGCAACATTGGTATCTACGACAAGGTCATGCGTGGGTTCTATGCTTCGGCCATAAGCTTGCTGGGTGATGCCACGGCCTATCCGGTCATCAACAGCGCCGTGTTCTATTTGGACGACTTTCCTAGCCCCGTGCCCTCGGGCGATGGTACTTATATCAAGCGTGACTACGGCCTTTCCATTGCGGATTTTTACACCAAGGTCTGGTGGCCCGATCTGCAAAAGCTTGCGCAAAAATACGGCATTCGCTATACCGGCGTGATGATCGAAAACTACGAGGACGCGGTCAACCAGACCGAGCCTGCGCGCCAGACCGATACCACACAGTTTCGCTACTTTGGCGGCATGCTGCTGCAGATGGGCGGAGAGCTGGGCTTTCACGGCTACAACCATCAGCCTCTGGCGCTCTGGGATACCGACTATGGCACGCTGTATGACTACAAGACCTGGAAGAACAAGGAAACGCTCGTCGCTTCGCTCAACGAACTTATCGCGTTTCAGGACGAGGTCCTGCCCAACGTTCATGGCTCGGTTTACGTGCCGCCGTCGAATATCCTTTCGGCCCGCGCGCGTAAGCTTATCGGTACCGATGTTCCGCGAATTAAGACCATCGCCAGTACGTATTTTGAGGATGGCACCGACCTGCCGTACGTGCAGGAGTTTGGCGTGGCGAGCGATGGCATTGTGGAGCAGCCACGTATTGTTTCGGGCGGCATGGTCGACGATTCCTATATGCGCCTGGCGGCCGTGTCCGAGCTCAACATGCACTACGTGAGCACGCACTTTATGCACCCGGACGACCTTTTGGACCCCGATCGCGGCGCTACGGAGGGCTGGGAGGTCTACAAGGGCGGCCTGACCGACTACCTGGACTGGCTTACCAAGTCTGCGCCCGACCTACGTCGCCAGACCGGCTCGGAATGCTCGGGCGCCATCCAGCGCTTTTCGTCCGTGACGGTGAGCTTGGATACCAGCGCGGATGCCTGGACGCTCAGCCTGGGCAATTTCCACGACGAGGCGTGGCTCATGTTCCGCGCCAACAACGGCGAGCCGGGTGCAGTCACGGGTGGCGAATTGACGCACCTTACGGGCAATCTGTATCTGCTCAAGGCAAATGATAAGACCGTGACGATCGAGCGCAAGGAGGGTGGCGACAAATGAGAATCTGCTTGGTACTCGAGGGTTGCTACCCCTATGTACACGGCGGCGTATCCACCTGGATGCATGGCTATATCCAGGCCATGCCCGAGCACGAGTTCGTGCTGTGGGTGATTGGCGCGCATGCTGCCGACCGCGGCAAATTTGTCTACGAGCTGCCCAGCAACGTGGTCGAGGTGCACGAGGTGTTCCTGGACGATGCCCTGCGGCTTTCGGGCGAGCAACACGAAGCCAGTTTTAACGACCGCGAGCGCGAGGCGCTACGCCGCCTGGTGTCGCTCTCCAATCCGGACTGGGACGTGCTGTTCGATATCTTCCAGCGCCGCCGCGTACATCCGCTCTCGTTTTTGCAGAGCCGCACGTTTATGGATATCTTCCGCGACGTGTGCCTTGCCGAGTACCCCTACACGCCCTTTGCCGACGCATTCCACACCATGCGCTCTATGCTGTTGCCGGTGCTCTACCTGCTGGGCAGCGAGGTGCCGGTTGCCGATGTGTACCACGCTATCTCGACCGGCTACGGCGGCCTGCTCGCCTGCCTGGGCTCAAGCGTTCACCATGCGCCGGTGCTGCTGACCGAGCATGGCATCTATACCCGCGAGCGCGAGGAAGAGATCATTCGCGCCGATTGGGTGGTGCCTTCGTTTAAGGACCGCTGGATTCGCTTTTTCTACCTGCTTTCGGAGGAGATCTATCGCCGCGCCTTCCGCGTGACCAGTTTGTTCCATAACGCCCGCAAGACCCAGATCGATATGGGCTGCGATGCGGACAAATGCCTGGTTATCCCCAACGGCATCCAGTTCGACCGCTTTAAGGATATTCCCATAAAGCCCGATGACGGCTGGGTGGACATTGGCGCGGTGGTGCGCCTGGCGCCCATCAAGGACGTCAAGACTATGATCTATGCCTTCTTTGAGCTGCACGAGCGCCTGCCTAAGGTGCGTCTGCACATCATGGGCGGCGTGAATGACGAAGAGTACGGCGCCGAGTGCCACGCGCTGGTCGATACCCTGGGCGTGCGCGACCTGATCTTTACCGGTCGCGTCAACGTGGTCGAGTACATGGAAAAGCTCGACTTTACTATTTTAACGAGCATCTCCGAGGGCCAGCCGCTCAGCGTGCTGGAGTCGCTTGCAGCGTGCCGTCCCTGCGTGACGACCGAGGTGGGCTGCTGCCGCGAGCTGCTGGAGGGCGCACCGGGCGATGACTTTGGCGTTGCCGGGTTTGTATGCCCGCCTATGTATCGCAAGGGCCTGGCCGATGCCATGGAGCGCATGTGCACAAGCCGCGCCCGTCGCATTGAGATGGGGGAGCGCGGGCAGCGTCGCGTTGCCACGTACTTTTTGCACGAGCAGATGCTCGCCAACTATCGCGCGCTATACGACGAGACGGCGCTTGCGTTTAACCTGCCCAGAGAGGAGGAGTAGCCGGTGGCCGGAATTGGTTTTGAGCTCAAGCGCCTGTTTAGGCGCAAGGGCCTGTTTGCCACGATGCGCGCTTACGGCTACGCCGGCATCGTGTGCACGGGCCCCATGCTGTTGGGCGTTTTGCTCCAGGTGGGTATCTTGGTGCTGTGCGGTCTGTGGGGTGTGGGCCGTGCCAACCAGGATCTGCTGGTGTGCATGGTGACCTACACACTGCTGGCCTCGCTTTTGCTCACGAGCTTTTTCTCCATGCCGGTCACGCGCTTTTTGGCTGATATGTTGTTTGCCGAGCGCGAGGACGAGATTCTGCCTTCGTTTTGGGGCTCCAATGCTGTCATGCTCGTTGCGGGCACGGTGCTCTACGGCGTCTTTTTGTTGTTCTCGGGTGCCACGCTGCTGCAGGGGCTGCTGTGCCTGTGGCTGTTCAACATTATGATCGTCAACTGGAACGGCATGAGCTACCTCACGGCCATCAAGGATTACCGCGGCATCCTGTGCAGCTTTGCGGCTGCCATTGGCGTGGCGTGCCTGTGCGCCCTGGCCGCGCTGGCGCTGGGACTGCCGCCGGTCGAGGGCCTGTTGGCGTCAATTGCTCTGGGCTACGGCGTCATGCTCGCCTGGGACGTGGTACTGCTGTACCGGTATTTTCCTCAGAGCGACCGCAGCCCCTGGCCCTTTTTGCAGTGGCTCGATCAGTTTATGCCGCTGGCGCTCACGGGCCTGTTAACCAATCTGGGACTCTTTGCGCACCTGGTGATTATTTGGGCCGGTCCTATTGGCGTGCAGGTCAAGGGCTTGTTTTATGGCGCGCCCTACTACGATGTGCCGGCGCTCATCGCGTTTTTGACGATCCTGGTCACGACCGTCAACTTTGTGGTCTCGGTCGAGGTCAATTTCTATCCGCGCTATCGCGACTACTACAGCCTGTTCAACGACGGCGGCGTGGTGGGCGACATTGTGGTGGCAGAGGAGGGGATGCTCTCCACGCTCAACAGCGAACTGCGCTTTTGCGCGCTCAAACAGTTGTTTGTGACCGCGGTGGTCATCTCGCTCGAGACCACGGTGCTCTCGGCCCTGCCGCTGGGCTTTAACAACCTGATGCATGGGTATTTTCGCACGCTGTGCGTGGGCTATGGCCTGTATGCCGTGGGCAATACGGTGATGCTCATCTTGCTTTACTTTACCGACTACAAGGGGGCCGTGCTGGCCTCGGGGCTGTTTGCGGGCGTTGCCGGGCTGGCGACCGCCGTGTCGTTGCTTTTGCCGCAGCAGTTTTACGGCTTTGGCTTTTTGTTGGGTGCGGCGGTGTTTTTTATCGTGGCGCTGCTGCGGCTCGATACCTATACCGCCAACTTGCCGTATCGTATCCTGAGCCAGCAGCCCATTGTGGCGACCGACAAGACGGGCTGGTTTACCGAACTTGGCCGGGTGCTCGACCGTGTTGAGCAATGCTACGAGGACAAGCGCGCGGGCGGTGAGCCGCGCAGTGCGTTTGAACGTATGGTGGTTCGCCTGTACCAAAAACATTGGGGAGGTGCTGATGACCGATAGGATGATGTCTCGCCGTCGCCTGTTTGAGGCGGCTGCCGGTGCGCTGTTGCTTTCGGGCTGCTCGGTGCAGGAAGACTCCTCGACCAAAAAGGTCAAAAAGCAGGACAAGATTAAAAAGACCGAGGCCTCCGACCAGTCCAAGCACCTGCGCGACAAGGACGAGCTCTACGAGGTCTACGATGACTCGGGTATTGTGACCATGTACCTGACGGTTTCGCGCGGTAACAGGTCTGAGAACACCGACCACAGCTGGGCCGAGATCAACACGTACTCGGTGTATGACTATGCCGACATGGGCGTGACGCGCTATCAGGTTATGGGCCTGCTGCAGCCGGGCGACGAAGACGGCCCGGTGGCCGGCGAGGTTGGCTATGGCGAGGAAGCGCCCAATGCTACCGTGCAGGTGCGCGGCCAGACGTCGAGCATGAACTCGCAAAAGAATTACAAGGTGGAGCTCAAAAAGGGCAAGGGTACCTGGCGCCAACAGCGCGCGATTGCGCTCAACAAGCACATGGGCGAGGGTATGCGTTTTCGCAACAAGATGGCCTACGACCTTATCTGCGGAATCCCCCAGATGATGGGCCTGCGCACGCAGTTTGTGCATCTGTGGGTGTGCGACCAGACCGAAAAGTCCAACGACACCTTTGAGGACTACGGCCTGTTTACGCAGGTGGAGCAGCTCAATAAGACGGCGCTTAAGGCGCACGGCTTGGATAAGAACGGGCACCTGTACAAGGTGAACAGCTTTGATTTCCATCGCTACGAGGACACCATTAAGCTCGCCGATGATCCCGACTACAACCAGGCAAACTTTGAGGGCATGCTCGAGATTAAGGGTGATTCGGACCACACCAAGCTCATCGAGATGCTCGATGCGCTCAACGATGAATCGCAAAAGATCGATGATGTGCTCGATACCTACTTTGATACCGAGAATCTGGTCTATTGGCTGGCGTTTCAGATTCTGACGGGCAACTGTGATACGCAGAACCGTAACTGCTATCTGTACAGCCCGCTCAACTCAAATACCTGGTACTTTTTAGATTGGGATAACGACGGCATGCTGCGTAAGCTGGAGCTTTCTCTTACCGGGTTTTCGGACTACGCGAGCTGGGAGCGCGGTGCAAGCAACTACTGGGGCAACGTGCTGTTTAACCGCGCGTTGCGCAGCAAGTCGTTCCGCAGCGAACTCGACCGTGCCGTCAAGGACTTGCGCTCGTATTTGACCGAGACTCGCCTGACCAAGATGATCAAGCACTACCGCGATGTGACTGAATCCCTGGTCTTTGCTTCACCCGATATCGACAATCTGCCTGTCACCAAGGACCAATACGAGCAGATCGCTGCGGCGATTCCCTCCGAGGTCGAGGAGAACTACAAGAGCTTTCGCGAGAGTTTTAAAAAGCCCATGCCGTTCTACATCGGCGTGCCGCAGATCGATAACGGTAAGCTGCGTATTAACTGGGATGCGTCCTACGACTTTGAGGCGCGCGACATTCGCTACACTGTGGAGCTTGCTCGTGACTATGCCATTAGCGACGTGGTCTTTAAGGCCGAGGACGTGCTGCTTCCCGAGGTGACCTGCGATGCGCCCGATGCCGGCCAGTATTTTGTGCGCGTGCGTGCCACCAACTCCGACGGTTATAGGCAAGATGCGTTTGACTACTATGTGACCGACGACGGCAAGCACTACGGCATGAAGTGTTTTTACGTGCAAGACGGCGGTAAGGTCGTGGAGGACACGTATGAGGAGGGCTAGCGCGCTGCTTGAGCGCTTGGCGGCTCCGCCTGTGCGTACCACGCAGGAGCGTTACCGCCACGAGCTCAAATATCTCATTAACGAGGGCGAGCACTCCGCGCTTGCCTGTCGCATGGCGCCGGTGTTTAAGCTGGACAAGCATGCGCGGGCGGGTGGTTACACCATTCGCAGCCTGTATTTTGACGACTACTGCAACTCGGCCTACGAGGAAAAAGACGCCGGTATTCTCATGCGCAAAAAGTATCGCGTGCGCATCTATAACGGCAGCGACAAGGTGATTAAGCTCGAGCGCAAAAAGAAGTTCGGCAGCTGGATCTATAAGGAGGACGCGCCGCTTACGCGCGGCGAGTTTGAGCAGATCCTGGCTGGCGACTACGACTTTTTGCTGAGGAGCCCCTATCCGCTCTGCCGAGAGTTCTACATCGAGTGCATCTGCAACATGATGCGCCCGCGGACTATTGTGGACTACGAGCGCGAGCCGTGGGTGATGGATGAGGGCACCGTGCGCATTACGTTTGACATGAACGTGCGTGCCGTGGTGGGAAGCTTCGATATCTTTGACGCGATGCTGCCCGCGCTGCCGGTCCTGGAGCCCGGCAAGCTGGTGATGGAGGTCAAGTTTACGGAGTTTTGCCCGCAGCTGGTGCGTGATATGGTGCCGCCGGGAGCGGCCGAGCTTACGGCGGTCTCCAAGTACTGCCTGTGTTACGAAAAGACCGCCTACCTGCGCGGATTTAATTACTGGGAATCGGATTTTGAGAACCGAGGGGATATTTAGACCATGAGCACCAGGGACTTTTTTAAGAACTCCGTCTTGGAGGCGTTTGGCCAGGTCGACCCTGCCAAGATTGGCCTTTCGCTGCTCGTGGCGCTCGCCATGGGCATCCTGATCTATTACGTGTACAAGCGCTTTTTTACCGGCGTGGTGTATTCGCGCAGCTTTGCCGTGACGCTCGTGGGCATGTGTGTGCTCACCTGCATGGTCACGCTCGCGATTTCGACGAACGTGGTCATCTCGCTCGGTATGGTCGGTGCTCTGTCAATCGTCCGCTATCGTACGGCGGTCAAGGACCCGCTCGACCTGCTGTATCTGTTTTGGGCCATTACCACGGGCATTACGGCGGGAGCCGGCATGTATGCGCTCGTGGCACTCACGGCGGTGGTGATCGTGGTGATGATTGCCGGCTTTGCGAGCCACCAGGACAAGGCGCGCGTGTACATGATGGTCATCCACTACACGGGCCAGACCACCGGCGACGATATCGTGCGTGCATTTGGCCGCACCAAGTTTACCGTCAAGTCCAAGACTATGCGCGGCGACAAGGTCGAAATGGCCGCCGAGGTGTTCTCGGACGGCGTTGACATGCCCTATGCGGACGCCATTCGCGCGCTCGACGGCGTGGAGGACCTGACGCTCATCCAGTACAACGGCGAGTATCACGGCTAGCTATGTTTCGGCGTTTTAATAAACGCCGGACCGCTCGACGCTGCGCGGGCATCTGCCGGGCGATCTGCCGCTCAAACCGTCGCTCGCGTACATAAAGTACGCTTCGCTCCTCTTTCGCGGCACCTCGCCACGGCAGCTGCCCGCTCGCTGACGTTTGCTCGACCTGGATGGGCGAGTTGATTCATTGAGCGCGTTCGCGGGTATTATGGTGAAAGCGATTTCAATGACAGGGGTGCTCGTGGTTAAGATGAAAGATGTGGCCGAGCTGGCCGGCGTTTCGAGCGCCGCCGTCTCGCGCTACCTCAACGGTGGATATATCTCGGCGGACAAGGCCGAGCGCATTAAGCAGGCAATCGAGCTGACCGGATATGTGCGATCCAGCCAGGCTCGCGCGCTGCGCACCGGCTCCACCAAGCTCATCGGCGTCATCGTGCCTAAGATCAACTCGGAATCCGTGAGCCGCATTACCGCCGGCATTGGCCAGGTGCTCGGTCGCCGTGGCTACCAGATGCTGCTTGCCAACACCGACAACGCGGCCGATCGTGAGCTCGAATACCTCGATTTATTCCAAAACCACCCGGTCGATGGCATTGTGCTGGTGGCAACCATGATTACCGACGAGCACCGTCGGGCGATTGAGTCGTGCCGCGTGCCGATCGTGCTGATCGGCCAGAATGTCGAGGGTGCGGCGTGCGTCTATCACGACGATTACGAGGCCGCCTTTGAGCTGGGCCATGCACTTGCGGGTCGCGTGGACGGCAAGATTGCCTATATTGGAGTTACCGAAGAGGACCGCGCGGCCGGTTATGACCGCCGTCGCGGTTTTGAGGCCGGCTTGCGCGCCGCGGGCGTGGCGCTTGATCCGAGCCTGATTCGCCAGGGGTCCTTTACGCTCGACTCGGGCTATGGTGCGGCGCGTGAACTGCTTTCCGTCGCTCCCGATGTTTCGTTTATCGCCTGCGCGACCGACACCATGGCGGCGGGCGCGCTGCGTGCCATCGATGAGGTTCGCGGCATGGGCGAGGGCATACACCGCGTGAGCGGTTTTGGCGACAACGCGTTTTTGCGCGCGCTGACGGGCGGCATTCCCACCGTGCACTATGGCTACCTGACCAGTGGCGTCGAGGCGACCAATATGTTGCTCAACACGCTCGATGGCGTGGAGGGGAAGAGCGGTCTCAAGACGCTCAAGCTCGGCCATCAGCTTATGAATGTCTAGTCCTTGATCGTGCCTGCCTACCTTTGAGTCCCCCCGTTTTTGTCCCAAAACTACCATTCGCCGGCTTTTTCCTACCGTTCACCGTTATATGAAAACGATTGCAGTCATATGAAACTGAAAACGATTACAGTTTAAGTGTCAAAGATGGCCGGGTGCACATGCGCCCGTTGGAGGAAAGGGAAGTCATGGACTACCGCAAATCAGCCCAAGAGGTGCTCGACAACATCGGTGGCGCCGACAACGTTGTTTCGGCCGCACACTGCGCCACGCGTCTGCGCCTGGTGATTGCCGATAACGCCAAGGTCGACAAGGTTGCCCTCGAGAATATCGACGGCGCCAAGGGCGTCTTTGAGGCCCAGGGCCAGCTCCAGATTATTTTTGGCACCGGCACCGTCAACAAGGTCTACGAAGAGTTCATCGCGCTCAGCGGCGTCGAGGCTGCCACCAAGGCCGAGGTCAAGGAGGCCGCGGCACAGCAGCAGAACATCTTTATGCGTGCCATTAAGGTGCTCGGCGACGTCTTTGTTCCCATCATCCCCGCCATCGTGGCTTCGGGTCTGCTGCTGGGCATTATGAGCGCCCTCAACTTTATGGCCTCCAACGGCTTTGTCGCGCTCGACACCAATAACTTTATTTACAAGATTGCCGACCTGGTCTCGGGCACGTCCTTTGGCATTCTGCAGATTCTGATCGGCTACTCCGCGGCTAAGGCCTTTGGCGCCAACCCGTATCTGGGCGCTGTCGTCGGCGGTGCGTTCATCAACTCCTCGCTGCAGAGCGCCTACACGGTTGCCTCCGAGGGCGTGCAGACTATGGTCACCGTCATTCCCGGCGTGTACAGCTTTGAGTGGGTCGGCTATCAGGGCCACGTGATCCCCATCGTTATCGCCTGCGCCATTCTGGCCTTCCTCGAGAAGCGCCTGCACAAGATCGTTCCCGAGATGTTCGACCTCTTTGTGACCCCGCTCGTCTCGGTGTTCGTGACCGTGCTCGTGACGCTCGTTGCCGTCGGCCCCATCTTTGTCTGGGCCGAGAACGCCGTCCTCGGTCTGATCCAGGCCCTGCTCACCCTGCCCTTCGGCATCGGTTCCTTTATCGTCGGCCTGTTCTATGCGCCTACGGTCGTCACCGGTATCCATCAGATGTACACCGCCATCGACCTGGGCCAGCTCGCCCAGTACGGCGTGACCTATTGGCTGCCCATCGCCAGTGCCGCCAACATCGCCCAGGGTGGTGCCGCACTCGCCGTTGCCTTTAAGACCCGCGATGCCAAGATCAAGGGTTTGGCACTTCCTTCGGCCCTGTCCGCCTTCATGGGTATTACCGAGCCGGCCATCTTTGGTGTGAACCTGCGCTTCTTTAAGCCCTTCATCGCCGGCTGCATCGGTGGCGGCTGCGGCGCCCTGGTCTGCGCGCTCACCTCGCTTGCCGCTTCCGGTACGGGCGTTACGGGTATCTTCGGTATCCTGCTGTGCCTGGCCCAGCCCGTGCAGTACGCGATCATGTTTGCGGTCGCCGCGCTGGTTTCCTTTGGCGTCTCGTTTGTCCTGTACAAGGACGAGCCCAAGGCTTCCGAGCAGGCCTAAGAGCTTTTGATTGAAGGGTGCCCGCGGGTTGTATGCTCGCGGGCGTTTCCCGTATCTGGTGTCGATCTCTCGCGTCTTGTTACTTTCGATCCGTTAGGACTTTGATATGTCTAATGCACTTGGCCGCGACCTTGCAAAGCTGGTCGCCGCTGTTGACGCTGCCGCCTCTGAGTGCGGCCATGGCGCGTATGGCCAGCGCTTCCATATTATGCCGCCGGCGGGCTGGCTCAACGACCCCAACGGTCTTTGCCAGGCAGGCGGCGTGTTCCATGCCTATTTTCAGTATGCGCCGTTTGATGTCGAGGGCGGCGTTAAGGTCTGGGGCCATGCGACGAGTCGCGATCTTATGACGTGGGATTACGTTGGCGCCCCACTGCTGCCCGACGAGCCGTTCGATTGCCACGGTGTGTATTCGGGCTCCGCGCTTGCCGAAGACGGTTGCATTCGCGTGCTCTATACGGGCAACGTTAAGCTTTCCGATGCTGACGGTACGTACGACTACGTCAATACTGGCCGCCGCGCCGATACCGTCTATGTGGAGAGCGTTGATGGCCTTGCCGGTCGGGAGTTCAACCAAAAGCGCGTGGTGCTGGCGTCCGAGGATTATCCCGAGGATTTGACCTGCCATGTGCGCGATCCCAAGGTGTGGCGTGACGCGGACGGGCGTTATCACATGGTGCTGGGTGCGCGTCGTCGCGTGGATGGGCCGCATGTCGATAGTCGATTTTGCGCTATGCACGGCGAGGGTGCCGGTCGCGATGTGGGCGAGATCTTGGTGTATGGCTCGGTCGATATGCTGAGCTGGGAGCTCGAGAGTCGTGTGTCTACGCCCGAACGTTTTGGCTTTATGTGGGAATGTCCGGGATACCTTGAGCTTGATGCGGATGGCGGTGTGCAGGCGAAGTGGCTGTCCTTCTCTCCCCAGGGTCTTGAGGGCGGTCGTTGGGACCGCGGCAATGTGTATGCAGCGGGCTACATGCCTGTAACGGGCGACATTACGGGTGGCAATGACGCTTATGAGCTGGGCGAGTTCCGCCTGTGGGATGCCGGCTTTGATTTCTACGCGCCGCAGGAGTTTACGTCCGAGGATGGTCGCCACATTCTGATCGGCTGGATGGGCATGCCCGATGAGCCGACCTATGGCAACGCACCGACGTTGGTGGCGGGTTGGCAGCACTGCATGACGGTGCCGCGTGAGCTTACAGCCGGTGACGACGGCGTGGTACTGCAGCAGCCGGCGCGCGAGATCGAGCGCCATTATGCCTCGGTG
>OLNJ01000553.1_pt1 | contig 30266 bp, 28 predicted proteins | sample 1672191 | NCBI WGS metagenome assembly OLNJ01 (sample SAMEA3136657, study PRJEB25190) | human gut metagenome | biome: human gut; feature: human-associated habitat; material: faeces | place: Austria | collected 2013 | reverse complement strand
TTTCATTGTTGCTTTGACCAAATACAGTTCCGAAATTTTTACAGGAAGTGACATTGGCGGAGCAATCACCTACGATGCCGCCGGTAAAGATGGAAGACCTGCTGATGGAATTGATTTCGCCATAGTTTTCGCAGTCAACTATCGAAGCATCGGAGCTTCCGACAATTCCGCCGCAGGAAAGCAGGGTGGTAAAATCAGGGCCATCAACAGTAATAGCAGCACGGTTGACGGAATTTGAAATACTGGGATAGTAACCGGAATTGTCGGAAGTGTTTGCAAAACTGCCTACGATACCGCCGATAAGCAGTTCGACACGGGCGGTAGTAACTCTTATATTACCCGAGACGGAGCACGACTCTATTATACAGTTATCTACAGCGGAGCCGATAATACCGGCAACACAATGAGTGTCTGACACCTCAATATCGACGTTTGTAAGGGAAAGATTTTTAACGGTGGCATTCAATGCAGAACCGATGAAGGCAGAATAATCCAGACCCGACGAAGTGATGGTCATATTTTGAATCGAATGACCATTGCCATCGAGTGTTCCGGTGAAACCGCTAGAGCTTGAGTCACCAATGGGAATCCAATTTCCATAACTGCTCAAATCAATATAATTGAGCAGAATATAGCTGGCACTCAAATTGTTGCGAATCGCATCCAGCTGTTCCGCAGTAGCGATTTGGTACGGGTCTTCCGGTGTACCGGTGCCGCCCTCAAATGTAACACTGCTCAAATCGTTCTGTTCGTCCAGCGAGGATGCAGAAACCCGCCGCTGAACCAGCGTCTGTGCAATGTCCGACTGTGCAAATGCGCTGAAGGGCAGCATCTGGCACAGTATGGTCAGCGTGATGAGCCACGCCAATAGCCGCAATCGTTTTTTCATAAAAGACCTCCTACATTTTAACAAACCGGCTGAGCCGGAGCGAACCAAAGCGTTAAAAATTGTTGTCGATGAATTCATTCAGCTGCTTCACGGTGTTGTAAATGGTGATGAAGTTGTTGAGCATCGAGCTGGTGGAGGAAAAAATACGAGCCATATAGTTGAAGACCTTGCTGATTTTTTCGATGTTGGACAGCACATTGCTGAAACCGTCATCGGAAGAAGAGGCACCGCAGACAACGGCCTCTGCCTCATCGAGAGAGAGCAGACGACAATCAGCGGGTAAAGTGAGCGAATGTGTGGGAGTCATAGAATACCATCCTTATCTGGCGTACAGAGCCACAAGTGTGAAAATTACCGTTCCGGCAAAGAGAAATGTTCCGGCATGAGCTTTGAAAGAAAAATCTTCCACGTCTGTCGGCGCAGGAGCCGGGGTGCTCGGGGTGGAAGAACTTCCCTTTGCAATGGGACGCCAATGGGCGTAAATCGTGCTGTCTGTCGTAAACTCTGTGCTGACGGTGATGCGGTCGCCTTCCAGTTCATCGGTATACCAGCCCTCGAAGGTGTAGCCGTCCATCGTAGGAATGGGCAGAGAAGTGAGCTTTCCTTCGAGGTTGGTGCTGGAAATAACCGGCACGCCGACACCGCCGCTAGTCTCAAAATAAATAAGGTAGGTTTCGCCGGTTCCGTCTGCATACGCAGGCAATGCCAGCAAGAACAGGAGCAACGGAACCAAAAGAATGCTGATGATTTTTTTGCAGTTCATAAAATCCTCTTTCCAAAGCCTTTTCTTGACAAAAATTATATCCTGATTGCGAAATATTGTCAACATTTGGAGACTGTGCTATAATCTATTCAATAGCGCCCAAACGGCGCAGGAGAAGAGAAAGGGTTATTCTATGAAGATCGTTTTGGTGGGCGGCGGCAAAGTCGGCACAGCGCTGGCGCGGCAGCTCAGTGAAGAGGGTCATAATGTGACCGTTGTCGATACGAACAAGGCCCGTGTGGAGCACATCGGCGAATCCTACGACGTGATGAGCATTCTCGGCAACGGCTCGTCCATCACCACCCTGTCTGAGGCGGGCGTGGAGGAGGCGGATGTCTTCATTGCAGTCACCGGCTCGGATGAGCTGAACCTGCTGTGCTGTATGTTCGCAAGAAAGGCGGGCCACTGCCACGCCATCGCCCGTGTGCGCAACCCGTCCTACAGCCATGAGCTGGACTTTATCAAAAAGCAGATCGGCATCTCGGCCATCATCAACCCTGAGATGGCAGCGGCGAAGGAGATCTCGCATCTGCTGCGCTTTCCGGGTGCAAGCAAGATCGACACCTTTGCGGACGGGCGCGTGCGGCTCATCAAGTTCGCCCTGACCGAGCAGCAGGGGCTGGACGGTGTGGCCATCCATGAGATCCCCACCCAGCTCAAGAGCGACATTCTGGTCTGCGCCGTGGAGCGTGACGGCGGGGTCATCATCCCCAACGGCAACTTCGTGCTGAAGAACGGCGATCAGGTCACCTTCCTCGCTACGCAGGAGAAGGCCCACGAGTTCTTCCAGCGCATCCATATGCCGGTGCGGCCGGTGCGCAATGCCTTCATCGTGGGCGGCGGTGCCATCGCCTACTACCTGAGTCAGGAGCTGCTGGAAAACCACATCCGCGTCCGCATCGTGGAGCGCGACCCGGCCCGCTGCAATGTGCTGGCCGAGTCCCTGCCCGAGGCACAGATCCTCAATGAGGACGGCTCCAACCGCGACTTCCTGCTCTCGGAGGGACTGGAATCCACCGAGGCCTTCGTGGCCCTGACCAACATCGACGAGGAGAACGTGCTGCTGACCCTGTTTGCCAAGAAGCACTCCAAGGGCAAGCTGGTCACGAAGATCAACCGCCTTGAGTTCGATGATATTCTGGCCGGGCTGGATCTGGGCAGCATCGTCTACCCCAAGTACATGACCTGCGATTACATCGTGCAGTACGTCCGTGCATTGCAGAACGAGGCCGGCAACAACATCAAGACCCTCTACCGCATCCTCGACGACCGCGTGGAGGCGCTGGAGTTCACCGTCCACGAGGAGAGCCGGGCCACCGGCGTGCCGCTGAGCCAGCTGCATCTGAAAAAGAATCTGCTGCTCTGCTGCATCACCCGCGGCGACCGCATCCTCATCCCCCGCGGCGGCGACCGCATTCAGGTGGGCGACAACGTCATCGTCGTCACGCTGGAGCACGGCCTGCACGACCTGCGGGACATCGTGGAAGGGTAACGGGGGACAGAACGTATGAATTATGCGATCGTCTTTCGTCTGCTGGGCTATATCCTGATGATCGAGGGCGTTTTGCTGCTGCTTCCGGCGGTGACGAGCCTCATCTACGCCGAGTGGGCTGTCATGGGCGTGTTCCTGCTGACAGCGGCCATCAGCGCGGCGCTGGGCCTCGGGCTGCGGACCATCAAGCCCCGCAGCAAGGTGTTCTATATGCGGGAGGGCTTCGCGGCCACGGCGCTGAGCTGGATCGCCATCAGTATCGTAGGCGCCGTGCCCTTCGTCCTCACCGGCTGCATCCCGAACCCGGTGGACGCCCTCTTTGAGACGGTGTCGGGCTTTACCACCACCGGTGCCAGCATCCTGCCCGCCGTGGAGGGCCTGCCCAACGGCATCCTGTTCTGGCGCAGCTTCACCCACTGGATCGGCGGCATGGGCGTTCTGGTCTTTCTGCTCTCGCTTTTGCCCTTGACCGGCGGCTCTCACGTCAACCTGATGAAAGCGGAAAGCCCCGGCCCGCAGGTGGACAAGCTGGTGCCGAAGGTGCAGTCCACGGCGAAGATCCTGTACGGCATCTATTTTGCACTGACGGTAGTGGAGTTCTGCTTCCTGCTGGCAGGCGGCATGAATGTGTTCGACTCGATGCTCACGGCCTTCGGCACGGCGGGCACCGGCGGCTTCGGCTTCAAGAACGACAGCTTTGCCAGCTTCTCGCCCTACATCCAGTGGGTCGTGACCATCTTTATGATCCTCTTCGGCGTCAACTTCAACGCCTATTTCCTCCTGCTGCTGCGGAGGTTCCGCCGCGCAGCGTCCAGCGAGGAGGTCCGCGCCTATTTCGGCATCATTCTGGCGGCGGTGGCCGTCATCACGGTGAACATCCGCAGCCTCTACGGCACCTTCGGCGAGGCACTGCGCCAAGCGGCCTTTCAGGTCGGCTCCATCATCACGACCACCGGCTTTTCCAGCTGTGACTTCGACCTCTGGCCCACGCTGGCCAAAGAGGTGCTGGTGCTGCTGATGTTCGTGGGTGCCTGTGCGGGCAGTACCGGCGGCGGCATCAAGGTCAGCCGTTTCCTGCTGCTGGGTAAGACGCTGGGCAAGGAGCTGAAACAGGCCCTTCACCCGCAGGTGGTGGCTCCCGTCCGGATGGACGGCAAGCTGGTCAACCACGAGACCATCCGCACCACCAACGTCTATATAGCGGCCTACATCTTCCTCTTTGGAGCGAGCCTGATGCTGGTGAGTCTGGACGGCTTTGACATGGTGACAAACTTCACCTCCGTCGCAGCCACCCTGAACAACATCGGCCCCGGCCTCAATCAGGTCGGCCCCATGATGAACTTCGGGGCTTATTCCAACTTCGCAAAGCTGGTGCTCGTCTTCGATATGCTGGCCGGCCGTCTGGAGATCTTCCCGATGCTGGTGCTCTTCCTGCCCGATACATGGCGGAGATTCTAAGAAACTGCTATAGCAACGACAAAGCTCCCCCGGCTTGGACTGCCGGGGGAGCTTTTTGCGGTCTCAGAACGTCAGCTCGACCTTTTCCTGTGCGCGGTACTGCAGCGCTTCCAGCAGGGAATCCTCGTCGAGGAGGCGCTTGCCTGCGAGGTCGGCCACAGTGCGGGCTACCCGGAGGATGCGGTCGTGGGCGCGGGCCGAGAGGCCCAGCGTCTCGTAGGAGGCCCGCAGGAGCTGCTCGGCGGCAGGGGTCATCCGGCAGATGCGCCGCACCTGCCCGGCGGTGAGCTGGGCGTTGCAGTGCACGCCCTCGTAGCCGGGGGCGGCGTACCGCTGGGCCTGAACAGCCCGCGCGGCAAGGACCTGCCTGCGCAGCTCGGCACTGCTCTCAGAGGGAGAGACGCTGTGCAGCTCGTCAAAGGCGACGGGGTCCATCTCGACGCAGAGGTCGATGCGGTCCAGCAACGGGCCGGACACCCGGCTGCGGTACTGCCGCACCGCGCTGGGGGAGCAGGTGCAGGCCCGGGTGGGGTGGCCGTAGTAGCCGCACTTGCAGGGGTTCATGGCGGCAACGAGCTGGAAGCGGCTGGGGTAAGTGGCGCTGCCGGCGGCCCGGCTGACCGTGATGCAGCCGTCCTCGAGGGGCTGGCGCAGTACCTCGAGGCTCTCGCGGGAAAACTCGGGCAGCTCGTCGAGGAAGAGGACGCCGCAGTTGGCCAGACTGCACTCGCCGGGGCGGAAGAGTGCGCCGCCGCCCGCCAGTGCCGCCGAGCTGGCCGAGTGATGGGGACTGCGGAAGGGCCGGGCCGTCACGAGGCCCCGGCCTGCGGGCATCTGCCCGGCGATGGAATAGATCTTGGTGGTCTCCACAGCCTCCTCCCGGCTCAGCGGGGGCAGGATGCCGGGGAGACGCCGGGCCAGCATGGATTTGCCGGTGCCGGGTGCGCCGATGAGCAGGACGTTGTGCCCGCCTGCAGCGGCAATGACCATCGCCCGGCGGGCCAGCGGCTGACCGCAGACGTCGGAGAAATCGGGGACATGGTTCCATGCGTCGGCAGGGTCGAAGGGAACAGGAGCCGTAGGCGGGATGGGCTGGACGCCCCGCAGAGCGTCCACGACCTGACGGGCCGTTGCAGCGGGGAAGACCTGCATCTCGCTGCCTCCGGCCTCAGCGGCCTCGGCGGCGTTCTCCGCCGGGACGTAGAGCGCCCGCACCCCGCTGGCGGCGGCTTCCAGTGCCATCGGCAGCACGCCGGACACGGGCCGCAGGCTGCCGTCCAGCGCCAGCTCACCCAGAAAGGCGGTGTCCTTCGGCGGCGTTTCCAGCTGCCCGGAGGCCGCCAGCACGGCCAGCAGCAGGGGCAGGTCGTACACCGGGCCAGTCTTGCGGACATCGGCCGGGGCGAGGTTGATGGTGATGCGGCGGTCGGGCCACTTGAAGCCCAGATTCTTCAGGGCCGCATGAACGCGGTCGCCGCTCTCCCGGACGGCAGAGTCCGGCAGGCCGACGATGGAGAGGGCGGGCATCCCGCCCGAGATGTCGGCCTCGACCTCTACCGGGAAGCCGTTGAGGCCCTTGAGGCCGAAGCTCTTGAGGACTGCGTACATGGGGCGCTCCTTTCTGCCCGACAGGGGGCGGCAGGGCCATTAAAATTTTTTGATTTGTGCTGTTGTATCCATCTCAAAAAAGAATCGCTGCATGATTCTACGTAGTTCCGATATTTATTTCGGAATAACGGACGAAAAATGTAAAATCGTTGGATAAGAAACGACTAAGAAATGGAAAAAGCAGGGCATTGCCGTCCGGGTTCGACACAATTTTTTATCTGAATCTATTATATTAGAGGGCATGTGAGATGTCAACGAGACACGCGCAATGAGAACAGGCAAAAAACAAGATCGGAGGAAGGATCATATGGTTGCGAAAGAGTACTGCTGTTATACCCGGCCCTATTCGAATATCGAAGGCTATCAGCGCGCATACACGCTGTGCTATTACGCAAGCCTGGAGAAAGAGGGTGTCGTGTTGGCAGTGCAGCGGCAGCAGGGCGGGGAATGCACGACGGAACAGGTCATCTGCCCGACGGGCGACTTCGGGCGGCTGATGCCTTTGATGCGGTATCTGTGCGAAAATGGCGTTGGACTGGGCCATTGGATAGAAGTGCTGGACGACGCAGGGGTGACCTACTGGCCCTGTATGGCAGCAGAGGGTGGTCGGCAAAGCGGAAAGCCGACACGATTTGTAGCATTTGCTGGTTTTGAGGGGGAAAACTTGGTACATAATCCTGAATTGACACAAAGCGTTTAAAAGCTTATAGTATAAGTAGACTTGGATGAATTTGTCCATTATGGTCAAAAATAACAAAGGTAAGGTGTGCAATATGTATCAGGATGAGTATAAGCGCTGGCTGGCAGCAGATCTGGAAGACGCAGATCTGAAGCCGGAACTGGCCAAGATCGAGGGAAATGACGACGAGATCAAGGACCGCTTCGCCGTTGCGCTGAAGTTCGGCACCGCCGGCCTGCGCGGCGTGCTGGGCGCTGGCACCAACCGTATGAACATCTACGTCGTGCGTCAGGCCACGCAGGGTCTGGCAAACTGGGTCAAGACGCAGGGCGGCAATCAGACCGTGGCCATCAGCTACGACAGCCGCCTCAAGAGCGACATCTTTGCCAAGACGGCTGCCGGGGTTCTGGCAGCGAACGGTATCAAGGTGCGCATCTACGACGCGCTGATGCCGGTCCCCGCCCTGAGCTTTGCCACCCGTTACTATGAGTGCAATGCGGGTATCATGGTCACAGCTTCGCACAACCCCGCCAAGTACAACGGCTACAAGGCCTACGGCCCCGACGGCTGCCAGATGACCGATGACGCCGCCGCTATCGTCTACGATGAGATCCAGAAGACCGATGTCCTCACCGGCGCAAAGTACATCTCCTTTGCAGAGGGTGTCGAGCAGGGCCTCATCCGCTTTGTGGGCGACGACTGCAAGAACGCCCTCTACGCTGCCATCGAGGCACGTCAGGTGCGCCCGGGCCTGTGCAAGACGGCTGGCCTGAAGCTGGTCTACAGCCCCCTGAACGGCTCCGGTCTGGTGCCGGTCACCCACGTCCTGAACGATATGGGCATCACCGACATCACCATCGTGCCGGAGCAGGAGTATCCCAACGGCTACTTTACCACCTGCTCTTACCCCAACCCTGAGATCTTCGATGCCCTGAAGCTGGGCCTCGACCTCGCCACCAAGACCGGTGCAGACCTGATGCTGGCCACTGACCCCGACGCCGACCGCGTGGGTATCGCTATGAAGTGCCCGGACGGCAGCTATGAGCTGGTCTCCGGCAACGAGATGGGCGCTCTGCTGCTGGACTACATCTGCGCAGGCCGCATCGAGAAGGGCACCATGCCGAAGGACCCCGTCGCCGTCAAGTCCATCGTCTCCACCCCGCTGGCCGACGCCATTGCCGCTCATTATGGCGTGGAGATGCGCAGCGTGCTGACCGGCTTCAAGTGGATCGGCGATCAGATCGCAAATCTGGAGGCTGCCGGTGAGGTGGATCGCTTCATCTTCGGCTTCGAGGAGAGCTACGGCTATCTGGCCGGTCCCTACGTCCGCGATAAGGACGCCGTCATCGGCTCCATGCTCATCTGCGAGATGGCCGCTTACTACCGCAGCATCGGCTCCTCCATCAAGCAGCGTCTGGAAGAGATCTACAAGGAGTATGGCCGCTACCTGAACAAGGTGGACAGCTTCGAGTTCCCCGGCCTGACCGGCATGGAGAAGATGGCCTCCATCATGCAGAAGCTGCGTGACGAGCCGATCACCGAGCTGGCCGGCCACAAGGTGGTCAAGGTCACCGACTACAAGAAGCCCGAGGAGACCGGCCTGCCTGCCGCAAATGTCCTCATCTACGCTCTGGACAACGGCGCTACCGTGGTCGTCCGTCCCTCCGGCACTGAGCCGAAGATCAAGACCTACTTCACCACGCTGGGCAAGGACCTCGCCGAGGCACAGGCTCAGAAGGATGCTCTGGCTGCTGCCATTGAGCCCATCCTCGCATAACACGGAAATCCCATCAGAAATTTATGCCCCCGTTCAGCGCCAAAAGTGCTGCACGGGGGCATTTTTGATGGGTGTGGGCGGTTGCAGTTTGGGGCCTGATACGCTATAATATTCAATGAGTCATAATAAGCTCCGGGCAGTGTGGCACGGGGCAGGAAGAAAATGGGGCAGGTGTAAGAAATTGGACTATCGTGTGACGGCTGTTCTGGTGGCGGCAGGCTCCTCCACCCGGATGGGATTTGATAAACTGAGCTTTGATCTGGGCGGTGAGACCGTGCTGGAGCGGAGCGTCCGGGCTTTCGACGAGTGCCCGGAGGTGGACGAGCTGGTTCTGGTGACTGGCGCGTCGGGCGAGAACGCAGAGCGGGCCGCAGCCCGGTGCAAAAAGCCGGTGCAGCTGGTGCGGGGCGGTGCGACCCGGGCCGAAAGCGCCCGGAACGGCGTAGCCGCTGCCCACGGGGCGCTGGTGGCTGTCCACGATGCGGCCCGGCCCTTCGTGAGCGGGGAGGTCATCGCCGCCGTGCTGAAGGCGGCTGCCCGCTGCGGGGCTGCCGCCCCGGCAGTGCCGGTGAAGGACACCATCAAGCAGGCGAAGGGCGGCAGCGGCAAGACGGTGCCCGCCGGCTGCATGGTGGAGGATACCCCCGACCGCAGCACCCTTTATGCGGTGCAGACGCCCCAGTGCTTCGACCGCGCAGCCTATCTGGCGGCGCTGGACGAGCTGGACGAGGCCCGCGCCCGCCTCGTCACCGACGATTGCAGCCTGTTCGAATTAACGGGCCGTCCGGTGGAGCTGGTGCAGGGCGACTACGCAAACATCAAGATCACGACCCGGGAAGACCTGCCCCGGGCGGAGAACGGAGGAAAGAAGATGCGCATTGGTCATGGTTACGACGTCCATCGTCTGGTGGAGGGCCGCAAGCTCATCCTTGGCGGCGTGGAGGTGCCCTATGAGAAGGGCCTGCTGGGCCACTCGGACGCCGATGTGCTGGCCCATGCGGTGATGGATGCCGTGCTGGGCGCGGCAGCGCTGGGCGATATCGGCCAGCACTTCCCCGATACGGCGGAGGAGTACGCCGGGGCGGACAGCCTCGTGCTGGCCCGCCGGGTGGCGGAGATCGTCGCCGCACAGGGCTGGCGCATCGAGAACATCGACGCCACCATCCTCTGCCAGCGCCCCAAGCTGGCCCCCTACATCCCGGCCATGCGGGAAAAGCTCGCCGCCGCCTTCGGGCTGCCGGTGGAGGCTGTGAGCGTTAAGGCGACCACCGAAGAGCATCTGGGCTTTACCGGCGAGGGGCTGGGCATCGCAGCCCACGCCGTCGCCCTCATCGAAGCTGTGTAAACGGGAGAGTGTGACCCATGACTCTGAACTCTATCGTAGCAAACTTTCAGACCTTCAAGCTGGTAGACCTGCTGGACATCCTCATCATCGCGTTCCTCATCTACCAGCTTCTGGGCATCGTCAACCGCACCCGGGCCGGTCAGCTGGCCAAGGGCGCGCTCATCGTGCTGGCGGTCTATCTGGTGGCCAACATCCTGAATATGCGCACCGTTACCTGGCTGTTGAACTCGCTGCTGCAGGTCGGTCTGCTGACGCTGGTGGTGCTGTTCCAGCCTGAGATACGGCGTGCGCTGGAACGGATGGGCCAGACCGACCAGTGGGCCTACCGCTTTTTCAACAAGAGCCGCTACAACGACACCAGCCTCAAGGGCGCGTGGCGCAGCGCCATCATCGCCATCTGCGATGCCGCCGAGCGCTTTTCGGAGACCAAGACCGGCGCCCTCATCGTGCTGGAACGGAACACCAACCTCTCGGAAATCGTCCGCACCGGCACGCCCGTGAACAGTGCGGTCAACCTTGAGGTGCTGGGCACCATCTTCTACGAGGGCACCCCCCTCCACGATGGAGCGGCCATCATCGAAGATGGCCGCATCAAAGCCGCAGGCTGCGTGCTGCCCCTTTCCAACAACCTCGACCTCGGCAAGGACATGGGCACCCGCCACCGCGCCTGCCTCGGCATTGCCGAAAACTCCGACGCCATCGCCATCGTGGTCAGCGAGGAGACCGGCATCATCTCGATGGCGAAGAACGGCGTCCTCATCCGCCACTTCGACCGCCAGACCCTCTACACCCGTCTGGTGGATGAGATGATCCCCAAGGAGACGGCCAGCGAGAAGAGCGCCGCCGAGGGCTGGAAGGCCCGGGGCAAGCGCCTGCTGAACTGGGTGAACGCCAAAGAGGAGGAAGAGCAGCAATGAGCACCGAGCAGAACAACGGCATGAAGCCTGCCGTGCCCCCCAAGCGCAGCCTGCTGAGCGACCGCCGTGTCCGGCTGCTGCTGTCGCTGCTGGGCGCAGTCATCGCGTGGATGGCTGTCACCATCGTGGTGCAGCCCGGCACGACGACCACCATCTATAATGTCCCGGTGGACTTTACCTACGATTCGTCTGCCTATACCTCCCGCGGCCTGAGCATCGTCGATGCGGAGGAAAAAACGGTCAATTTAAAACTTTCCGGCGACGGCTACACCATCGGCAGCCTGTCGGCCAACGACTTCGTCGTTTATCCCGACTGGTCCAGCGTCCGCGACAGCGGCGAAAAGACCCTCCGCCTTCAGGTCCGCAGCCAGAGCACCCTGCTTACCGGCGTGGCCGTCTCCATCGACGGCAGCAACACGGTGGACGTGGTGTTCGATGTGGTGGAGGAGAAGACCCTGCCCATTCAGGTGACGACGAACTATCTGAAGATCGCCGACGGCTATATCCTCTACGGCACCGAGGTCTCCAAGGAGACCGTGACCCTCTCCGGCCCCAGCACCGAGCTGAGCAAGGTGGAGACCTGCACCGCCGAAGTGACCCACAACGGCGAGCTGACCAGCCCCGTCACGCTGGACACCGACCTGCGGTTCTACACCCGCAGCGGCAGCGAGGTGAAATTTGAGTATACTACCCTCGAGGCGGACAGCGTCGAGGTCACGCTGCAGGTGTACAAGCTGGCGACATTGCCGGTGAAGGTGAGCTTCATCAACGCCCCCCGGGACTTCGACCCCTCGGTGCTGGTCTACTCCCTGAGCAAGAAGACCCTCAACGTGGCCGGCCCGGAGTCGCAGATCGATAAGCTCTCCACCCTGTCGGTGGGCACCATCGACCTTTCCACCTTTGCGCTGGATAAGGTGTATGAGATGCCCATCGAGCTGCCCAGCGGCATCCGCCTGCTGGACAATATCTCCACCATCACGGTCAGCTTCGACAGCTCCCGTCTGGAGACCAAGACCATGAACCTGCCCGCCAGCTGTGTGCAGGTCGTCAACCTGCCCTCTACCTACACCCTGACCGTGGGGACCGAGCGGCTGATGAACGTCACCCTCTGCGGCCCGGCCGGTTCGCTGGAGGCCCTGACCCCGGAGCAGGTGGTCATTGAGATCGACGCCGACGACTTCTACGTCGCCATCGGCCAGCAGAACATCGCCTGCCGCCTCTATGTGCCCTCCAACGATAAGATCTTTGCGCTGGGCAGCTATGTGGTGCAGTGCAAGATAGAAAGTAACTGAGTATATGATCCTGATTCGTGATATTCGCCTGCCCCTCTCCGCCGGGGAGCAGCAGGCCTATGAAAAAGCCCTCCACCTCGCCCGGATCCCCCGCAGCAGGGTGAGCCATCTGGGCATCGCCAAACTCTCGGTGGACGCCCGCCACGGCCAGCCCAAGCTGGTCTACACCGTGGCGGCGTCCCTGAAGGAGGAAGGGGAGGAGCCTGCCTATGCAGGCGCTTCGCCCAGCGTCACCGTCCGGGGCAAGACCGACTTTTCGGTGGAGAACGGCACCCAGCCGCTGGCCCACCGGCCCGTGGTCTGCGGTCTCGGCCCGGCCGGACTTTTTGCAGCGCTGCTGCTGGCCCGTCAGGGCTACCGGCCCATCGTGCTGGAGCGCGGCCCGGCGCTGGAAGAGCGCGTCAAGGCTGTGGAGCATTTCTCTGCCACCGGTGAGCTGGACGAGAACGCCAACATCCAGTTCGGCGAGGGCGGCGCAGGCACCTTTTCGGACGGCAAGCTCACCACCCGCATCGGCGACGAGCTGTGCGGCTTCGTGACCGAGGTGTTCCTCGAGCACGGCGCCCCCAGGGAGATCGCATGGCAGCAGAAGCCTCATGTAGGCACCGACCTGCTCCGGGGCGTCATTACCTCTATCCGCAGGGAGATCGAGGCGCTGGGGGGCGAGGTCCACTTCAACACGGCCCTCACCGGCTTCGAGCGCCGGGACGGCCGCCTCGTCGGCATCCGGACCACGGGCGGTGCCTTCCCCTGTGAGGCACTGGTCTTTGCGGTGGGCCACTCGGCCCGCGATACCTTCGGGATGCTGATGGACAGCGGCCTCGTGCTGGAATGCAAGCCCTTCAGCGTCGGCTTCCGGGCCGAGCATCTCCAATCGGAGATCGAAAAGAGCCTTTACCACGAGGCAGCAGGCCACCCGGCCCTGCCGCGGGGCGAATATCAGCTTTCGCAGCACGTTGAAAAACGGTGCGTCTATACATTCTGTATGTGTCCCGGCGGTCAGGTGGTGGCTTCGGCCAGCGAAACAGGCCGCGTCGTGACCAACGGCATGAGCTACCACGCCCGCAGCGGCAAAAACGCCAATGCGGCGGTGGTGGTCAGCGTGGGCGGCGAGGACTTCGGCGGCGACCCCCGCAGGGCCATCGCCTTCCAGCGAGAGCTGGAAGCGAAGGCCTACGCGGCAGGCCGCAGCGCGGGCGAGTATGCCGCCCCGGCGGAGAACATCCAGAGCTTTTTGGAGGGCAGGGGGAAGCTGAGCATCGGCCGCGTCCAGCCCACCTATGACCGCGGCGTCCGGGCCGCCGACCTCGGCGCACTGCTGCCGACGGAGCTGGCTGACACGCTGCGGGCGGGACTGCGCGCCTACGAGCGGAAGATCGCAGGCTATACCGCCCCCGAGGCCATCCTGACAGGTCTTGAGACCCGCACCAGCAGCCCGGTGCGGCTGAAGCGGGAAGAAAACTTTGAATGTGCCCAGCTGGCGGGGCTTTACCCCTGCGGCGAGGGCGCAGGATATGCGGGCGGCATCATGAGCGCCGCCGTCGATGGCCTGCGGGTGGCCCGCGCCATCATCAGCCGGTACAGTCCGGCAGAAGGGTGAGAAGTTGAATGACTGATCGTGAAAACGATTTCCAGAATCGTCCCGGCCAGAGCAGGGCACAGGACAGCGAGGGCCGTCAGGTGCAGCAGGAGCTGGAACGCCAGCTTCGGGAGCTGGGCAATACCATGTCCGACGCCTTCCGCCACGGCTTTGAGGGCCGGGGGGAGGAACTCGGCGACCGTGCATGGAACGTGGGCCGCGCCGCTGCGAATGCCGCAAGCTACGGCATCTCGGAGGCAGGCCGGGCGTTTCAGGCCGGGAAGCAGCAGTATCAGAAGCGGGCTGAGGAGGCCCGGAACGCAGCCCCGAGCGGGGAGAACGCCGGCGGGATGCCGGGCTGGGCGCGAAGCTTTTTCGCAAAGAAGCCGGTGCCGACCCCCATCGACGATCTCCGCACCAGCGCAAAAAAGCGCCATAACGCAGGCGTCGCCATGCTGGCGACCGGCATCACCTTTGCCGTCCTCTTCGGCATTACGGCCATCGCCTGCTTCGGCACGGCGGGGATGTTCACCTCCGGCAGCGCGGCGGGGGCGGCTGATATGACGGTCCTCGGTGCCATCGGCGAGTTTGCCATGAGCGCCACCCGGGCCACCGGATGGTGCTCGGCGGCGGTGACGGCCGTGTTCGGCTGGCTCACGGCGGCGGGCGCTTCCCGGATGAAGGCCGCGAAGACGCTGGAGCTGTATGCCGACACCGCCGAGGGCTTCGACTGGCACAAGGGCCTCTCCCTCTCGATGCTGGCCGAGCTGACCCATAAGAAGAAGGCCAAGGCCCTCCGGCTGCTGCGGAAGTTCATCCATAAAGGCTGGCTCAGCGCTTGGATGGACGAGAAGAACGACAAGCTCTACCTGACGGCGGAGGACTACCGCACTGCGCAGGAAAATCAGCCGGAGCCTGAACCGGAAAAAGCGCCGGAACAGGCCGAGGATGTCCCCCTGAACCTCGAGACGACCCGCCGCTTCGCGCAGGTGCTCGAGAAGGAGACCTCTCTCATGGAGGATGAGCGGGCGGTGGAGGAGCTGCAGCATATGCAGAAGACCACCGAGTCCATCAGCGCGTGGCTGGAAGCCCACCCCGAGAGCCTGCCCAAGGCCCGCCGCTTTGCGGAATACTATATCCCCACTACCCTCAAGCTCCTGCACACCTACAACGACGTGCAGGGCCAGCAGGGCGAGAACGCCGAGGCCATCCGCAGGGACATCGCGGGCATCCTGCATACCCTGAATCAGGCCTACGACAACCTTTACGATAAGCTTTTGTCGGACATGGCGCTGGACGTTTCCAGCGAGATCGCTGCGCTGCAGGGGATGCTGGCCAACGATGGTCTGGCCGGGGAGGAAATGCGATGACCTACCGGGCTTGGAACACCAAAGAAGTTGACCGTGCGGCCCTGAAGGAGCTGACCGCCGCTATCGCCCAGCAGAACACCGAAGAGCTGGAAAACCAGAGCATGGACGATGGGCCGTGGAGCGAGGAGAAATACCGCTCGGTCTTTGCGGCCCAGCAGAAGGAGGCCGGTCTGCTGGCCGGCATCCTCGCTGCCCGGGGCATCACCGACCCCGCCGAGGCGCTGACGCTGCTGGCGGGCGAGGAGGAGCTGAGCGACCCCATGCTCCTGATCGACATGGACAAGGCCTGCGCGCGCATCCTGCGGGCCATCGACGAGGGCGAGACCATCGTGGTCTTCGGCGACTACGATGTGGACGGCGTGACCGCCACCGCCCTGCTCTATCAGCACCTCAAAGGGATGGGGGCCAGCGCCAAGTGTATGCTGCCCAGCCGGGAGGGCGACGGCTACGGCCTGTCGAAGAACGCCATCCAGTCCATCTACGATAAGGGATGCCGCCTCATCGTCACGGTGGACAACGGCATCTCGGCGGTGGAGGAAGCCGCCTTTGCGGCCAGTCTCGGCATCGACCTCATCATCACCGACCACCATCTGCCCCACGAGAGCCTGCCGCAGGCGGTGGCCATCGTAGACCCCCGCCGGGCAGACGACCACAGCCCCTTCAAGGGCCTGTGCGGCGCAGGCGTGGCCTTCAAGCTCTGCGCTGCGCTGGACGGATGCCCGCCGGAAGAGATGCTGGAATACTGCGGCGATCTCGCCGCTGTGGGCACGGTGGCCGACGTTATGCCCCTGACCGGCGAGAACCGCACCATCGTCAAAGCCGGTCTGCGCCAGCTCCAGAACACCGACCGGCCCGGCTTCTGCGCCCTGCTGGAAGAGGTGGGGCTTGCGGGCAGGCCGGTGACGGCGGAGAACGTCAGCTATGCCATCGCCCCCCGCATCAACGCGGCGGGCCGGATGGACAGCGCCGTCACAGCCCTGCAGCTGGTGCTCTGCGAGGACGAAGACCGGGCCGAGGAGCTGGCCCATAAGCTGACCGACATCAACAGCCAGCGGCAGGAGACCGAGATGGAGATCGTCCGGGCCGCGCAGGAGCTGCTGGATGCCGAGCCGGAGCGCCTCGAGGACCGGGTCATCCTGCTCTGGGGCAGGGACTGGCACCCCGGCGTCATCGGCATCGTGGCCTCTCGCCTCGTGGAAAAGACGGGACGCCCGGTCATCGTGGTGTCGGTGGATGAGCACGGCGAGGGCAAGGGCAGCGGCCGCAGCGTGCAGGGCTTCAACCTGCACGAGTGCATCGCCTCCTGCGCCGACATCCTGCTCCGCTTCGGTGGCCACGCCATGGCGGCGGGCCTCTCGGTGCGGGAGGAAGACCTGCCCACCCTCCGTCGGCGGCTCAACGACTGGGCGGCGCGGGAGTGCCCCGTGCTGCGCACACCGCCGCTGGAATGTGACCTGTCCGTCCACCTCGACCGCCTTACGGTGGAGAGCGTCCGCCGCCTCGACCAGCTGGCCCCCTACGGTGCCGACAACCCCAGCCCGGTCTTCGTGCTGGAAAAGGCTGTCGTGGAAGGGGTGTACGCGGTCTCGGAGGGCAAGCACTCCCGCCTGCGGCTGCGGCAGGGGAACGCCAGCCTCTATGCGGTCTGGTTCGGGATGCATCCCGAGCAGGTGCCCTATGCCGCCGGCGACGTCGTGGATGCGGCAGTGAGCCTGTCGGTCTACGATTCGGCCCGGGGGCCGCAGCTGTCGGGCCGCATTCTGGAGCTGCACCCAGCGGGCCTCGGCAACATTGCGGCGGAGCAGGCAGCTCTGGTGCAGGCGCTGCGCCGGGGCGCGCCCCTGACGCCAGAGCAGAAGGAGGCTGTCGCCCCGGAGCGCAGCCATATCATCACCGTTTACCGGGAGCTGCAGGCGCGGCGCTGGCACGCCGAAGATCTGCAACCCCTGTTCGCAAAGCTTGGCGAGGAGAACACCGGCAAGACGCTGGTGGCGGTCGCTGCGCTGGAACAGGTCGGCCTCATCACGGCGGCCGACCGGGGCGGGGCCAAGTTCTGGGAGCTTGTGCCAGCCACCGGCAAGAAGAACCTCGCCGATGCGCCCATCCTGAAATGTCTGGAGGATCGATAAAGATGCCTGAGGGAAAGAAAATCACCGCCCCTGTGCCCGCAGCACCGGCTGCGGCGGGAGAGGACAGCTACTCTGCAAAGACCCATCTCCACCAGCCCATGCCGGTGACGGAGATGGCGACCGTGGCAGCCACAGCCCTGCCGGCCAACGCCCCCGAGGGGACGCTGCCCTCGGAGGTGCGGCCCGAGATCGTGACGTGGGACAAGCTGGTGGAGGCCATCAAGGCCAGCGGCAAGGCCTACAACATGGCCATGATCGAAAAAGCCTACAATATGGCCAACGACGCCCACAAGGGCGTCTGCCGCCGCAGCGGTGAGCCCTATATCTGTCACCCGCTGGCCGTGGCCCGCCTCGTGCTGGACCTCGGCATGGACACCGAGAGCATCGCCGCCGCCCTGCTGCACGACGTGGTGGAGGATACCCCCACCACACTGGCCGACCTGACCGCTGTCTTCGGCGAGGAGGTGGCCCTGCTGGTGGATGGTGTCACCAAGCTGACGAAGATCCAGTTCTCGAACATCGAGGAGCTGCAGGCCGAGAACCTGCGCAAGATGCTGCTGGCCATGAGCCGGGACGTCCGCGTTATGATCATCAAGCTCTGCGACCGTCTCCACAATATGCGCACCGGCGATGCATGGCCGGAGCAGAAGCGCCGCGACAAGGCCCGGGAGACCATGGAGGTCTATGCCCCCATTGCCAACCGGCTGGGCATCCTGAACGTCAAGGAGGAGCTGGAAGACCGCAGTCTCCACTACCTCGACCCTGTAGGCTACGGGGAGATCAACAAGATGCTCAGCGAGCGCGCCGGGGACGAGTTCCTCGCCAGCGTGTCGGGAGTCATCAAGAACCGCCTCGAGGAGAGCGGCATCGAGGGCGCTACCATCAAGCGGAGAGTCAAGAGCATCTACGGCATCTACCGCAAGACCATCATGCAGAACAAGTCCTTCGACGAAATTTATGACATCTATGCGGTGCGCATCATTCTGGATACGCTGGCCGAGTGCTACAGCACGCTGGGCCTCATCCATGATATGTACCACCCCCTGCCCAACCGCTTCAAGGACTATATCTCCACCCCTAAGCCCAACGGCTACCAGAGCCTCCACACCACGGTCATCGGCCACGAGGGCATCCCCTTCGAGGTGCAGATCCGCACCCGGAAGATGGATGAGCAGGCCGAGTACGGCGTCGCTGCCCACTGGAAGTACAAGGAGGGCCTCGACGGCCACGATAAGCTGGACGAGCGTCTGGCATGGGTGAGCCAGCTGCTGGAAAATCAGCGCGTCAGCGAGGATTCCGGCAACCTGCTCCACGACCTGAAGAGCGACCTGCTGCCGGAGGAGGTCTTTGCCTTTACCCCGAAGGGCGACGTCATCAACCTGCCTGCCGGTGCCAACTGCATCGACTTCGCCTATGCCATCCACTCCGCCGTCGGCAACCGGATGGTGGGCTGCAAGGTGAACAACCGCATCGTCCCCATCGACCATGTCGTGGCGACGGGTGAGATCATTGAGGTCATCCTCGGCCCGGCGGACAAAGGCCCCAGCCGCGATTGGCTCAAGATCGTGCGCACCAGCGAGGCCAAGAGCAAGATCCGCAACTGGTTCAAGAAGATGCGCCGGGAGGAGAACATCCAGCAGGGCCGCGACGCGCTGGCCAAGGAGCTGCGCCGGGAGATGATCTTCATCCCCGACGACCAGCTGGACGAGTTCGTGGGCAGCTGCAGCCGCCGCCTGCGCCAGAATAACGCAGAGGAGATCTATGCCGCCATCGGCTACGGCGGCATGACCATCGCCAACTGCCTGCCCAAGCTGAAAGAGGAGTGGCAGAAGCTCAAGGCCGCCGAAGCCGCCGAGAACAAGACGATAGAAGACCTGCCGAAGGTGGACCTGAGCCGCGTCCACGCCACCGACGGCGTGGTGGTGGAGGGCTTCGACAACACCCCCATCAAGTTCGCCAAATGCTGCTCGCCCCTGCCCGGTGACCCCATCGTGGGCTTCATCACCCGGGGCTTCGGCGTCTCCATCCACAAGCAGAGCTGTGCCAACGCGATGGCCAGCATGAAGGACCCCTCCAACGCCCCCCGCTGGGTCAAGGCCTACTGGGCCGACAGCGTCCGGGACAGCTACAAGGCGGGCCTCGAGATTATCGCGCTCAACCGCAACGAGCTGCTGTCCGATGTGCTGGCCGCACTGGCAGACATCCGCGTCCCCATCTATGCTATGAACGCCCGTCAGGTGGAAAACAACTGCGCCATCATCAGCCTGACCATCGGCATCAACAACACCGAGCACCTCAACCGCGTGGTGGCCCGCCTGTCCAAGGTGCGGGATGTGCTCAAGGTAACAAGGAGCTAATATGCGTGCAGTCATTCAGGCCGTATCCTCGGCCAGCGTCCGGGTCAACGGCGGCGAGCCGCGCCCCATCGGCCCCGGCCTCGTCATCCTGCTGGGCGTCAAGGACACCGACACCCTCGACATCGTACCCAAGCTGGCCGAAAAATGTGCGGGCCTGCGCATCTTCAAGGACGAAAACGACAAGCTGAACCTCAGTGCGAAGGACCTCGGCTACTCGGCGCTGGTGGTGAGCCAGTTCACCCTTTACGGCGACACCAAAAAGGGGTTCCGCCCCAGCTTCATCAAGGCGGCAAAGCCGCCTCTCGCCGTGGACGCCTACGAGCTGTTCCTCGCCGAGATGAACAGGCAGGGCCTCAAGAGCGTCCAGCACGGCGAGTTCGGCGCAGACATGCAGGTGTCGCTGGTCAACGAGGGTCCCTGCACCATCGTCATCGACACCGACGAGTGGCACAAAGGAGAGAAGTAAACCATGAAGGCATTTCATCTGGTCGGCCCTGCGCCGTTTTACACCAACAGCTTCCTGCTCATCTCGGACGCGGGCCATGCAGTCGTCATCGACCCCACCGCAGAGGTGCAGGAGTACGACAAGATCCTGAAAGAGCAGGGCGGAAAGCTGGCTCTCATCCTCTGCACCCATGGTCACTATGACCATGTGGGCAGCGCGGGGGTCCTCAGCCGCGAGTGGGGAGCAAAGCTCTACTGCGAGTCTGCCGACTGTCAGGGTACCCAGCTGCTGCCCCTCAGGGAGTCGGACAGCGGCTACGCGGAGGGCGGAGTCCTCACGCTGGACGAGCTGTGCTTCACCGTCTGGCACACCCCCGGCCACACCGAGGGCAGCGTGGTGCTGCTCTGCGAGAATTATTTCTTCGTGGGCGACACCGTGTTTCAGGGCAGCATCGGCCGCACAGACCTCGAGGGCGGCGACAGCCGGAAGATGGACGAGAGCCTGCGCAAGTTCGCAGCCCTGCCCGTCCCGCCCGAGGCGCAGATCCTGCCCGGCCACGGCGATTTCTCCACCTTCGGGCAGGAGGTCGCCACCAATTTCTATATCCGAAATGCACTGAGAAACGCATAAAAAGGCGGGAACACACATGAATATCTATATCACGGGCCTCAGCTCGGGCTACGAGGTGGAGCACCTCGTCCGCCTGTTCTATCCGATGGCCCCGCTCACCCTCACCCCGCCTGAGGAGGGCACAGACTGCGTCTGGGCTGAGAAGCGGCCCGACAGCCTCTGGGCCATGGTACGGCAGGGCGGAAAGAGCCAGACCGCCGAAGCACCGCTGCCCGCCCCGGCAGAGGAGGGCGGAGAGACGCCGGAATTCGCGCTGGCCAGCCTGACCTATGACCTGCTGCGCCGCTGGACGGGCATCCGCCCCCCTTGGGGCAAGATGACCGGCGTGCGGCCGGTGCGCCTCGTCCACGACAAGCGGGCCGCAGGCTGGACGGAGGAGCAGATCGACGACTTTTTCCTCAAGCGGTTCGACTGCTCGCCCGAAAAGTACGGGATGGCCAAGGCCATTGCCGACCTACAGGAGCCGATTTTAAAAGCGGGCAGCGCCCCCAAGACCTACAGCCTCTACATCGGCATTCCGTTCTGTCCCTCCCGGTGCAGCTACTGCAGCTTCGTCAGCTGCAACCTCGACCGGGACCGCAAGCTGGTGCAGCCCTATGTGGACTGCCTCTGCCGTGAGGTCGAGGCCATCCGGGAGGAGGCAGACAAGGCCGGGCTGAAGCTGTGCAGCATCTACATCGGCGGCGGCACCCCCACCAGCCTCTCGGCGGCGCAGCTGCGCCAGCTCATGGGAACAGTGCGGGACTGCTTCGACCTTTCCGCTCTCGTGGAGTATACGGTGGAGGCCGGACGCCCCGACTGCACTGACGCCGAAAAGCTGGCGGTCATCAAGGAGTACGGCGCGACCCGCATCTCCATCAACCCCCAGACCTTCTCCGACGAGGTGCTGGCGAACATCGGCCGGAAGCATTCGGCGCAGGACATCCTCGACTGTTGCGCCGAGGCCCGGGCCGCAGGCCATGACGACATCAATATGGATCTTATCGCGGGTCTGCCCGGCGACACGGTGGAGGGCTTCGAAAAAAGCCTGCGTCAGGCCATCGCCCTTGACCCCGAGAACATCACCGTCCACACCCTGACCCTCAAGCGGGCCTCCCGCATCGTCATCGAGGACCAGAAGGAGAACGACTACGCGGACGTTGCTGCCATGCTGGAAAAGTGTCATCTGCTGGCCGAGGCAGGCTATCGTCCCTACTACCTCTATCGTCAGAAAAACACCCTTCAGAATCTGGAAAATGTGGGCTGGTGCAAGCCGGGCCACGAGGGGTATTATAATATCTATATCATGGAAGAAGTCCAGACCATCCTCTCGGCCGGCGCAGGCGGCAGCACCAAGCTGGTGGCCGACGGCGGCAGGCGGATGCAGCGCATCTTTAATTTCAAGTATCCGACGGAATACATCCAGCGCTTCGATGAGGTGCTGGAGCGGAAAAAAGGAGTGGCTGATTTTTATGATCACGATTTGGGTACCGAAACGTCTGGTTGAGATCGACCTGTATAATGTTGCAGCTCAGAATCCGGCGGCGCTGGCGCAGATGAGCGAGCAGAGCTACCGCCAGCGGGTGGAGTATGCCGCCCGGAAGATCAGGGATTCCCGCGCCAAGATCGTCATGCTCACCGGCCCGTCGGCCAGCGGCAAGACCACCTCGGCGCACAAGGTGGCCGAGGCGCTGGAAGCCTCCGGCACGCCCGCCCACGTCATCAGTCTGGACAATTTCTTCAAGGGGGCGCAGTATTACCCCCGCCTGCCCGACGGCACGCTGGACTACGAGAACCCCGACACGCTGGATATGCCCCTCATCCGCCAGTGCCTCAGCGAACTGAGCACCACCGGCAAGACCGTGCTGCCCATCTACGACTTTGCCACAGAGTCCCGCTCCTCCGAGACAGAGACACTGGACCTCGAGGGCGGCGTCTGCATCGTGGAGGGCATCCACGCCCTGAACCCGGAGCTGACGGGCCTCGTGAAGGGCGACGACGTCTACCGCATCTATGCCGGTCTGCGGGAGGAATACTGCATCGACGGCCGCCGGGTCATCAACACACAGGACATCCGCCTGTGCCGCCGCACCCTGCGGGATGCTGCCGCCCGGGGCCGCAGCCCCGCCAAGACCCTCGCCATGTGGGACCGGGTCCTCGACGGCGAGACGCGGTATATCAAGGGCTTCAAGACCACGGCAGATTTCCTGCTGGACACCTCCTTCACCTATGAGCTGGGCCTGATCGCCAAGCTGCTGCGGAAGGTCTGCCAGCGCTTCACGCTGGAAGGCCACAACGCCGAGCTTTGGGACGAGACGGCCCGCCGCTTCGAGCACGTCGCTCCGGTGGAGCTGGATCTGCTGCCCGCCGACAGTATGCTGCGGGAGTTCTACGCAGGCGAGCTTTAAAGGACGCCAGAACGCCGAAACTGGGCAAATTGCGAAAAAACTGTTTCCAAATCCGCACCATTCTGTAAAACTTGGGTGGGATTCGTTGCATTCCCCCGGGGAGTGCGCTATAATGAAAATAATCTCCGGCGGCACAGGGTCAGCCTGAGCAGAAAACGCAGAGGAGTGCTGCCCACCCGGGCACAGACAAGTGAGGTGTCTTTTATGGACTTCAATAAGATCAAGGAAATGGGCCTCGAGTATGCCGAGAAAGGCAAAAATGCCGCGCTGGATCTGGCCGAAAAGGGCCGGACGCAGGCCAAGATCGTGAACGCACAGGGCAAGCTGTACAAGGCGCAGCGCCAGCTGGGCGCTCTGGTGTATAGTCTGGCCAAGGGCAACGAGGAGAACCAGCCCCTTGTGGACAAATACATCGAGATGATCGCCAACATCGAGCAGGAGCTTGCCGACCTGAAGGCCTCTCTCGAGCCGGATACCATCATCGAGACCACCTTCGAGGAGAAGGACGAGGCCGACGACGACGTGACGGAGGATGCCCCCGCAGCGCCTGCCGAGGAAAAGCCTGAGGCCGACGAGGCCAAGACCTGCCCCCAGTGCGGCGCACCCGTCTCGGACGATGCGCTGTTCTGCAACAAGTGCGGCGCACAGCTGTAACAGACCTGCGCAGGGCGGTGTCCCCCGGGGGGATGCCGCCTTTTGTTGTGAATGAAATGAAAATTTTGCCGCAAAAAGCCGGAAAATAGGCTTCGGCCCTTGCATTCCGGTGGATTCTGCGGTACAATTTGAATCTGTTCGCAGATGCTTTCGGCACGCAGAAAGGAGACGGCCATGCAGGACTGGACGCCGCGTGAACACTATACGGCGGAGGACCTCGTGGAGATCATCCGCATCCTGCGGGACAGGGACACCGGCTGTCCATGGGACAAGGTGCAGACCCATGCCTCCATCCGGAAAAACTTTCTGGAGGAGACCTGCGAGGCGCTGGAAGCCATCGATGCCGACGACCCGGCCATGATGCAGGAAGAGCTGGGCGACGTCCTGATGCAGGTGGTGTTCCACACCGTCATCGAGGAGGAGCGGGGCCGCTTCGATATGGAGAAGGTCTGCCGCGAGGTGTGCGAGAAGCTCGTCTTCCGCCACCCGAACATCTTCGCTTCCTCGGCGGCGGAAAATGCTGGTATAAACGGCTGGGATGCGCTCAAGAATAAGGAAAAGGGCCGCACCACGCTGGCCGACGAGCTGGACACCGTGCCGCTGACCCTGCCCGCCCTGATGCGCGCCCAGAAGCTCCAGAAGCGGGCCGCGCGGTTCGGCTGCGGGCCGGAGGATGCCGCCGGGGCAGCCAGAGCGCTGGACAGCGCCAAAGCCGGGTGGGACGAGGCACAGACGCAGGAGAGCGCCGGTGAGCTGCTGCTTGCCGCTGCAGACGCCATGCGGCTGGCCGGTGTGGACGCCGAGGAGGCCCTGACCTTCGCGGCCAAGCGGTTCACCCAGAGGCTGGAAGCAGACGAAACGGAAACGGGTACCAGACGGATACACCGTCTGCTCGAATAGAAAATGTTGAGAATATTGTGGAGGCTTTTATTATGACCAAGACCGATCTGATCGCACAGGTTGCGGCAAACACTGAGATGAGCAAGAAGAGCGCCGAGATGGCTGTCAACGCCGCATTCGAGGCACTGGGCAAGGCGATGGCCGAGGGCGAGAAGATCTCCATCTCCGGCTTCGGCACCTTCGAGGTGCGTGAGCGCGCAGAGCGTCAGGGCATCAACCCCCGCACCCGCGAGCCGATCACCATTGCTGCTTCCAAGAGCATCGTGTTCAAGCCGGGCAAGTCTCTGAAGGACACCCTGTAAGAGAGGCCCCACCGCCGCCGGAACCTTTAGGCCCGGCGGTTTTTTTGTAGGAGAGGTTGATAAGGAGTTTAGAATGCGCTTAGATAAATATCTGAAGGTTTCGCGGCTCATCAAGCGCCGCACTGTGGCAAATGAGGTGGCCGATGCGGGCCGCATCCTCATCAATGGCAAGACAGCCAAGGCCAGTCAGGCCGTCAAGGCCGGGGACATCATCGAGGTGACGTTCGGCAACCGGCCCATCAAGGTCAAAGTCCTCTCCGATGTGGAGCCGCGCACCAAGGACGTGGCCCGGGAAATGTACGAGATCATCGAGCAGGACAGCGTCCTCGCTGTCGCCCACGACCCGGCACAGGCCGAGTAAAACGGCATAAGCAGGCTCCTCCCCGCATAGGATGACAGAAAAGGGGAGGGGTGTGCCATGAAACAGCAGGACGCAAAGCCGGAGCAGGCCCTGCCGCATGACCTCATCTTGGAGGGGCGGAACAGGCTGACCGCCACCGGCGTGCGGCGGGTCCTCCGCTGCGACGCAGAGGGCGCGGCCCTCCTGACCTCGAAGGGCACGCTGGAGCTGACCGGGGCAGAGCTGAGCATCACCAGCCTTGACCTCGACAAGGGCGAGGTAAAGCTTGCAGGCCGGGTGGACACGCTGGAGTATACCGCAGAGCACACGCCGGGCGGCTTTCTGCGCCGCCTCGTCCGATGATGGGTCCAGCCCTCCCGCCCGGTGCGGTGGGGCAGGAGATGCTGGCCTGCGGGCTGCTGGGCGGTGTGCTCGGCGCGGCCCGGGCCGTCCTGCCCACCCGGGGGCGGGCGGCCTTCCTGCCCGACCTGCTCTTTGTGGGCTGCGTGCTGATGGCCCTGCAGGGCTATGCCGTCTCCCAGAGTCAGGCCGGGCAGCTGCGGGGCTATATGGCGCTGGCGGCGTTCTGCACCGCCGGTGCGGTGCAGGCGGTGCTCCGGCCTCTGTTTGCGGAGGCAGAAGCCTTGGCGGGCCGGGTGCTGCTGGGGCCTGTGAAGCTTGCGGCCCGGTGCATCGCCCCGTGGAAAGCCGCCCGTGCCGCCGCCAAAGTACGGCGGAACGAAAAAAGACTTGCAAAAAAACCGAAAAAGAGCTTGCCAACACCGCCGCGTATGTTGTATAATTCAAACGTATCAAAGTAAGAGTACAGGCGCATTGGGCCTGCTGTTGAAAACGGGGGCACTGTGTTATGGCAAATCCGAGCCGGAGAAAGCGGAAAAGAAAGGCATCCGTCGTGGGTGCTGTGCTGAAGATGCTGTTCGCTCTGTTTTTGTTGAGTATGCTGGCGGCATACATCGCAAATCAGGTGGCGCTCAGCTCCAAGAAAGCGGAGCTGGACACCCTGCAGGAGCAGATCGAGCAGCAGAAGACCCAGAACGAGGAGATGCAGCGCATCCTCAGCGGCGATTCGGATGACGTGACCGAGTGGGTCGCCCGGGACTCTTATAATTATGCGGCGGCCAATGAGCGCATCTTCGTGGATGTGACGGGCAACTGATGCCGCGCCCCGGCGGCTTGCGGCCGGAGGAAAACATATTAGTCAACAAGGAGTATTGAGTTTTGGCGATTGAGGTAGGGAATATTTTTGAAGGCCGTGTCACCGGCGTAAAGCCGTTTGGCGCATTCGTTGCGCTGCCGGAGGGCCGCGTGGGCATGGTCCACATTTCTGAGGTGTCCAACGAGTATGTCCAGGACATTGCAACGGTGCTGCACGACGGCGACACCGTGAAGGTGCAGGTCATCAATGTGGCACCGGACGGCAAGATCGCGCTGTCCATCAAGCGGCTGCTGCCGCCGGCACCCCGCGCCCCGCGGGAGGGCCGAGGCCCCCGCCCCAACAGTAACGGCCCGCGGGAGGGCGGCTTCCGCCGCAACGGCCCCGGCGGCCGTCCGCAGGGCGGACGCGGCCCGGCCCGGGACGCTGCACCCCGGGTATGGCAGCCCAAGGCCCCGGCCAAGAGCGATAACCTGAGCTTCGAGGACATGATGAGCCGCTTCAAGAGCCAGAGCGAGGAGAAGATGGCAGACCTCGACCACGAGACCAACAACCGCCGGGGCGGCGGCTATGCTCCCCGGGGACGCCGCGGCAGCCGCTGAGCCGTCCGCACAAGACGAAGAAGCTTTGGGCCTGCCCCCAGCGGGGCGGGCCTGTTTTTTGGTGCGGCAGCTGCTGCACCCGACAGGAAAGGAAACCAGAATGCCTGCAAAATTTGAACTCATCGCCCCCTGCTTTTTCGGGTGCGAATCCACGGCCAACTTTGAGCTGCGCCGCATCGGTGCCGAGGACATCCGGGTCAGCGACGGTCGTCTGACCTTCAAAGGCGGTGCGGAGATGATCGCCGCCGCCAACCTCAACCTCCGCACGGTGGAGCGGGTCATGCTGCTCCTCAACACCTATACGGCCACCACCTTCGACGAGCTGTTCGATGGAGTCTACTCCATCCACTGGGAGGAGCTTCTGCCCGCCGATGCGGCTTTCCCGGTCACGGGTTCCTCGCTGAACAGCCAGCTGTCCAGCGTGCCGGCCTGCCAGAGCATCATCAAGAAGGCGGTCGTCAAGCGCCTGATGCAGGGCCACCGCACCACCAGCCTGCCCGAGACCGGTGCAGAGTATAAGATCCGTTTCATGCTCCGCAAGAATGTCTGCGAGATCATGCTGGACACCACCGGCGACGGCCTCCATAAGCGCGGTTACCGCCGCAACTCCATGGAGGCCCCCATCCGCGAGACGCTGGCTGCGACCATCGCCGACCTTGGCCGTGTCCGCCGCGACAGCCTCGTGGAGGATCCCTTCTGCGGCAGCGGCACCCTCCTCATCGAGGCTGCTCAGAAGGCCATGAACATCGCCCCCGGCCTCAAACGCCGGTTTGCCGCCGAGCGGTACAGCTTTGTGCCCGCCGCCGTCTGGGCCGAGCAGCGCCAGAAGGCTCTGGCGGAGTCCAAGCTGGACGTGGGCTTCGAGGCTTTCGGCTACGACATCGACCCCGCCGCAGTGGCTCTCGCCAACGCCAACGCCAAGCTGGCCGGTGTGGAGAAGCGCTGCCACTTCGAGGTGGCTGACGTGGCCGACTTCGCAGCCCGAAGCGAGGCCATCGTCCTGACCAATCCCCCGTATGGTGAGCGGATGAGTACCATCGAGGGCGCTGCCAAGCTGGCCCGCACCCTCGGCCAGCAGATGGAGCTTCACCCCTGCGCAGGCGTCTACGCCATCACCGCTGATATGGACTTTGAGCACCACTACGGCAAGCGGGCCAACAAGCGCCGCAAGATGTACAACGGCATGATCCCCTGTCAGCTGTATATGTACTACAACGCCCCCAAGTCGGAGCAGGCCCGTCCCGCAAAGCCGATGCCCAAGAGCGGCTTTGACGGCAAGCGCACCCAGCCCGGCCACACGGGCCGTTTTGAAAAGAAATAAAGTCCCGAAAGACCGCACGGCAGATGAGCAGCGTGCGGTCTTTTTCCTGCTTATCGCAGGTCAGTAAAACCGCGAAGCACGAAAACGGCATCGCTGCTGCCGTCGCAGGAGATGTTGAATTGCTGTAAATTTACAAGAGAATGGTTGAACGCAGGCGAAAAATAGATTATACTAATATCTATGGCTGTGGGAGGCGTAGGCCTCCGAAAAAGAGGCTGCGCCCAGCTCGTCGGCGCGGCGGACGAAAGGAAAGATCAGAATGAGAGGACGTATGCGGCCCTATCTGCCGGAGCTGACCATCCGGGACTACAACACCTACCAGTGGTATCTGCGGGGCGTACGCCGTCAGCTTTACACTACCTATGGGATCTATCCCTGTTATTATGGCCTGCGCTACAACGGCGTGCTGTTTGCACTGCTGGCCGATGGTCTTGCAGGCCGCCCGGCGACCTGCAAGCGGATGCGGGTGCCCGGCACACTGCTCTGGCAGAATATGATGTGTCAGACGCAGGGCATCCGGCTGGCCGCACAGGTGGAAGTCCTGCTTAGCTGGCACCGCATTCAGGATGCCCAGTGGGCGGATCTTCCGGTTGGCAAAAAGGTGCGCCGGGCGGTGGACACCGTGCTGCTGCGCAGAGCCTATAAAAAGGCTGCAGCAGAAAATCCGGCGCTGGAGCGTATCTTCGCGCAGGAGCGCGATCAGGCCAACGTCCAGATGGCCCTGAACGCCAAGAACTACCTGCTGGCCGCAGAGCCGAAGGGCAACCTCTACGGTGCACTCTACTCGGTTCTGGCCACGGACGACCCCAACCAGCGCAAGAGTATGCACTATATCGGCAGCTGCATCGGCCGTGCGGCCTACCTGTTGGACAAAGCCGAGAGCTTTTCCCGGGACAAGGACAAGAAACGCTACAACATCTTCCTCGTGAACGGCATCTATGACCGGAACGCCGCCCGGGAAAACGCCCGGCGGCAGGCCCTTGCCATCGCCAACGACCTCGTCCGGGCCTATGGGATGCTGGACGTCAAGCTCAACCGCACCCTGCTGGACAACATCATGCTCCTCGGCCTCCGACACGCCATTGAGCCGCTGGACGCCGAGAACCAGCCGGTGCGCTGGGAGCTGCCGTGAAGGGCCGCAGAAGCAAGAGCTGGGCAATGGCCTACTGCGGCATGGCCGCAGCGCTCAGCGTGGCCATGATGCTGATGGGCGCGGTCTTTCCCATCGCAATGTTCATCGCCCCGGCGGTGGCCAGCTTCCTCATCGCCACGGTCTGCGTGGAGTGCGGCCGGACGATGGCCCTGACGGCCTACGGCGCGGTGAGCCTGCTGAGCCTGCTCTTCGTGCCGGACAAGGAGGTGGCGCTGACCTTCGTGTTCCTGCTGGGGTACTATCCACTGGCAAAGCCTTATTTCGAGAAAATACGCCCCGCTCTGCTGCGGGCCGTCTGCAAGCTGCTGCTCTGCAACGGCGCTGTGCTGGCGATGTACGGGCTGGTGCTGCTGTTGGTGCCGGCAGGCAGCATCGCCGAGGAGCTGCGCACCACGGCGTTGGCAGTCTCGCTGGTGACGCTGGCGATGGGCAATGTGGCCTTTCTGCTCTACGACCGCGCACTGCACAATATGCTGATGCTCTACCATCTGGTCTGGCAGCCGAAGCTCCACAAAATGCTGGGCGTCCATTGACGAGCGGCCCGTTTTATGATATAAATAAAACCGACCTTTTCTGTCGGCTTCTGACAGCTCCGGAAGGAGCTGTTTTTTGTTTTTGGAAGTCGGCAGGATGAGACAGAAAGAGGGGATAAGACTACTTCATTTCCTCTTCAAGGATGCGGGATACTGTTTCCACTTCCTCC
>OLNJ01000548.1_pt1 | contig 30394 bp, 26 predicted proteins | sample 1672191 | NCBI WGS metagenome assembly OLNJ01 (sample SAMEA3136657, study PRJEB25190) | human gut metagenome | biome: human gut; feature: human-associated habitat; material: faeces | place: Austria | collected 2013 | reverse complement strand
GCGGAACAGCGCTCCGCTCATGCGGAGCGAGTGCTCTGTTTTTGCGGAATATGCACTTGCGATCTTATATTGCTATAAAGGGGAAAGATATAAAGCGGCCATTAATGTCTTAAAAAAGGCTTTAAAATGTGATATTGATGTTTCGTTTTGCGAATTAGCAGTACATAATAATTTGTTTAATATCGGGATACATATAGAAGATATGGATTTTGTAAAGGCAGAGAAGAATATTTTAGAGCTACGGCTAAAAAAAGAGTGCTCAGACTTGCAAAGTATTTCGAAAGATAGGCCAGATATTCAACATCAACTACGCCAGTTTTATTATAATTGTGCTTTATTAAGTATGCTGGAAAATAATGATGAAGAAGCTTTGAGTTATTTTATAAAAGCAAAAGAATGCAGTACTTATCATTCTGTAATATTATATTCTATTGAAAAAAATATAATTGACTTAAAAACTAAACTTGGCAAAAATAGATTTATGGTGAAGTTTAAAGAGAAAAAAATTCCAGCACCTACAGAATTAGAAAAGTATATATATAATAATAAATCATATTTGTGTGAGATCATGTTTTGGGGGTAATTATGAACAGTCAATCTTATATAGATCTTGCAGCAGTAATAGTTTCTGTAATTGCATTACTTGTTTCATATTTTAGTTATAAAGAAACCAAAAGAGCACGCATAGAATTGGGACAGGCTTTCTTATCAATGGAGCTTATTCAAAATTCAGAGGGGGTGTATGTATTACTACATAATCTGGGTAATACATATGCATATGATGTGAAAGTATCAGTGACCAAAGAGTTTGTAAATGGCTTTGAAAACTTGAACATCCTTCAACCAGGAAGTAATTACCGGTTCTTACTATTAAATAATCAAAATATTTCTGAGTATCCCGAAATAATTACATTTACGGTAATGTATCATGATTATTATTCGCAACGTCATTTTATCAAAAAAGAATATAAATTCAAACTTGTCGATTATTTAAAGTATGACATAAATTACAATAGAGATTTTAATTGTTATGATATCAAGAAATCGTTTTAATCAAGAGGGAAGGTATTTGTACCTTGAATACCTTCCCATATTATTAGATGCCATATCGCATTCGGGCGGATTCTATAATCCGGCCAATAATCTGGTAATAGGTCATTCCCGCAAGTTTGCCACACTGTTCAAAAGAGCAATCTCTACATAAAGAAGGCATAGCATTTATTTCCAAAAAATATGGCTGTCCATCCTGAGAAATACGAAAGTCCATTCTGGAATAATCATATAACCCAAAAAAGTTATGGATTCTGACACTATAATCCATTATTTTTTTCTTAAGTTCATCACCGTATTTAAAGGTTGTAGTATTTATTACATTATCAATTTGTTTTAATGAATTATTATATAAATTAATATCTGTTCCATCCTCATTTAGAATAGTCACGACACCTAACGCCTCTGCCTTTTCTCCATTTCCTATTATAGGTACAGTTATTTCTGATCCTTCGATGTATTCTTCCGCCAAAAGTTCAAAAGAATACGTTTTAATTAGATAATTTGATTGTTGGATGAATTCTTCCATAGAACGTATAAGGTGAAGTCCCATGCTTCCCCCTTCAGTGTTCGGTTTTAAAATAAAAGGGAACCCTAAATCTGGAATCTTATTAATTATTTCCTCTGTCAATGTATTGAAACAAACTCCTTTTGGAGTTGGTATATCTATTGAATTTGCTAAAATTTTTGTGTGATGTTTATTTAAATTTATACTCATACCATATGTATCTGATGCGGTGTGAGGAATCTGGTATAATTCAAGTAAGCTTGGCAAAATAGCTTCTCGATTTCTAGAACCAAACCCTTCTGCAATATTGAAAATCAGATCGCAATTAAATGTGTTATGCACTAACTGATCGCGAAGTTTATATACGTTTCCAATATACTCCAGTTCATATCCATTTTGTTCTATTGCTTTGCCAATTTCAGAGATAGTATGCAGGGAAACAAAATCTGTATATTCCAAATTGTCTTCTGCATAACCATAATCTCCCTTTGTGTCATAGCAAAAACCTATTTTCATAAATATTATTACCTCTACTTTCTCAATTTCAGTACAGAATCGCATATTTAAGAACAATCAATAGTCTCTAAGATTTATAGATAATTCTCAATTATCCATATAAATAGGAAAGTGAAGAAAGTAAAATTCTGTGGTACACTACCCGAAAAAGGTATGGAGGATACAAAGCATGAATTATACGGAACAGGTTGAAAAATATCTTGAGTATTGTGAGTTCAGGAAAGAATTAGACTGGAATACACTTAAGGCATATCGTATAGATTTGAGACAATTTTTTGAATACACAATGGAAGATATTCCTGGCAAAGAAAAGATAGAGGACTATATAACAGAATTGCATAAAAAGTTTAAGCAAAAAACGATTAAGCGTAAAATTGCTTCAGTTAAGGCATATTATAATTTTCTCGAAGAAAGGGAAATCATTAGTGACAACCCTTTCAGAAAGATCAAAGTGGGATTTAAGGAATCAATAATCCTTCCAAGGATTATTCCACGTGAAGAGATAGAGCAACTTCTTAATTTCATGTATACACAGGAAAATAAGAGTAATGCAAAAGTACATAAATTTTGGCTAAGAGATATAGCAGTAATAGAGACTCTTTTTGCCACTGGAGCCAGAGTTTATGAAATATCAAATATAAGAGAAGATAGCGTAAACCTAAATACGGGACTTATAAGACTCATGGGTAAAGGTGGAAAAGAAAGATATATACAGATCGCCTCATCCGAAATTTTAGATCTCCTAAAGAATTATTATAAAGAAAATGCGAAAGAGATTAAACAGAGCGGGTTTTTCTTTGTTAATAATCGCGGTTGTAGATATACGGAACAATCGATAAGACTGATGCTAAAGAAATATACAAAATTAGCTGGTATTGAAAGGAATATAACTCCTCATATGTTTAGGCATTCATTTGCCACTTACTTGATTGAGGAAGGTGTAGATATTAGCTGTGTACAGCAGATATTAGGGCATAGTTCAATAAAAACAACTCAAATTTATATACATGTTGCTGCAAAGAAACAGGCGGAAATTCTGAGAGAGTTGCATCCTCGAAATAGGATGAATATACTCAAATTTGTAGCGTAACAATTGCTTTAGCGAATTACATAGAGAAAGTAAGCCGGCACGATTATTGGCGGCTTTTTTGGCGTACGTAAAAATGGAGTGAAAAAGCAAATATGAGGAAAAAGTATATCTTACACATGTAAATGCAATCGAATTATCTGGAAAAAAATAGACATTTTTGGTATAATAGATTAGATGATAAGGAATTAAATAGAATAAGAATTAACAGATAATACCTTATTATCTATTGTAATTTAACTGAAAAAGAGGGTTAAAGTAGAAATGGGATGGAGCAAATTTAAAAATACAGATTTTTCTAAGTATCACAGTATGTTTGTAGATCGAGATGAAATTATAAATTTGTTTAAAGATGAATATAAAAAATTAAAGGCTGATCCAGAATATTTTAAAGTAATTAGTATATATGGTATTGGAGGAATTGGTAAAAGCTATTTAATAGAAAAACTACTTGAAATTCCTAGAAATGATGACTTTGACTCAAGAATAATAACTATAAATATGGATATAATGCATAGTGCTGATATTTTTGATAATTTGGTTAAAGTTCGAAAACAAATTGAAGTGAGTTGTCTCTATTTTGACTATTCGCTAATCTTATTATGGGATATTTATAAAATCGAAAAGCTTGACGAAGATTTCATGCGAAGAATTAAAGGAAATTTTCTAAATGCACTTAATATGGTGGATTCTGGATTATCTTTTATTTACCCCTCTGTCGGTTTTGAAAATATTTTAACTCTTTTCAGAAGTAATATTTTACCAAAACTTCAACAACATTTTATGCAGCCTGAAATATTTGAAGAAATAGATGCCCGGTTTCAAAAAAGCCCGCAGCAACTATACGAATTTATGCCTCATCTTTTAGGATTAGACTTAGCCAACTTGGCAAAAAAGCATAGATTAATTGCCTTTTTTGATTCATATGAACGTTATCTAATAGATCATGATGATTGGCTTAAAGAATTGATCGGTTCGGTCGAATATGGTTTGTTTTTAGTTGCTAGCCGTGAGAAGCTTGAATGGTCAGATAATAAGGAAGAACTGTACCCCTATAAACTCGAGGAATTACCAACCACTCAAGCTGAGCTTATTCTCAAATCAAATTTATCGCCGATTCACTATAAACTTATTGAAACCATTATAAATAAAACACAATGTGTTCCACTTTTTATTGAGTTAGCAATTAATATATATAAAAGAATTTCTGCGGAAAATCCAAATGATATATCCACGGAATTTTGGATGATAAAAGAAAAAAGTGATTTTATAAAACGTTTTTTATACCATCTTCCTAAAGCTGATCAAGAAATTGTTATGGTACTTTCTGTTGTCAGAATTTTCAATACAGACATTTTCGAATGGATTATAAGAGATTTAAATTTGAATTGTAGTGTATTGAAATATTACGATATATGCAAGCTATGTCTGATAAATATGTTGAAGGAAGATGATCAATTTTTAAAGCTTCATGATGTTTTCACAGCTAATGCAATAAAGTTTATTTCGGATTCCAAAAAACAAAGAATTCTTCAAAGCTATATCAGTTATATAGGGCGGCGAGGATTAGCTATTTTATCTCAAAAACAATTTAGTATTTTGTTTCGAAATTTATTGTCACTAAGTTTCGAAATAGACTTTTCTATTTCAGATACAGAATACTTGTGCGATATTTTTTTCGTGTTATATGAAAATAATTGTTCGCCTGAGTTATATGAATGGGTAGTGAAAACACCATCTGAAACGCTCTCGGCATTCCGTAAATTTGTAGAAATCATTTATATTGAAAAGATTGATGCTAAGAAAAGTTATGAATTGGCATTAAATTTTAACACAAGTTATCTATTAGGAAAACACAGAAAATCTTTTGATTTAATTAAAAATTATGCTCATGCCATTTCTGGAAATTATGAAGAATTTTCTCTTGCTACGGAAAAAATGTTTTATGAATTAAATTCATCAGATATTATGTGTTGGTATTACGGAAAGACAAAGATTTATTATGCAGATCATCTTATGCTACATGGTAAATTTGTTCATGCATTAAATATTTTTGAAGAATATGCTTTTGAACTTGAAGAATTTCCTAGAAAAATAGGTGATTATTTTGAAGTAAAAAAACAATCGGCTCATTGTAGAAGATTCAATATGCTATTAGATGAAGCCGCTTCTATTTATCAAAGATTAGCAAATGAATTTGTTAATAATAAAGGTCTTCTCGTTTATGTACTAACTAATCTTTGTGAAACTAATTGTTACTTTCACCCAGACATTGTATTTAATATAGCACCTGATGCAATTAATTTGAGCGAATATCTTAATCGTCCTAAAGAAAAGGCAAAAATATATTATTCTTTAGCAATTGCCAATTTGCATAATAGAAATTATAATGTTTCCAAGCAATACATTGATAAGAGCATAGGCATTAACAATGAGGCAAATTATCCATCAGGTATTCTGTTTGCTTTGATGGCAAGAGCATATTTGGAATACGCACAAGAAAATCAGATATCAGTCTATACGCAAAAGCAAATTAAGTCAATCCTAAAGCAGGGCTTGGTTTATCAATATTTTGAATTGCCGCTTTGTATTATGAAAAGAGATGATGATACTTTAAAACAATTGGAACATAAGTATCAGTGGGTTAATTTTTCGTATACAGTTAAGCAATATAAAGAATTTCTATCCGCTATATCGAAACATTTTCACAATTAATTGCTAATACTTGCTTATTACTAACCAGATTTCTTTTGTCATTAAATACTTGTTGGATTTTTGATATTGGAAAAACTTCTATTGTTTTATCATAACTAGCTTTCCAGTGTTTATGAATAATTTGTATTGCTAAAAGGATATTTTCCCTATTCCCATTCCTCAATGGAAATAAGGGATGAATTTCCTTTTGGCAAATCATCTCATAAATAAATGATGTATCAAGTCCATATAGATGGCTCATCATACAGTACCTTTGTGCATATGACGCAATATTAAGGCAAAAATGAGCACCAGTAATACTATTTGTTGCGTCAATAATCAAATCATATTTTTTAGAATTATCTAAATCCATTGCTGTACACTCAAATAATTCGATAATACGTCTTTCTTTTTCAGGTATAACATCATGAACGAAAACACTTTTTAGTTTTAAAACTGATTTAAGATAAAATGTAAATAACATACCAATATTTCCTAATCCTACAATTAAAATACAATTTGGATTAAATACCTGCAATATTTCATTATAAGCATGAATAACGCAAGATAATGGTTCTACTAATGTGCTCCTAACTACATTTTTTATAGAATTTACGTTATATAAATAGTTTTTATGTATGTCTGCATATTGAGCAAAAGCTCGATTTGTAAAATACCCAGCATCATTATGGATACATAAGTGTTCTTTCCCAGTCAAACAATACGGACACTTTTGACAACGGTAATTGAAATCTGATATGACATAATCACCTTTGCTAAATTCAGTTACATTTTTTCCAGTATCAATTACTGTAGCAACAAATTCATGTCCTAAGGAGTAAGGATATGATGTTCTTCTGCCCAAGAAACATGAATAATCGCCACCACAAATTCCACAATATAAAAATTGTACACGTACATAATTGGGAGGTAAAATATCTAAATCGTTTCTTAATAGCTGGAACTTCTTTTTTTTAATTAGATAATATACGTTATTTTCCATAGTCTTTTCTCTTTATCTTCCTAATAAATTCGTAACTAATTTTTTTCAAATCGTCAGAATATCCATTTTTTATGGCCTTACTGATAATCTGCGCTAATTCAGGAATATCTCCTTCACACAGTCCACAGTAAGTTGCTGCAGATAAACCTAATCTTAGTCCATAACCTAAATTATATGGTAGCTTTCGATAATTGGTAAGTATACCTAATCTTTCTAAAGTTAAATACCAATTAAATGCTGCTTCTTGGCTGCTAGCTTGAACCCATAAATGATGAGTATGAAATTTTTGTAAGGAAAATGGACATGATTGAACTACTCTAATTCCATTTGTATGTAGCTCTTGTTCTAGTTTAACTGCATTATTCAACATATTTTTAGATAGAGCTAATAGCTCTTCGTAATTTTTCAATATAATACCTGCCGAATATATTGAAAATACATGCATGTTAGATACATATGTACTAATTCCAGATTTAATTCTGCTCCAATTTTCATCTTTCGTTTTAGTACATATCATTGCACGTTGAGGTCCTGGTAAATTCTTATGCAGTGTTGTAAGTATTAAATCAAACCCCCATTGAAACGGATTCGGATAATCTTTGCTTATTATATTAGTTAAATATTGCGATGCATCGAATATTTTATAAGCGGGTACATCTTTTAACCATGAGAAGTCCTCATAAACTAATCCCTCACTACGATCTATAAATATTACTTTGGGCGAATACTTTTTAAACATATCCAATGATCTACGAATATCTATCTTTTTATTTATATAATCAACTTCAAGTTCATGGACGACAAGTCCTAAACGTTGTAAGATAGCTTTTGTAGACATATGTCCGCCTGCAGCTTCAGGCAATATTGCCACATGATCTCCAATTGATGTCAACGCCATAAATACTATAGTATGTGCATGAAGACCAGATAATAAACGCATACTTACAGCATCACCTTGCAGTAAATTTGCCCATTCCCGATAAATTATATTTACATCATTAGATATAATATCTCGACCACTAAATTGTATTTTGGTATTTATTTTTTCTTTTGAACTTCTAATTGAGTCAGTGTTATAAAGACCATGTAAAAATGACGTACATGGTTTTAAGACTTCCATTTCAGGAACATTTTCTACAGGATTTAAAATTAAGGTATCTTTAAAGAATTTTTCGCCTTCATTGAGAGAATAAGATAATTTATCATATAATTTTTGATACTTTGGATATAACGATTTTTCAAAAAATAAATCCGCAGAACTTGTACGATATTTTTCTATTTGATAAAATCCTTTTTTTTGTAATACATATATTATTACTGTTCGGTCAAAGGAGGTAGTTGCTCGTAATAATTTGAAACCATTTAATTTTGCGTGATTTATAACGAAATCAATTAACCTAGAGCCGATCCCCTTATTTTGCCATTGAGGCTGGATATATAAGCGACGTATTTCTGCACAAGTATTATTTGTATTCTGTACGGATCGTAATCCTACAGTCCCAATAATTTGATTGTTTTCTAAAACACACCAAAAGCCTACATTAGATGGGCCATAATGAGTTTCTAAATCCAATAAATCGGCATCTTTTCCATTCAAATCGATTGTTTTGGAAATATTTTTATGTGCATTTCGAATAAATGATATGATTTTTTGGCTATCTAATTGTTTGTATTCAACTATATCCATATACACTTCCTCCCCTTCATTTAGTTATCTATGAATATTCTGTCGCTATGGTACCGTGATTCCGTAAAAATGAGTACCAACGTTCTGGACGTGGATAATGGTATTAATTGGCTTGACATTGTTGAGAATACTGCGATAATGTCGGCCAAAATTAAACATTTTCTCACAGTACTCTTTGACCGGACTGCTGTCCATTTAGAACCGGGATATTAAATCTGTATGAAAATGCTAGATAATAAGGTATTATCTATAAGGAGGATTATGGTGTACAATAAATATTTAGCCAGTTATTTATGGAAACGAAAGTGAAAACAGTAACAAAGAAGAACTTAAAAAGCCTGACATTCTATGAAATCTAACATATAACACAGGTGAACTAAACGGTTTCTTGTGGTGGCATATAGATGTTTGCAAAGATATCATGGCTGCCAGCACAAAACCGCAAAAAGTAAGATAAGTGCTGGATGATGATAATCCATCGTTTTTTGGTTTGCCCGCCATGGGCGGCCTCTAAAGGGTGAAAGTTACTAATGTGTGTAGGCAACGATGAAGTACAAAGCTAAACAGCAAGGTGTCCACTCTGAAGAAAATTGTAGACAAACCCTTGGCCTGACGGGCAGAAATCACATATAAGGCTGAGGGATATGGGTAAATCAGCCGAAAGAGATGGGGCCCAAAAGCTGCTGGAAGTAACAGTAAATGTGGCAGGTAGATGAGGGGAAAGAGTCCACATCTTAAGCGGGAGGTCTCACATGCGGTCTCGTGAGCCGTAGTAACAACGAACCGTGAGAAGTCTGCAGAAAACGTAGTAGGAGAGATTCTGAAATAGATGTTTCCAAAGGGCTGAACAATGTAACCGTGTAATCGAATGCATACTCCATGGAATTTCTGACAAGCAGGAATGGCAAAACATAAAAGAGCAGATACTGTACAACTTAAGGCGAATCTATGGGGAATGAAAGAAGAAAGCACACAAGGCAATGTTCGAACCATTTGAAAAGATACTGTCTATAGCCAACATGAATACCGCATACAAAATCTAAAGATGCATTAGCTAAAGCAGGGCTTATAAGTCACCTTGACTATTACAATGAGCGTCATGCTTTGAAGTTATGTTGAACCGCCGTATACCCTATGGGTGTGGGGATGGAAAGTCAAATAGAAGCCTGTTTTTTTATTTATATAGAGATTTTAGAGATTAAATGAGGTATAATTTGTTTAGATTATTGGAAGGAAGAGTACTTGGTTGCGGGAGAAAAAATAGTGTGTAATACAGCGGAGGATTATATATAATGAGTTTGGTTTCAATTATAATTTCGATAGCTACAAAAGAAATTGCAGGATTTACAGTAGGGGGCTATTTAGCAGAGAAAGCAGCTGATGTAGGGACAGGAAAAATCTGGGATGAATTAAAGAAGATAATAGAGGATAAGACAGATACATTTGAGTTCAGGCTGTACGAGGTAATAGAAGAAACTGTAAATGATTATTTTGGCGGAGCTATAGATAGAGATATTTCCGCTGCTATTTGTGAGCACTTTTTTGATGCATGGTGTAGAGAGGGATATTTAACACCAGAACGAATAGATAGAATACTACGCCAGTATTCGGAATATGCAAAGCATGATGATATTCTGGAATGGTATCGTTCTTTTCAAATTCAGGTTGCGAAGGATGATATTTTATATTCCATGTTCGTGGTGAACAATATGCATCTATTTCAAGAATTGCAAAAGAAACAGGTTGAAAAGCTGGATCATATTTTGGATTTGCTGCTGAAATGTTGTGTGAAGTGTGAAGAGCAGGACGAGACGCAATATCCGGTGTATTTATCTGACATAGTAACAGATACTGATACTTTTTATATATCCAGAAGTAGTTTAGAGAACCAGATATGGAATAATATTGTCCTGTCAGGAAGATCCATACTTCTTTATGGAATAGGTGGTATCGGGAAGACAGAAGTTGCAAAAGCTGTTCTAAAAAAAATATATTTACTTCCCAGTGATGTTACAGGGATTGAACAGATTATCTGGGTGAATTATACCAACGATAATCTGAAAGACTCATTGATTGAAGCCGTCAATGGATCAAGGAAGAATAAAACGCAGGATGAGGCATGGGAAGATATTTATCATTTGATTCAGACTCAGCGAGAAAAATTGTTAATTGTGATTGATAATGTGGAGAATATTAACGATGATCAGGACCTCGAAAGATTAGGTGGGCTGCCCTGCAGAGTGTTAGTGACAAGCAGAGTGGACAAAATAGGAGGTCTTCATAAGTATTCTGTAGATTCTTTATCCAAAGAAGCGTGCAGGGAGATATTCTATTATTATTATGTGGGGAATCATGATGATTATTATTTAAATAGGATTTTACAGCTGATTGATTGTCATACGGTAATGCTTGAACTTTTGGCTAAGACGGCAAATATGGAAGAAAAATCTCTTCAGGAGTTTTATGACATGCTGATTCAAAATGGATTTAGATTAAGTGATGAGAAAGTGGATTCTGGTCATCCATCTCTACGAAAAGAAAGACGTGTGACAGAACAATTGAAAATTTTATTCACAATTTCTAAGTGTCGTATCCAGGATAAAAATCTGTTATGCCAGCTTTCTGTAATACCGGCAATTCCTTTCCAGTATAAAACGGTAAAGAATTGGATTGAGATTAAATCTAAGTCACAACTAGAATATTTGGTAAAAACCGGCTGGATTAAGAGCGATGGGAAGCTGGTGACAACATATGTCATGCACTCGGTTATAGCATCTGCTATTCGATTTCAGAATGAAGAGCACTTATATGAAAAATGCAGATTTGTGATACATTCTCTGTCAAAGGAACTAGAGTGTAGCGATGAGGAACATGGCGCAGAAAAGGCTTATTTAATTCCATTTTCATGGTCGATATCGGATGTGCTAAGAGGACACTTGTGCGATGAGGATGATGCAGAGTTTTTAGTTAATCTGGCATATGTTTATTTTGATATAGGCAATTATGAAAAGGCATATCAGTTTTTTGAACGCGCATTGGAGATAAATACAAATGTATCCGGGTCAGATTCTGTTTTGGTTTCTTCGGATTATTATAATCTTGCTCAAGTAAGTTATAGTATGTACCAATTTCCCAGAGCATTATCATTTTCGAGAAAATCGTTAGCCATCAGGAAAAAGTATTATTCAAGTAACGATATTGAGATTATTGTCCTTATAAAGATGATGGCAGGAATATATGTAAAATTGAGTAGACCGGATCGTGCTGAAAAACTTTATTCTTGGGCTGCTGAAAAATTTGAGAATAATCCAAAGACAGATATTTTGCAGCTGAGTACTCATTACTCAGACATGGCTACATTTTACCGGGAACGGGGATATTCTGGGGATTATGAGAAGGCGGAGAGATATTATCAAAAAGCCGAAAGCGGAATGAAAAAGGTATATGGAAGTAAGCCACATCCGGAAATGGCTGCATTTTATGATGAAAAGGCATTATTGTATGATAATATGGGAAAATATACGGAGGCTTTATCATTATTAAAAGAGTCATTGAGCATAAAAGAAAAAACGTTGGAAGAAGAACACCCGGATATAGTGCAATCATATGGGAGCATTGGGCTGGTTTATTATGAATTAACCGAATACGAAAAAGCGCTTGACTATTTGAATAAGGCATTGGATATTGCAGATAAAATATGGAGCGGACCATTTTCTTTTAAAGCAGATATTTATACTAATTTAGGCCTGGTTTATCGAAGCGTGGGAGATTACCCGAAAGCAGAAGATTTTTATGATCGTGCATTACATATAAGAGAAGAGATTTATTCTCCTAATCATCCTTTGGTATTAGCCTCAAAAAATAATATTGCGCAGATTTATGCTAGTGAAGAACAATATCAAGATGCAATTGAACTATATGAAACAATTATTCATGATTATAAAGGAGATTTATCCGTAGATTCCACGTTTCTGGCTACAGTAAACGACAATCTATCCAATGTGTATAGACAAGTGGAAAGATATGAAGATGCTATTAGTGCATGCAAGGAAGGGTGGCGAATGCGAAAGAAGATTTTAGGTGAACGCAGCGTAGATAGTGCTCTGAGCATGAATAACCTTGCCCTAATATATTATGAAATGGGTGCGCTTAATGAGGCGTTAGACTTATTCCGGAACGCATTGGATATTAAAAAAGAAAAGTTGCCTCCAAAGCATGGGCAGATCAGTACGGGGTATTTTAATCTTGGATTGGTTTATGATAGACTTCATCGGGATGAAGAAGCATTGGAAAATTATAGAGCCTCCATGGAAATAGATAATGAACTGGGATCATACGAAGATGTCTTGCTTACAGCAGAGTATGTTGCGGAAATCTATGAGCGGAATAATATGCCGGAAGTGGCTGCGGAATATCGGTCACTATGTTCTCTTTACGGTGATAACAGTGGGGAACAGGATAACAATTTGAAAAGTGAAGAGTAAAAGTTATAGTATACAAGACAAGAAACGTATTAAGATGAAATATTCAAAAACATCAATTTATAACGAAAAACTGACAACGTTACCAGAAACAAAAATTATAAAGATTTTAGGCAATGAAAAAATGAAAATATATGATTATCGTATTTCACAAGGAGAATAATATATTAAAGTATGAGTGAGAAATTATTTATTATTGGAACAGGCTTTGATAAAAGTCATGGATTAGATACCTTATATGAAGACTTTCATCAGTATTTGAAATCAGAATATCCCGAAGCTAACGAAAATACTTATGTTGTTCCAAGTTATATACTGGATCATCATGGTAACGAGGTTTTTGATAGAATAGAGGTTGTAAGTTATTTATTGACATTGATTTCACGAACCGAAGGAGAATATTGGAGCCAATTTGAAAATACATTAGGTCAACTTGACTTTAGGCAAGATTTTGACAATTTACCAGAATGTTTTGATAGAGATGGTGATAGAAATTTATTTCATGAAGCTTATAATAACGAAAATCTTGCAGAACAATTATCGAAATGTGTTCCTAAAATTAAAGATTTATTTAGTGACTGGATTAGAAGTATAGAAATATCCAAAGCTGAACTCAAAAAAGATTTTATAGATTTGATAGATAAAAAGAGTGATAAATTCTTAACTTTTAATTATACAATGATATTAAAAGAGTATTACAAGCAATTAAGTATGATATGAATAATATTATCTTTAATAATAAAGATAATAAACGAATGATGAAACAAATCCTAACATTTCAACAAATTGTAAATTTAATACAAGAAACAGAAAATCAAGAAATAAACGAGCCAGATATTAGCGCAGTTTTTAATTGGGAAAAAGTTGCCTATAATATTGGTTTATGGGGCGATGAAAAAAGATACAATGGTATTTCTCTTGATAGTATGATCGTATTACTTGACGAAGGAATACCAAAAACTCCATTTGAAAATATAGGATTTCATAATGTAAAAGAAGGAAATAAGTCAAGTGAGGTTGTTGGATTGAGAATTACTGATATACTTGTAGTTATTGCTGGGAATTATATATCAAAATTATCAGCAGATACGATTTATGATTTTGAGAAACCAGAGGCGAGAAAAACACTTAGTTGTGATTGGTTTAAATTAAATAAAGATCAATTCGAAGTGATTTGTATGATGAAAAAATTTTTTTTAAAAGAAAATCAAAAATTCTGTTTCATTGTAGACACATATTTTGATAGTAGTGTTATTTTTGAGAGCTTTTTGAACTATATCAGTTCTTATAGAAATTTTAGAGAATATAGTAAAGTTGATGTATCTATACATGTAGAAAAACATTATAGTTTAACTGCTGAAAATATGAAAAAGCGGTGGGAATTAAGCTTTGATATAGAAGATTATATTAAAAATAATTATGGCAGTCTCAGAAAAGCTATTAATCTTGGATTGTTTCATCCTTTATAATATACATGCATTTACTCATTTTTCTACTATAAAATCAGGAAATTGAAATAAATACTATGATAACTAAAAAATGTCTAGTAGTCATATTTCCTCAAAAAATTATAGGGAAATATCTCAAGAACTATAAGGTAACTTTAAAAGGAAATGTTTAATTGATACTGTGTTAAGCGAGAAAAAATAAAAATGAAGAAAACAAGAAAAAACTCACATCAAGTGGAAAAGCAAATACCTTTTGTTGAAAAATTTATGGTGCCACAATTATATGATTTGTTCAAGTTTGGTGGCAGTACTGTAAAAGATGATGAAAGAGGTATAAAAAGAATGCTGCAGATTTTTCCTGATTTTTTTACAGAAGAGCAGCTTAGAAATAATATGCAGCACTATAATATTTCCAAAATGTTTGAGCTGGTTAAGCAATATTTTGAAAAGGAACATGGCTATAAGGTTGACGATATTACATTGAGCAATCGATACCAGCACACCATTAACAGTTACATATATGATGATAAAGAGAATCCGGCATTTATCCATATAGACGAGCTTTTTGAATCGACAGTCATATCCTTTTTGCTGGTTATGTTCAAGTGGTCTAAGGATTTTGATAATCTGGATGTCTACAGTGAATGTTTTCGATATACATTGTTTTTAATGAATGAGGTTTGTATTTTCGGAAATATGCAGGGACAATATGCAAATGATGTCCTTCTTCATCTTGTAACCGGTGATGTACAGATTCTGCAGCTTGCAGAAGACTGCTATTGGACAATTGTTGTCTTTAGTCTGGCCCACGAAGTAGCACATGCTTATCTGGCTGATATTGGAAAACACTATCCTAAGAAACACCCGGAAAAAGAAGAATTCGACGCTGATATAATCGCATACCATATTGTTCTTAAAATCATGATGGAAAACAGTGGAGAAAATAAAATATTGGAGGAGTATACATATCTTGCCCCTATGATGTATATGGACTTTTTTGATTTATATTATTATACAGACAGAGTATTGTACAAGTCCAGGTTTTATGATCCGGAACATCCACTGCCAATTGAAAGGAAGAATCGGCTGTTTGCAGTTGTGGATAAAGACGAGTATGAGTTGGACACTGTAGAAGGAAATCATCTATATGGTGGATTTCTGGATGTGTACGATGAATATAAAGATCAATTGCTTTTAAAGATGGAAAGAGGAAAATTGGATAGGATTATACATATGGATAAGAGAAAAATGATGAGAGGAGCTCAGGAATGACAAGGCAAGAAGCGATAGAGTTTGACGATGAACTGAAAACGAAATTAATGAAGGCATCTGCAGAGCTGGGAATGGATGAAAAAACCGGTGCCGGTATTGTAAATCGTTATATTATGGTAATCCCTGATGATGATAGAAAAGGGATGATTTTTCTGGGAAATGATGCTGTTTCCTACAAATTAGGAAATGTCAGATTGGACCTTAAGAAAGCGATAGTTGCAGGTCTGGAACTGGTGGCCGCTATTAATCGTCCTGAGAATCTTTTTAATTATCTGCAATTGGTAATTGTTGCAGCCTTTTTTGTGCAGAAGTCAACAGGGAGAGCTATAGGTAAAACTGAGGCATATATGGTCTATTTTCTCCATATAAGAAATGGTTATGAGATTGGCATGGATGAAGATTTACTTGTCAAAGAGTTTTCAACATGGTACCAAGGATATAGTGGACAAGCCACAGCAGAATCTGAGATTAGAACTGCCGTTGATAACTTAAATAACCAGAAAATTTTGGATATAAATTCTGGGAAGATTTATTTGAAAGAGCGGGTAGTAGGCCATATATAGTTTTGAAGCTGGCGGAAAAGTAATAACAATATAACTGTACTAGAGGGAGTGGCGTATGGCAAAAGATGAATATCATTTTGAACGATTAACACCAATTAATGATATTGAGCTGAAAGTATATGAAGATGCAATCAATTATGTATTTGAGAACGAGGATATAAAGAACGTAGCTATTTCGGGTGCATATAGTGCAGGCAAAAGCAGCGTTTTGGAGTCATATAAGAAGAAACATAGTAAGTTACAGTTTTTGCATATTTCCCTTGCACATTTCCAATCTCCGGATTTAGAAGAAATAGGGGATGCTGACCAAAAGGATCATGAAGAAAAGGGAGAGATTAAAGAATCTGTATTAGAAGGGAAAATATTAAATCAACTGATACACCAGATACCTTCTGATAAAATTCCTCAAACCAATTTTAGAGTTAAGAGAAAAATTAAGCGATCGGATATTGCGAAAAGCACAGTAATAATGCTTATGTTAGTGCTTATGATACTATATTTCGTTTTTTTTAAATCCTGGGGCAAGTATGTGATATCACTGCCGGACAATATATTGAAAACGATTTTATCGTATACCATTAGTCAATATAGCCTGCTGATCAGTGGGATTATCTTGACCATATTATTAGGGATCGTGATTTATGGAGTGGTAAAAATACAGAAGAATAAAAATGTATTCCGGAAATTGAATCTTCAGGGGAATGAGATTGAGATATTTGAAGAGAGCAATGATTCATATTTTGACAAATATCTCAATGAAGTGTTGTATTTGTTTGAGAATGCAGAGGTTGATGCGATTGTTTTTGAAGATATGGACCGCTTCAATGTAAATAGCATATTTGAACGACTTCGAGAGGTAAATAATCTTGTGAATATCCGATTGCTAAAGGATGCTAAAAAAAATATACGTTTTTTCTATTTACTGCGTGATGATATTTTTGTATCAAAAGATAGGACAAAGTTTTTTGATTATATAATACCTATTGTTCCTGTATTAGATAGCTCCAATTCTTATGATCAGTTTCTTGCTATACTCAATAAAGGCGGGGTGAGGTGCCTTTTTGATGAAAAATTTTTACAGGGATTATCATTATATGTTGACGATATGCGCTTGTTAAAAAATATATATAATGAATTTGTGATTTATTATTATCGTTTGAATACAACGGAATTGAATCCTAATAAAATGCTTGCTATGATCACATATAAAAATTTATTTCCACGCGATTTTAGTGAGCTACAGTTGAATCAAGGCTTTGTATTTACCCTTTTTAGTAAAAAGGATGAGTTTATAGCTGATAGAATAAAAGAAATAGAAAATAAAATTAAGGAAATAAAATATGATATAAATTGTTCAAAAGATGAGTTTCTTGTATCATCTAGAGAGTTAAGTGCAGCAATAGCAGATAAACATTTAAGATATTACAGTTGGAACTCCAAAAATGATGATGATTTATCTAGTTATATACTAAGTCATTTAAGCGGAAAAGAACGAGAAGAATATGTTCGACGCAAGAAAAGTTTAGATGACAAACTAGCAGGAAATATTTCTCAATTAGAAGAACAAATACATGATCTAGAACAGAAAAAAAATAGATTAAGTACTAAACAACTTTGTGAATTCATTGACCGAAATAATATCAATAAAATTTTTAGCACTACAAGTATAAATGAGATTGGAGTCGTTAGAGAATTTAAGGAAATAAAAAGCAGTGAGTATTTCGATCTCTTAAAATATCTTATTCGCAATGGCTATATTGATGAAACCTATAGTGACTATATGACATACTTTTATGAGAATAGTCTTAACCGTATTGATAAAATTTTCTTGCGTAGTATTTCAGACAGTAAAGCAAAAGAATATACATACCAATTAAAAAATCCTGAATTAGTTGTTTCACGACTCAAAATCATAGATTTTGATCAAGAAGAGACTTTAAATTTTGATTTATTTTCTTATTTATTAAAAAGTCCGAGAGATGAGAAATATCTAAATAGATTTATACATCAACTAAAAAACACCAGAAATTATCAATTTGTTGGGGCTTTTTTTGATTCTCGGATAGGATTGCCTGACTTTATTCGAAATCTTAATACCAGATGGCCAGAGATGCTGGCGGATGCTCTTGATAGAAAAACCTTGACGGAAGATCAGTTATGGAAATATTCTGTTTACACATTATATTATTCGGACAGCTATACAATCTGTTTGATGAATCAGGATAATGCCATTAGTGACTATATATCAAATGAGCGTAATTATCTTTCGCTTAATGATGATGTGGATATTGAAAAACTAGTTGCTGGATTTAAACTCTTGGAAATAAAATTTATAGGTATTGACTATGAAAAGTCTAATAAGGCTTTATTTCAAAGTGTCTATGAGGAGTCCCTATATGTAATAAATAGCGAAAATATTCAGCTTATGCTGCGCAAGATGTGTGGTATAGAAGATCAGGAGACAATACTGCATAAAAATTATTCGATTTTATGCTCCATATCAGATTCTGTAATCACTCAATACATTAAAGCGAACATTGTACAATACATCAACGTGATGTTGCAAATGTGTGAAGGATATATTAAGGACGATGAGCCGGCCGCAGTAGATATTTTAAATAACTCAGATATTACAATAGAAGAAAAAGAGAAGTATATTCAGTGTTTAATCACTGTTATTACTCAGATAGTACAAGTTGAAGACCCATCTTTATGGGGAATATTATTAGACAATGATTCGGTGGACTATTCAGAGGAAAACATTTTTGCTTACTTTGAAAAGCAAAAAGAAACAGAGATAGACCCTACTTTGGTTTCTTTTATCAATCGCCACGACAAGATTCTTGATTTTTCAAATTATAGTTGTGCAAAGGAATCTAAAGACCAGTTGTTTATAAGTCTCATATCATGTAATGATATTGATAATGCTAAATATGAGCGTCTTCTTTCATCGTTTATGTTGAATTTAAAAAAATTTATTAGTTTAGGAATCTCAGACGAAAAAATAGATATTCTTATAGAGATACAAATCATCCAAATGACGAAAGATAATTTGGTGTTTATGCGTAATGAATACCCGGATCATGTACTAAACTTTATTAATAGAAATATTAATCAGTATGTGGATATTATGGACGATGAGATTTTTTCTCTTCAAGAATTATTCGAAGTACTGAAATGGAATGTTAGTGATGAGATAAAAATCCAACTTATTTCCTTTACAAATCAGAAAATTTCTATAATTAACGAGCACTATTCAATCAACGTTTGTACGTATATCCTTGAAAATAATTTTTTGAAATCCGATTTGCCGGAATTGCTACAGTCATATGATAATTGGGATAAAAAAATGCAGACTACGATATATGCTTTAGCATTAAGATATATCTCCGATGTAATAGCGGATCCTCAAAATGTCTCTTCTCAATTGAAGGACAGATTGCTGTACTCTAGGGAACTAAATATTGAGAGTAGAATTGACTTGCTCATAGCAATGCTGTCTGACTTAGACATGGAATATGTAAAGCCTGTACTGTCGGAATGGGGGCTCGATGATTATATTAAAATTTTCGATAACCGCACCCGTCCTAGATTTGCAATCGACCCGATTAGTAAGAAAATCTTGGAGGCATTTAAAAAGAAGAGATGGATTCAAAATTATGAAGAGGATGAAAAAAAACCTGGGTTTTATAAAATTATTAAAATAAAAATTAGAAAAGAGTTAGCAAAAGAATTATTGTAATAGGGGATTCTTGCTAAAACAGAAGATAATTTGAGCTTAAATATTATTTATCAAACTATCTGCAAAAAATATACCTAAATAACGTTCATATATTTTATAATGTTTAAATCTTGTCGCTTTCTAATCACCATATATAGGCAACAAGAATTGACACATGCCATATATTGTGTTATATTAAAGCTGGATTATATTTTATGCAATATGTCATATATGCACTAAGATTTTTGTTCTAGCAGAAGGCTGGAAGAATATACCTTTTAGGGAAACCTATTATCTAAAGAAAGACATCAAAAATCATAGAATGATTTTTTGGTGTCTTTTTTTATGTGCAGATTGCCGATTGCAAATAAAGGAAAAGGAGGAAAGATAATAATCCGATTAACATTCAAAAACAAATAATACAAAGTTTTTGCGGATAGCAGAAAAGAATTTATAAATTCTTACAGAGAAGGGGTTTCGACTCCTTCTTTTTTTATAGACTGGTATCCGCACTTTAGGATATCGGTATCTGTATATCCCAAAACAGAAAGGAGTAAGTATGGTGGATTTATTTGCCGATATCCCGGAAACAACGATTGAAATTACATTGCAGATGATTAAGAAAAATCTTGATAAAGTTGAATTATATGGTGGGCACACGTTACGCCTGCATACCGATATCCAAGTTCTTGCTCTAAAAACAAGATTGACACACGAAGATATAAAGTATGCAACATCCTTTTGGGACATGGAAGTAGCGTTAGCAGTGACACAAGGTATTATGAAACAATTTTATGACGATGAGATTTCATATTGGCTAAAAGGAAAATATAATGACACTCTTCCCATGATCGCACGTTTTCCTAAAACAGTAGGATATGGGTTTAAAAGGGGGGAAGAGATTCTACGGGAGGATTTGCGGAAAGCATGCCTGGTGTTGGTGAAAGATAAGCGTGCTGACTGGGGGTTTCGAATCCTCACCAGCTATCCCATGTTCTAGAGAGGAAGGAATACATTGAAAAAAACGATGAAATTACAAGTTTTAATGGCTGGTAACTATGACATATCCAAAGGGAAGAGAATAGATTTCAGCTTAGATGAAAAAAAAGATATCTACATTGCATCATGTGAAAAGGCTGCATTTGGTGTTTTAAAAGCTCTGATCTACGGAAATAAAGCTCAACTCAAACAGCTAGGGGTAAATTTTAGCGGAATTGCTGTCAAAGTAATACCAAAAACACATTATATGGTAGTAAAAGTTCCATCAAAAAGGAGAAGAAGAGAAGGGTAGAAGAATAAGAGATAAAAATAGGAATCTCTATTGCTGCTTATAACTGATAAAGGAGATGATAGAGTGGGCAAAGACGAGAATGAGGGCTACTATTGCTTGCTAATTGCAATATTATGCAACCTAGATGTAACTGAAGCACAGAAAATGTACAAGTATGGTCCTGATCACCCGCTTTGCAAAAAAATCTTAAAAAAGAAATTGAAAGTACCTGAATCCGTAAAGCAGGACAAAAAACAGACAGGACATTTGATGAAAGAATTTCTTCAAAAGGGATATACATTTGATGCAATAGCAGATGCATTTGAATGTTATCCATCTACAGTTCGAAGGAGGATCAAAAAAATAGAAGAAGAGTCAAAAACTAAAAAGGTAGGGTGATAATATGAAGAGAGCACGGTATTACCTTGGATATCAGATCATCAAAAGGCGGAAAAATTGCCAATGACATTGTCAGAAGAAAAAGAACAGGAGGATTACGAATATGAAAATACAGGCAATAACACTTGAAGAATGGAAATATACATACAGCCAAAGTCAGCAGATAGCGGGCATGACAGGATGCATAGGACATCTCCGAGGTGATTTTGGTAAAGATGGACTTGGATTTTATAGCACATGGTTTGCCAAGAGATCTGACCTAAAAACAACAGAGTTTAAACAGGATATTGATAAAGTAGTCAATGAACTTCGTTCTGATGAATGCGGTATTCTAAAGGATCTGTTCTCTATGAAAAAATATGTAAAAGAATATCCTGATAGTGGTCTCCATGGGAACTACTGTACTGAATATGGTTTCCGGATCATGACTGAAAAATATACCTATTTGTTGCGCTGTAATATAAATCCAGGTGATTACAATTTTTATTGTTACTGTTACATAACAGAATGGCTTGACAGGCATATAAAAAATGCAGTAAACGGCATAAGATTTATCACACCTCATTATAGAGAATTGTTCCGTATTCCAGATGGGGGAAAGATATTGATCGAGGATAGTATAGGTGAAAAAAGAGAAGTCGTTTGTCGATACATAGATGAATATCATGTGGAAATCGGAAATTATCTATATCATATCTGTGAGTTTGCTGAACGAATGGAAAATATTGGCTCAAAATACAGCCCATTACCATAAACACTGATAAGTTCAAGTGATGCACATAAAACTGCAGCCAGAAAGGAGGGACAAGATGGATCGGGGCAAACAAACAGCAATCCAGGAAAAACCTGCTGAAGCATGGGTGCAGATATTTCAAAAATTGTCTTATGAGTGGGAGAAGGTCTGGAGATATGGAGCTGCAGATAATATGTGGCCAGATGGAATTACTTTAAATCGCATCCGGAAAGAGATGCTTCAGGCGAAATACCTGATAGATGGATCTTGTAGCAATGAAGGTCTGGTAATACCTGATGAGATGCCACACAGCTATATGGCTAATGCAGATAAAATACGAACCCAGGCCGAACAGGCAAAACAGGGTTACCTTCAAGATAAAGCATATCAGTATTTGTGCCAGATGGAGGGAAGACTGACAGAACAGCAGAAAGAAAGGACTCAGCTTGTAATAACACTCGGTAAAGTTCGTAATCTAATCCGTGCAATAGAACAAGATGATCTGGTAGTTATGAGGGAATATGGAAACGATGGACAATTTTCAAAGGAAATATATGAAACTGCCGAAAATGTCAGGATGCTTCCAATGAAACAGGAAATCAATAAAGTGATAAAGGAAACTTTAAAGATGGATAAGGATGATGGCGACTGGCAACTAGAAGGTCAGATGACCATTTATGATTTTGTATCTTAAAAAATAAAAAGGAGGAAACGAATGGTAGATCAAAAATTAATTTCAGGAATATTCAATGATTTTCTTGCGTTATATCTTGGAAAAAAGCAGATTGGAATACGCCCATTATGTGAAAAATATGAAAATCATCCAATGCTGATAGGACTCCTTTCAAATTTGGATGAGGCCACAAAGATACCGGTTCCCAGAGTCATGAAAGATGCGTATGATTTATATAAAGAGTACCGCGGCAGGGAATTAGAAGAAAAAGAATGGGAGCAGGTTGCAAAAAAGACAACGGAGCTGTATGAAAAATGGGATAAAAATAAATGGTGCAGCCGCGTGATAATTGAACTGGTCAGTTTATTAGATTCTGATGATGCTGAACGTAGAAGGCTCGCACAAGAGGTTGAAAAAGAAATGGAAGAAGCAATGCGGCAGAACGAGAAAAAGGATGCTGCTTGATCATATTGTTAAAGGAGAGCGAATTGCTCTCCTTTCTTCTTGAAGGAGGAATACATATGTTTGAAAAGATTGTAAGGAATATTGATGAATTAAATGCAGTTGCCCTGCATTTGAGAACAATAGAAAACTTTGATGCCCTTAAAAGTCTTGCAAAAGAATGGCAGATATCAAAACATGATACCGAAGCCTTTATCAGCGGAAAAAGATATCGCTTAGCAGATGTTACAATTGAAGATCGAAATTATTCCAGACCGGAAGAGAAACTGAGAATAGAAATGTTTGCTTTGAAAGACAAATATTTTGCAGATATTATTGGACGGTACGTTATCAAGAAGTGTATAGATGATGACTTTGGAAAGAATGTCCTGTTAAAGCACAAATCCTTGCAAAAATGTTTGGATCATATTATGGAAAAGGCATTTCATATTGCTGAAGAACAGGCAGAACAAAATGGACACGAACATATTCAGCAAAATGCAGCTCTTGCACTTCCAGAAACTCAGGTTTTTCACTGGGCAGAAGAATACTATCTTCTGGACGACTTAGATTCGGAACAGAAAAAAGAGGAAGAAAAAAATAAGAAAATACAGGACGAATGGGCTAGAGCAGAACGCTCAAAAGTAACTAATATAAGAAAGGAAGGCGATAAAAAAACAACATCTAAGAAAGGAAAAACAACGGTAAGCGACGATACCGCCATATCGAAAGCGGGAAAGAAGAGTGAGAATGAAAAACCTGCAGGTGAACAGATGAATATGTTCGATCTGCTTGCAAATATGTCATGATACAACAAACATATATAATTTTAAGGAGGACATTATGTTTGCTTTTAAGGGATTTAATCCAGATCTTACATGCCGTGGATTTCAATTTAAAGAAAATGGAGTGAATAAAACTAATGTAGCGAACTGCCGGGAAAACGGTTTTCATTGTGCGGAAAATCCTCTAGACTGTTTATCCTACTACTTTGATTGGAAAAATTCTGTATATTATGAGGTGGAAGCAGCAGGGGATTTAGATGAAGATGCTGTAGACAGTAAGATTTCATGTACAGAAATGAAACTATTGAGAAAATTAAGTATAGAAGAACTTCTTTTTCAAGGAATCGTATATATGGTGAAGTATCCAAAAAGGAAGTGGAATGAATATGTTAAAACGGAAGAAGGAAAGGCCCAAAATGGACTTGCTATTGTTCGTGGAAAAGCACCAAGGGCTTGTGGCGCCACTGGTTCCCATTTGGCGATATTAAAAGAGATGCCTGATAGTCCAGGTATATCTGAAGTAGCATTGTTCACCATTGATGGGAAGCAATATAAACCTGATACATGGTATGACGTATATTGCACAGAGCAGGGAAGGTGTACGAAATGAAAAAACAACAATTATTAAAGTTAGAAATGCTTAAAGTTACTGATGAGATGTATGAAATTGCCAAAAATGATGTTCCTCAAAAGAATACTTGGGGAGACCGTGATGTATATCAATACGGAACTTATTTTCGACTGCAGAAAGAAGAGAACATTTTAAAAGTAGCCATCTTTTTAGCAGATCAAGTCCGTGCTGGTAAGAAACTGCCGGCATATATATTATTTATAAATAAAGAAGCAGATGATTTTATTACATTTGAAGTAGATAAAAACAGATGGCGAAATTCTATGCTATGCAATTTAGACTGGCCCAATTATTATTATCAGTCAGGTAAATATATATCCCAAGAAGACATAGATATACTTGAAAAGGAATTAGAAAAAGAATTCGGAGACTATCGTGATATACAGTTATATCAAAGGGGTGTCAGAAGACGTAATCTTATAAGACGTGATAAAAAAATTACAGATACCTGGGACAAGATGATGGAACAAGTTCCAGAACTTCCCAAGGACTGGAAACATTGGGTTGCAAGGAACGGGATATCTCAACACTTCATGTTTTACGAATATAAAAAAGGTGGTGCGCATGAGGGATATTGCAGTCATTGTAGAAGAATGGTTCCGATCAAAAACCCTAAATACAATAAAGTCGGACATTGCAGCAAGTGTAAACATCCTGTCACATATAAGTCTGTGGAAAAGTTTGGAAGAGCCTCTACCATAGATGTGATGGTGTATTTAATCCAGAAATGTGAAACAGGCATACTTGTACGCGAATTTCGTGCGAGAAGTTTTTACAAAAAAGAGGATTATAAAAATCCAGAAACCCTTTGCTACGAAGAAAGGAGAACTTTTTTCGATCCAGAGTGGAAGAGCGATGCTTATTATTATGGATATTTCAAGCAGAGAGAATACCGTTGGATCAAAACGAATGCATCAAATAGTCTTTGGTATAGTGAATGGTATAAAGGTCAGGTCTATCGAAGAACCCTTCCCAGTTTGATGAAAAACGCGTTCAGCCATACAGGATTAGTAGAGATGATTCGCTGGAAAAAGAAAATCGATCCAGAACATTATCTATTAGCGTTTAGAGAACGTCCCATATTAGAGCAGATTGTAAAGGCCGGACTATATGAATTGGCAGATGATTTATTAAAGGAACAGCTTGCTTTGAAAAGCACCGGAGTTAGTAAGCTAACAAAAGCATTAAGAATAGACCGGAATCGACTTCAACGGATGAGAAAGCTGCATGGTGGATATCAGCATCTAAAATGGTTCCAATATGAGAAAGAACATGGGATGAATATAACGGATGATGATATAAATTGGTTTGTAAATAATCAATTAAAAGCGAAAGATTTTCAATTTATTGAAGATAGGATGAGTCCTCGTCAGATCAAAAATTATCTCATCAGGCAGCAAAAGCAAAGTGGAGAGCCTCTAAAATCCATATTAAGAACCTGGGAAGATTATCTATCTATGGCTCAAAGAGCTAATATGAATGTAAACGATGCAATAATATACCGTACTTCTCGGCTGTATCAGCGGCATAATGAATTAGTGAAAATAATTGAGGAAATGGACGCAGCTATTAAGGCACAAGAAATCCTTACAAAATACCAAGGAATCGATAAAGTTATCCTTGAAGTAAAAGAAAAATATGAATACCGAGATGAAGAATATGCTGTTGTTGCACCAGAAAAAGTAAATGATATCTTATATGAAGGTTCTGTTTTACATCATTGCGTTGATAAAGGTGAAAACTATTTTGATAGGATTCTAAAAAAAGAAACGTTCATACTTTTTTTACGTAAGAGAGAAGAAATAGATAAACCATATTATACTCTGGAAGTTGAACCAGGAGGAACAATTCGGCAGATAAGGACGGAATATAATCGACAGAACGATGATATTAAAAATGCAGAAAGGTTTCTTCAAAACTGGCAGAAAATGGTCAGAAGTCGAATGACAGATGAAGATTGGAGACTGGCAGACCGAAGTAAAAAATTACGTGTCCAGGAACTGAAAGAAATGCGCGAAAATAAAGTCGTTATTCATGGTGGCTTATTTTCTGGAAGATTGTTAGCTGATCTTCTGGAAGAAGATTTGAGAGAACATACTGACATCTTGGAAAATGTTGCGTGAAAACGATACTTGATTTCAATTGACTTTGGTGTATATTTGTTTTGTGATATGGTTATCAATACATATCCAAGTATTGTAAAACAATTAACGCAAACAACCTGACAGCATTCCTGCTGCCAGGCTGTTTATATTCCAATGTACATTATGGGATACATTTAGGATGTGAATCGAAATATCACGATCAAGTTGACCTAAAAGAAGGATTATGTTACATTAATATTGTAATAATTATTGCGTGATTTCCCAAGGCAATAACAAATTTTGTTTCGGAGGTATAGTCCGGAAGCAAACTTTAATTCCTACTCATGTTAGGAAATGTAGATATTTAGAAGAAAGGCACTAAAAATCGAGAGGTTTTTGGTGCCTTTTTTGTTTTGGGATACAGGCAGGAAAGGAGATAAAGAGTTTATATACTTAGAAAGGCTAAAAGCAATATATGATTAAAGAGAAACTGTAAAGACGAAGATGATTAATTTGAGTAAAAATGAACTATAAATGATTAGGAAAGACTTGGAATACCAGGTCTTTTTCTTTTTATGAAGGATCATCTGGAAAGGAGTGTTATCATGAACGAAAAAAAATGACAGATAAGGAATATCTTCTCTTCCTTAGAGATAAGCAAACGGAAATGAGGATAGATATATTAAAATGTTGCCTAACCCAAAAGAAGACCATCTTTGTATATGAGTTTGAGATTTACAAAATGCTCAAAGGAAAATACAATGCAGGAAATATAAAAGAAAATGAAGAAAATGTGATATTAAAAGGTGTTCTTCAGAACCAGATAGCATTTTTGACTGCACAGGGGAAATTGGTATCAGGTGCGGCTAAATATGGAATCGGCTACCGTACTGCAATCCATTTGGATGAGATGGAATTGGTTGCATAATCATTAGAACACTTTATCAACGAAACAATATATTTATGTGAAATGGAGGAAGCGAATGGAAATAAAGGATATGAATCAGAAAAAGAAGCAACACTATCTATTTGGAAACATGGCATGGGTATGCAGTTGATATCAAATGCCATGGGCATAATGAAATAAGAATAGAGGGAAAGGATCAGTAAATGAAAAAAGCACACTTATTGAAAATGAAAGATCTGCCGGCAGATGCGGAGATGATCCGATTAGCCAAAAAAGAAAAAAAGTAAAGTCATCTCATGCTTGCTATCAAATGCCTGCACAATATGAGTATGGCAAGTTTATCAAAGCTCGTGTTTTAGAGGGTATCCTTAAAGTTTCAGTATATTTTACAGAATATCTAAGATTTAGTGGAACAGAACCGGTCTATAACATTTTTATCGATAAAGAAGAGGAGGATTTTATTACTTACGATTTCTTGTACCAAAAATGGTCAAGTGCAAAAATAGATCGATTAGGATGGCCTCAATATGCAACTTCAAGGAAGGCTTTTTGTACACAGGAAACACTAGAATGCATACAAAATTATCTTGGTAAAAACGACAATGATCCCTATGATGCCGTTCTTGCTTATCAAGAAGAGTTAAGAGAAAAGCAACTATTAAGAAAACATAAAGCCATTACAGATAAATGGAAAGATAGAATGCAACAGGTTCCTTCACTTCCCAAAGACTGGGAGCGTTGGCTATATAAAGTTGGTATTACACAACATTACATATTCTATCATTATGATCGAAAAGGTGTAAAAGAAGGATATTGTACTTGGTGTGAAAAAATGGTACCTGTTGTTTCTCCTAAACATAATAAAAACGGGATATGTAGATGCTGCGGCCATAAAATTCAGTTTAAATCAGTCAAAAAGGCATATACGGTAACAACCGAAGAATCTGCTTATCTTATCCAGCGTTGTAATGAAGGTGTTGTTGTTCGGGAGTTTAGAGCAAGAATCGTTTATCCTCAAGAGTACTATAAGACTCCGTTCCGCTCCTATATAGAACAGCGGCGTATCATTTATGATAACAAATTAAACGGGTCCGAATTTTATTTTGGAACTTATAAACGCAGGGATAAGGATATATGGATTGAAGGAAAATTAAAGGCAAAAGAACTTTTCGGCTATATCTATGAAGAACCTTTTTATGAAGGCAAAATATATGGGAAAACCATTCCTTCATTATCAAAAAAGGAACTGCGATATACTGGACTGCGAGAAATGTTGAAAGAAATACCATATATTTCACCAAAACATTACTTTGAATCATTAAAAAAAATGCCTTATCTGGAGCAGATTATTAAAGCTGGTTTAATTCAGTTTGCATATGAGCTGATGGAAACCCCTAAGAAATTACAGCTAGAGATAAAAAGAGATTTAGGAAAATCTTTGGGAATCGATCGATTTCGCATGAACCGCCTTCGAGAACATAAAGGTGGAATCTTATATTTGGAATGGCTGCGAAATGAGAAAAAGCAAGAGAAAATGATACCTGATCCAGTGATCCAATGGTTTGTAGCGTATCAAATTAGCCCTGATGAAATCAGTTTCATTTCAGATCATATGAGTGAAACACAGATAAAAAATTATTTGGAACGGCAAAAAACTCATACGGATCATACGGTCAAAAATCTTATTATCCTATGGAAAGACTATCTGACAATGGCAAAGCGTGTAGGACTAAATATTGATGATGCGATTGTTTATCGGACGCGCAATCTTGAAAAGCGACATGATGAGATGGTACAGATAGTAAAAGACAAAAATCTTGCCTTAAAGGCAGGAAATATTGCAGAAACATTTCCTGAAGTGGATACAATCTGCAGGGAATTAAAAGAAAAGTACGAATATGAAAGCAAGGGATATAGGATCGTTGCGCCAAAAGGGATCGAAGACATCTTGGAAGAAGGGGATGCTCTCCATCATTGTATAGACAAGAGCAACAACTATTTCGAACGGATCAATACGAGGGAATCGTATATTCTATTCCTCCGAAGGAGCGAGAATCCGGATACACCTCTCCATATAAATATGGAAAGATTATTTCATGGAAGTTTAGAGAAAAAATCACACCAATCAGAAAAACGTTTGTAATCCGTCTTGAAATCACATTTGAAAATGGAAAATCATGTCAAATACAAAGGGGAGGTTATTCTACAAGAACTGAAGCCCTACATGCAAAAGAAATAGCAATTACAGAGCTGTATAATAATGAGTTCATCCCTTTTGAATATTCAATACAGGAATTCTATGACTTTTGGCTATATTATCATATGCTCGATGAGAAAAAAATCACTTATGGGACTTTTTGCACCTACCGAAATGTCATTTATAACTATACTCAAACTTCGCACTTGAATAAGTGCTTATGCACCTTGAAAATTCAATAATA
>OLNJ01000538.1_pt1 | contig 30950 bp, 39 predicted proteins | sample 1672191 | NCBI WGS metagenome assembly OLNJ01 (sample SAMEA3136657, study PRJEB25190) | human gut metagenome | biome: human gut; feature: human-associated habitat; material: faeces | place: Austria | collected 2013 | reverse complement strand
ACTTAACTCCGAGAGGAACACGTATCTTTGGACCAGTTGCCAGAGAGCTTCGTGAGAAGAAATTCATGAAGATCGTTTCCTTAGCTCCGGAAGTATTATAGGAGGGTGCCGAATGTCAGCTATGAAGATTAAAAAAGGTGATACTGTAAAAGTTATCGCTGGAAAAGATAAAGGTAAGGACGGAAAAGTTCTTGCAGTTAACGTAAAAGACAACACAGTAGTTGTTGAGAACGTGAACATGGTTACAAAGCACGCTAAACCGTCCGCAGCTAATCAGAACGGTGGAATCGTGACAAAAGAAGCTCCGCTTCACATCTCCAACGTAATGCTCGTTGTAGACGGAAAAGCTACAAGAGTAGGTTTCAAGATGGACGGAGACAAGAAAGTTCGCTTTGCTAAAGCAACTGGAAAGACAATCGATTAATTAAGAGAGGAGGCATATAAAGGTGAGTAGATTAAAAGATCTTTACAAGAACGAGATCATGGATGCCATGACCAAGAAATTCGGATACAAAAACGTAATGGAAGTGCCAAAACTCGAGAAAATCGTTGTTAACATGGGTGTTGGCGAGGCTAAAGAGAACGCTAAACTTCTTGACGCTGCAATTGCAGATATGGAACTTGTTACAGGACAGAAAGCAATCGCTACAAAAGCTAAGAAATCTGTCGCTAACTTCAAAATCAGAGAGGGTATGCCGATCGGATGTAAAGTTACTCTGAGAGGTGAGAAGATGTATGAGTTCGCTGATCGTCTTATCAACCTTGCTCTTCCACGTGTACGTGACTTCCGTGGTGTTAACCCGAACGCATTCGACGGCAGAGGAAACTACGCCCTTGGTATCAAAGAGCAGCTGATCTTCCCAGAGGTTGAGTACGATAAGGTTGATAAAGTAAGAGGAATGGATGTTATCTTCGTTACAACTGCAAAGACAGACGAAGAGGCACGCGAATTACTGACATTATTCAACATGCCATTTGCTAAATAGGAGGAAAAGATTCATGGCTAAAACAGCAATGAAAATTAAACAGCAGCGCAAAGCTAAATTCTCCACAAGAGAGTATACTCGCTGCAGAATCTGTGGCCGTCCACATGCATACCTGAGAAAATACGGAATTTGCAGAATCTGCTTCCGTGAGCTGGCATACAAAGGTCAGATCCCGGGTGTTAAAAAAGCTTCCTGGTAGGCTGCAAGCAACTTTTTGAACAATATATAAATAATATTCACACGACATGTAAAGTCTGAAGAAAGAGGAGGAAACTTACATGACAATGAGCGATCCGATCGCAGATATGCTTACAAGAATCCGTAATGCAAACACTGCAAAACATGACACTGTAGACGTACCGGCATCCAAGATGAAAATTGCTATTGCAAACATCCTTGTAGATGAGGGATACATCGCTAAATATGATCTGGTTGAGGACGGAGTTATCAGAACTCTTCACATCACACTGAAATACGGTGAGGACAAAAACCAGAAGATCATCACAGGACTTAAGAGAATCTCCAAACCAGGTCTTCGTGTATACGCAGGCAAGGACGAGCTTCCGAAGGTTCTTGGCGGACTTGGTATCGCAATCCTTTCCACAAACAAAGGTGTTATCACTGACAAAGAGGCTCGTAAGCTTCAGGTTGGTGGCGAGGTACTTGCATTCGTTTGGTAGGCCGAAAGCCACTTAACGAAGCAGTCATATAGCTTTTAAACTGAAAACAGAGAGGGCATAGTCCCTCTCCGACAATCTAAGTAAGGAGGACAAATTTATGTCACGAATCGGAAGACTTCCGGTTGCAATTCCAGCTGGCGTTGAGGTTACAGTCGCAGATGGAAACGTTGTAACAGTAAAAGGACCTAAGGGAACACTTGAGAGAGCACTCCCGACAGAGTTAGAGATCAAAGTTGAAGATGGTCATGTAGTAGTAACAAGACCAAACGACTTAAAGAGAATCAAATCCCTTCACGGATTAACAAGAAGCCTTATCCACAACATGGTTGTTGGTGTAAGCGAAGGTTACAAAAAAGAGCTTGAGGTTAACGGTGTTGGTTACAGAGCTGCTAAGCAGGGTAAGAAACTTGTACTTAACCTCGGATATTCTCACCCGGTAGAAATGGAAGATCCAGAAGGTCTTGAGTCTACAGTAGACGGAAACAAGATCATCGTATCTGGTATCAGCAAAGAAAAAGTTGGCCAGTACGCAGCTGAGATCAGAGACAAGAGAAGACCTGAGCCATACAAGGGCAAGGGAATCAAGTACGTTGACGAAGTTATCAGACGTAAAGTCGGTAAGACCGGTAAGAAATAATTAAGGAGAGTGAGAATATGATTAACAAAGCATCCAGAAGCGAAATTCGCGAAAAGAAGCATAGAAGATTACGTCATCATTTAAACGGAACTGCAACTACTCCTCGTCTGGCAGTATTTCGTTCCAACAAGCATATCTATGCACAGATTATTGATGACACAGTTGGTAAAACTTTAGTATCCGCTTCTACTCTCCAGAAGGACGTAAAAGCAGAGCTTGAGAACACTGACGATGTACAGGCTGCAGCAAAAGTCGGAGCAGTAATCGGTAAAAAAGCTGTTGAGGCTGGTATCGAGAGCGTTGTTTTTGACAGAGGTGGATATATCTACCACGGAAAAGTTAAAGCACTGGCAGATGCAGCAAGAGAAGCTGGACTGAAATTCTAAGAGGAGGAAAAGAACACATGAAACGTAATCTTATTGATGCTAGTCAGTTAGAGTTAGAAGATAAAGTAGTATCAATCAAGCGTGTTACCAAGGTTGTTAAAGGTGGTCGTAACTTCCGTTTCACAGCTTTAGTTGTTGTAGGTGACGGCAATGGACACGTTGGTGCAGGTTTAGGAAAAGCAGCAGAAATTCCGGAGGCGATCCGCAAAGGTAAAGAGGATGCCATGAAGAAACTTGTTACTGTTGCAAGAGACGAGAACAATTCCATTACACATGATTTCATCGGAAAATTCGGAAGCGCTGAGATGCTTCTGAAGAGAGCTCCGGAAGGTACTGGAGTTATCGCCGGTGGCCCGGCACGTGCCGTAATCGAGCTTGCTGGTATCAAAAACATCCGTACAAAATGTATGGGTTCCAGAAATAAACAGAACGTAGTTCTGGCAACAATCGCAGGCCTGAGCCAGTTAAAGACTCCGGAAGAGGTTGCAAAGCTCCGCGGAAAATCTGTAGATGAGATTCTGGGTTAAGGAGGAAATGGAAATGGCAGATACAATCAAGGTTACACTGGTAAAATCTCCAATCGGTGCAGTACCGAAGCACAAAAAAACTGTAAAAGCTATGGGTCTTACAAAGATGCATAAAACAGTTGAGATGCCAGACAACGCTGCAACAAGAGGAATGATTCAGCAGGTGCAGCACCTGGTAAAAGTAGAAGATTAAGGAGGTGCCAGAATGGAATTATCAAACTTAAGACCCGCAGAGGGTTCCAAGCATAGCGATAACTTCAGAAGAGGCCGTGGACATGGTTCAGGAAACGGCAAAACTGCTGGTAAAGGACATAAAGGACAGCTTGCTCGTTCCGGACACAAGAAACCGGGATTCGAGGGAGGTCAGATGCCTTTATACAGACGTCTTCCTAAGAGAGGTTTCAAGAACAGAAACTCTAAAGAAATTATCGCAATCAATGTAGACGTTCTCAATCGTTTTGAGGATGGCGCAGAGGTTACAGTTGACAGCTTACTTGCAAGCGGTGCAATCTCCAAGGTCGGTGATGGTGTTAAGATTCTTGGAAACGGCGAGCTTACAAAAAAACTCAATGTTAAAGTAAACGCTGTCAGCGAGACTGCAAAAACAAAAATTGAAGCTGCTGGTGGTACAGTAGAGGTGATCTAATGTTTGAGACTCTTAAGAGTGTTTTCAAAGTAAAGGAAATGAGAAGAAAACTTCTCTATCTGATCTGGATGATATTCGTGATCAGAATCGGATCCCAGCTTCCTGTACCGGGAGTCGACAGTGACTTCTTTAAGCAGTGGTTTGAATCTAATACCGGTGACGCATTCAATTTCTTTGATGCGTTCACCGGCGGTTCCTTTACTCAGATGTCAATTTTTGCATTGAACATCACACCTTACATTACTTCTTCCATTATCATTCAGCTTCTTACCATTGCCATTCCGGCACTGGAAGAGATGCAGCGTGACGGAGAAGAAGGAAGAAAAAAGCTTACAGCAATCACACGTTATGTAACGGTTGGTCTTGCCCTGTTTGAGTCTGTTGCTATGGCAATCGGATTTGGACGTCAGGGAATGATTCCGAACATGGACTTCCTGAAAGGAATCGTAGTTGTTGCAAGTTTAACAGCGGGTTCTGCCATGCTTATGTGGCTGGGTGAGCGTATTACTGAAAAGGGCATCGGAAATGGTATTTCCATCGTCCTGACTATTAATATCGTGTCCAGGGTCCCGAGCGATATATCCCTTCTTTATGAGAACTTCGTCAAGGGCAAAACAATTGCAAAAGGTATGCTTGCAGCCTGCATCATTGCTGTGATCATCCTGGTTGTTGTAGTGCTCGTACTTATCCTCAACGGAGCAGAGAGAAGAATTCCGGTTCAGTATTCCAAGAAGATGGTTGGACGTAAGATGATGGGCGGTCAGTCCACAAACATTCCGCTCAAGGTGAATACAGCCGGCGTTATCCCGGTTATCTTTGCTTCCTCAATCATGTCTTTCCCGTCTATCATTGCTCAGTTCGCTGGTAAGGGAAACGGAACAGGCATCGGAAGTGAAATTTTAAGAGGTCTTTCCTCTAATAACTGGTGTAATCCAAGTCAGATTCAGTATAGCTGGGGTCTGATCCTGTATGTAGTGCTTTGCGTATTCTTCGCATATTTCTACACATCAATTACCTTTAATCCGTTGGAAGTAGCCGATAATATCAAAAAGCAGGGCGGTTTTATCCCAGGCATCCGTCCGGGAAAACCGACTTCAGATTATTTGACTAAAATCCTGAATTATATTATATTTATAGGTGCAGTAGGTCTTGTTATCGTGGCCGTTATCCCGTTCTTCTTCAACGGTGTATTCGGTGCTAATGTTTCCTTTGGAGGAACATCCATTATCATCATCGTGGGTGTTATCCTGGAGACTGTTAAGCAGGTGGAATCCCAGCTGCTTGTACGTAATTACAAAGGCTTCCTGAACTAATTGAAAATGAAGGTTGCGGTACGTAAGTGTCGCAGCCTTGATTTGTAAACAGGACTGTCTGTTTTCAGGCAGAAAAAAGGAAAAATGGAGGGTATGCTATGAGAATTATTATGTTGGGTGCACCGGGGGCAGGCAAAGGTACTCAGGCTAAGAAAATTGCGGCGAAGTATGGGATCCCGCACATCTCCACAGGAGATATTTTCCGTGCCAATATCAAAAACGGTACCGAGCTTGGAAAAAAAGCAAAAACTTACATGGATCAGGGACTTCTTGTTCCGGATGAACTGACCTGTGACCTTGTCGTAGACAGAATCCAGCAGGATGATGCGAAAAAAGGTTATGTTCTGGATGGTTTCCCAAGAACGATTCCGCAGGCAGAGTGTCTGACAGAGGCTCTGAGTAAACTTGGAAGCAAAATTGACTATGCAATTGATGTGGATGTGCCGGATGATAATATCGTGAAACGTATGGGCGGCCGCCGTGCATGTGTGAAATGTGGTGCAACTTATCATGTTGTATTTGCAGCACCTAAGACAGAAGGTGTGTGTGATACCTGTGGTGAGAAGCTTGTACTTCGTGATGACGACAAGCCGGAGACAGTTCAGAAGCGTCTGAACGTTTATCATGACCAGACACAGCCGTTGATTGACTATTACACCAGACAAGGTGTTTTGAAGACGGTAGACGGAACCAGGGATCTGAATGAGGTATTCCAGGAGATCGTTGACATCTTAGGAGAATAAGAATGTCCGTAACAATTAAGACACAGCATGAAATAGAACTTATGAGAGAATCCGGCCATCTTCTTGAGAAGGTGCATGACGGTTTGATTCCTTATATCAAACCAGGTGTCAGCACAAAGGAGATCGACCGCATCGGTGAAGACATGATCCGGTCGATGGGCTGTATTCCGAACTTTCTGAACTACGGAGGTTTTCCGGCTTCTTTTTGCATCAGCCTGAATGATGAGGTAGTGCATGGGATTCCATCCGAAGAGAAGATAATCCAGGACGGGGATCTGGTTAAGATCGACGCCGGCCTGATTTACAAGGGCTACCATTCTGACGCAGCACGTACGTATGCAGTAGGTAATGTATCCAAAGAAGCACAGCAGCTTATCAAAGTTACGAGAGAGTGCTTTTTTGAGGGATTGAAGATGGCAAAAGCAGGAAATCATTTAAATGATATTTCCAAAGCCATCGGTGCTCACGCAGCAAAATACCGTTATGGTATCGTACGTGACCTTGTAGGACATGGAATCGGAACTCATCTTCATGAGGATCCGCAGATTCCAAACTTCCCGCAGAAGCGCAGGGGCATCAAGCTCCTTCCGGGAATGACCCTGGCCGTCGAGCCCATGATCAATCTTGGTCGTGCGGACGTGGCATGGCTGGACGATGAGTGGACAGTAGTGACCATGGATGGTTCACTTTCCGCCCATTATGAAAATACGATCCTCATCACAGATGGGGAACCAGAGATTCTGACGCTTACGAATCTGTAAGCAGCAATTGTTGTCATGACATAGGAGGTAAAAAATGTCAAAAGCAGATGTGATCGAAGTAGAAGGCACTGTTCTGGAGAAACTGCCTAACGCGATGTTTAAAGTAGAACTGGAAAACAAGCATGTGGTACTTGCACATATCAGCGGCAAGCTCCGCATGAACTTTATCCGTATTCTCCCGGGAGATAAGGTAACGATCGAGCTTTCTCCGTATGATCTTTCCAAGGGAAGAATCATCTGGAGAGATAAATAAGAAATTTTTGAAGGACCTGGCGGTTTTGGCTGCCGGGTTCTTTTTTGTTCAGAGAAAAATTATTCGGCCCTGTTCTGATAAAAAGGGAATCACATTTTTTTCACGCTTTAAACATAAACTGAACAGATTTTGTTGATATAGTATGGGCATACAAGATAAAGAGAGGAGCTTATATGAAGAAAAAATATCTGGCGGCAATCCTGGGAGTTATGATAGCAACAACATCCGTTACCGTATGCGGGGCAACACAGACGGAGACAAAAGAAAGTGCGGCTGAGAGCTCAGCGGATAAGAATACAGAAGACAGCAGTGCAGATAGTACAGCGGGTGATACGAAAACGAATGCGGATTCAGAAGATTCTGATGCTGAAGAAGATGTGACCTACGGTGAAGTGAAGTCTGTAGAAGATGGAAAACTGATGATCGCAGTAGGAACAAAGAAGGACATGGGAAGTGCACCCGAGAAGCCGGACGATGATAAATCAGACAGTAAAGCATCAGAAAAAACAGGTGATGACAACAGCGAAATTCCGGAGAAACCAGAGGGAAGCAGCAGTGGGGAAAATAATGCAGGAGCTCCGGATGGCATGCAGGGCGAAGAACTTTCCATGCTGGATCTTACAGGCGATGAGCTGACCGTTACAGTAACAGAAACTACAGTGATAACCAAGGAAAGTGCCGGAGGACGAGGCGGAGCACTGAGAGGAAATCAGGGCGAAGTTCCGGAGAAACCAGAAGGGAACAATAACGATGGCAACAAGCCAGAAAGTGAAACAATCGAACTCTCCGATATTCAGGAAGGTGATATTGTAGCGATTACTACAGATGACGATAGAAATGCACTGACCATCAAAGTACAGAATAACGACATGGGTGGCGGCCAGGGCGGCCCTGTAGGTACACCGGGCGGAGATGCCCAGGGAGCAGACAGCTACGATGCAGCAAACACATACGATTCTGATACCGAAGTATCGGACACTTCTCTGGAATCAACCGGAACAGACGAAAATGCGGCACTGGTTTCATCAGGCGCAAATGTAACCTTCAACAATGTAGATATTACCAGAACCTCCGCAGACAGTACAGGCGGAGATAACTCCAGCTTCTATGGCGTAGGAGCAGCACTTCTTACAACTGCTGGGAATTCATATGTAAAAGGCGGAACTGTAACAACAGATGCGGCAGGCGGAGCAGGAATTTTTGCTTACAGCGATGGAACGGTGTATGCGGCGGACACAACGATTAAGACTACACAGGATACTTCCGGCGGAATTCACGCAGCAGGCGGCGGAAAATTATATGCCTGGGATCTGAACGTGGAGACCAATGGAGAGTCTGCAGCTGCAATCCGAAGTGACCGTGGCGGTGGAACCATGGTAGTGGATGGTGGAAGCTATACATCGAACGGCGAGGGCTCACCGGCTGTATACTGTACTGCAGATATTGCAGTAAAAGATGCCACTCTTACAGCTAACGGATCAGAGGCTGTCTGCATCGAAGGATTAAATTCCCTGCATCTTTTCAACTGTGACCTTACAGGAAATATGAGTGATTTAAGCCAGAATGACAGCACCTGGACGGTGATCCTGTACCAGAGTATGTCCGGCGATTCCGAAGTAGGAAACAGTACCTTCCAGATGGATGGAGGAAGCCTTACGTCAGAAAACGGCGGCGTATTTTATACAACCAATACAGAATCGGATATCGCTTTAAAAGATGTAAATATTACATATAATAATGATAACGAATATTTTCTATGCTGTTCAGGAAACAATAATGAGCGCGGCTGGGGAGAAAGCGGAAACAATGGTGCAGACTGCGATTTTACAGCAATCAGCCAGGATATGGAAGGCGATGTAATCTGGGACAGTATCAGTGATCTTGATTTTTATATGACAGACGGAAGCAGTCTGACAGGAGCGATCGTGGATGATGAAAGCTTTGCAGGAAATGGCGGGGACGGATACTGTAATGTATATGTAAGTAAGGATTCTACCTGGACAGTAACCGGTGACAGCACAGTATCCACACTTTCAAGTGAAGGAACGATAGTTGACGATTCCGGTAAAACAGTTACAATTAAAGGAACAGATGGAACTGTTTATGCAGAAGGCGACAGTGAGTACACAATAACTGTAGATAAATATGAAGATACAGTTGATGTGTCCGGCAGTGACAGTGTAGCTTCCTGGTCCGATTATGCAGTGGAAAAACCGGAACAATTGTAAAATCAGCCGTTTATCAGAAGAAGATTACTGTGATATAAAGAAATAAGTTAGAGATTTCCGGCCTGAGGATAGAAAATAGAGAGGATTTCTTGGGAAACAAAACAGCTGTATATCGGAAATATTAATGAAATAAAGAGGAAATAAGAGAAAAAAACGCTGAGAATGACGATAAATTCATTATTCTCAGCGTTTTTTATGTAAGGGTATTCAGGATTCGATATCTCCATCAGTTATTTATCATCCGATTCCGCCCAGAGCGATTCCAAGGATCAGAACCAGGAAACAGATCGGAATATAGATATATTTGCATATTGGGTAAAAATATTTCGTAAATGGTTTTTCACGGCCTTTATTGATCTGTTCTTCTACATATTTCTTTCCGAAGATCCAGAAGAACATAATTCCTGCAAGTCCTGCACCAAGAGGGCAGATATAGATGGAAAGTACATCCATCCAGTCAGATACAATACTCTGGATCAGAAGAGAAACGATGATACCGATTCCGGCAATAATCATACAGGATGGAACTCTTCCCAGACCGGTTTTTTCCTGAACCGTAGCGATCGGAGCTTCGTAGAGGTTCATAAGAGAAGTCATTCCCGCAAGGAACACTGCTACGAAGAAGATAATGGCAATAATCCGTCCACCTGGCATGGTTTTGATCAGGTGTGGAAGATAAATAAACAGAAGTCCGGGACCACCCTGGTCAAGCTGTGCTCCGGTGGTAGCCATAGCCGGGATGATCACAAGCGCTGCCAGCATGGCTGCAATGGTATCAAAAAGTGCCACCCGGGCAGCAGACGCCGGAATATCCTCGCTGTCCGGAAGATAGGAGCCGTAGATCAGAGTTCCGTTTCCTGCCACAGAAAGGGAAAAGAAAGCCTGACCAAGAGCAAAGATCCAGGTGGAAGGTTTTGCCAGAACTTCCGGTTCCACACGGAAAATATAACGGTATCCGTCGATTGCACCTGGCTGAAAAGCAACGTAGATGCCAAGGATCACAAACAGTATGAAGAAAACAGGCATCATGATCTTGTTGGCTTTTTCGATACCGCTGCCAACACCGTACATCAGAATAAACATGCAGATCACAAGTGCTGCAAGCTGCCAGAGATTGTTTCCCCAGGAAGAAGCCATGCCGCCGAATCTGGAACCAAAGCCCTCGATATCTTCCGGAGCCAGGGTGGAGCCTGTAAAAGTTCCGATCATATACCGGAAGATCCAGCCCATGACAACCGTGTAACCGATAGCCATGGCAAGTGCGCCGATCACAGGAATCCAGCCAAGAGTTTCGCCAGCTTTGCGTTTTCCCTTCGACTCGCAGGCAAGGCCGAAAGCATCAATAGGGCCGGAGCGGGTTCCGCGCCCGAAACTCATCTCACCGATCACACCGGTAAAACCGATCAGTGCTACAAAAATAAAATACGGGATCAGAAAAGATCCCCCTCCATACAGGGAAACTCTGGTAGGAAACATCCAGATATTTCCCATGCCAACCGCTGAACCGATGCAGGCCAGGATAAATCCCCAGCGGCTGGTAAAAGATTCACGTTTTTTCATAAGATTTCCTCTCTCCATTTGATCTTATCAGTATAACATAATTAAGGGAAAGAAGAAACTCTATTATCGACGAAGTGCATTGTCATAAAAACGGAAATGATCCGGTCTGTGACGGGATTGTGTGTACTCAAACATGATACCGTCACTGTTGTAAGTCTGGCTGGAAACTACGGCGACACAGTTATAGTCTCTTACGTTGAGATGCAGATATTTTTCATCAATCTGAGTTACTTTTTCCACGGTCATAACACGCTTGCTGTTGACGATCGTCATATGAAGTGTATGTTCCAGATATTCATATATGGAATGACTGGCAATCTCAGCAGTAAGTCCGGGAACCGTTTCCTTCAGAAAATAGTTGTGGTTGATGATCGCTCTTTCCAATATAGCTCAGGGCTCCGCTGTTATGGGAATGATCGTTCTTCAGAAGAAAAATGCGGCTGCCCAGGAGGTAAATGTTCCGGCAGGAATTTCCTGTTATCTTGGAGTAACAGAGCCGGCGATTTTTGGTGTAAACCTGAAATACGGATTTCCGTTTATCTGCGGAATGATCGGTTCAGCAGTATCCGCAGTGGTATGTGTTATGACTTCAACCACAGCCAATGCAGTAGGAGTAGGTGGAATTCCGGGAATCCTCTCTATTCAGCCGAAATATATGGGAAGCTTTGCCATCTGTATGGTGATCGCATTTGTAGTTCCGATGGTACTGACCATGATCGTCGGAAAGAAAAAGCTTTTCTGACCGGAAAAGTGATTCCTTTGGAAGAAGTAAATGATGGCGTATTCTCAGCGGGTGTTATGGGCGATGGTGTAGCTATCCGTCCGGAGAATGATATTCTTTATGCACCATATGACGGAGAAGTAACCGTACTTATGGATGAATCCAGACATGCCTGCGGATTGACACTTGACAATGGAATGGAAATTCTTCTGCATATTGGAATCAATAGGTAGAGATGAAGGGCAACGGATTTGAATATCTTGTGGTTCTTGGACAGAAAGTAAAAGCAGGAACACCGCTGGTACGTTTTGAAAGAGAAAAAATCCAGGCAGCAGGTCATCCGGATGTGACCGTGTGCATTGTTACAGAAGAAGGAAATGCGAAAAACTTTAAATTCATAACAGATATTCACGTAGAAGCAGGAAAAACAACAATCGTTTCATATGAGTAGAAGAACAGAATTCGCTCAGAGAGGCAAAAAATATGACAGAATTTGGAAAGAAGACAGTATATCAGGTTTATCCGAAGTCCTTTTATGATTCCAATGGTGACGGAGTCGGAGATATTAACGGAATTACCGGAAAACTGGATTATCTGAAAAAACTCGGAATTGACTATCTGTGGATTACACCGGTATTTGTATCACCGATGAATGACAATGGATATGATGTTGCAGACTATTACAGGATAAATCCGCAGTTTGGTACCATGGAAGATATGGATACGCTGATTGGTACCTGCATCTGTTTGATGTTACCCAGGCAGATTTAAACTGGGAAAATCCGGAAGTAAGAGAAGAATTGAAAAAGGTGATCCTGTTCTGGAAGAACAAAGGCGTAAAGGGTTTCCGATTCGATGTGGTAAATCTGATTTCCAAGCCGGAGCTGTTCGAAGATGATTTCACTGGTGACGGAAGAAGCTTTTATACAGACGGGCCGCATGTGCATGAGTATCTTAAAGAACTGACAAGAGATACTGGCATTGAAGATATGATAACAGTAGGGGAAATGTCCTCTACCTCACTGGAAAACTGCATTCGCTATTCCGGCAAAGCAGAAAAAGAGCTTTCCATGTGCTTTAATTTTCACTATCTGAAGGTCGATTATAAAGATGGTGATAAATGGGCACTGATGGAGCCGGACAGAATGGCACTGAAGAAGCTGTTTGAAAAATGGCAGACAGGAATGCAGAATGGTGATGGCTGGAATGCACTTTTCTGGTGCAACCACTATCAGCCGCGCATTGTATCCAGAATGGGAGATGAAGGAAGATACTGGAAGGACTCCGATGCAGTGGTCGGCAGAAAAAAATGCCGGATTTACAACGGGAACACCATGGCTCCAGGTAACGGAGAATTTTTCAGAAATTAATGCAGAAAAGGAAATGAAGGAAGAAGATTCGGCATATGCTTTTTATAAGAAGCTGATTTTCCTCAGAAAAGAAAAAGAAATCATAGCAGAAGGAAGCATAGATTTTCTGGAAAAAGAAAATGCAGATGTTCTGGCATATAGACGTAACTATCAGGGAGAAGAACTGATCGTGCTGAATAATCTTACCGGAAAAGAAGTGACTGTTGAAAAACAGGCACAGTGGAAGAGTTATGAAAAGCTTCTTGGGAATTATGAGGACAGCAGAATGGAAGAAGCTGCGATCATACTGAGACCATTTGAGACAATGGTGCTGGATTCAAAGAGTGAATAAGAATGCAGGGGAAGCTGTTTAAATTGTAAAATAAAAACAGAGCTGAATACTTTTAAGTGCTGTGTATACACGCAAAATAAAAGTATCAGCTCTGTTTTTTATTCCATCCTATATAAAAAAATATCAGGCCTGTTCTTTCTGTCTGGAAATCTTAAGATAGCCTGCAGCGGGAACAGCTTCCGGGGAAAGAGTCCTGATATCTGCGCTGACCAGCCATGTGGCACCAAAAGCAGGAATAAGACAGAACCAGATTCCGGGAATATCGCATACCATATAAAGAATCAGGGAAAGTGCTGCACCTGTATGGAAGGAAAGCAGCGTCATTCCGTAAAATTTCGCCTTATCACGCTGCGCGGAGTCCTTTTTCATAAGAAACTCTGTAAGCGCAGAGGTAAACTGGCGGAGATTATTGGTGGAAAAGATGGTGGAGCTGTTGTAGCCACCGGGTGCCTTAAAGGTACACCACTGAAACGGCATTGCAAAAAATACAGGGTACAGTGCGATCACAGGGCTCATCTCAGAAGGAAGAAATCCGAGAAGCAGTACAGCACAGATATCTATTCCGATACTGATGTAACGAAGATCCATAGAAAAATGTGCCGGAATCCATACTGTAAGGATCACCGCAGACATATAGACAGCCAGAGCACCAAAGCGCAGCAGCATATCCGGAAAATTCCTACCTACAAGATCACGTACCAGATAAAGAAGATTGGCAGTCTGTGCATTGCCGAAAAGATCTGCCCTGGATACAATAGCATAAAGGCCAAGGTACCCGCCGATAAAAGACAGGGTATAGTGGATCAGAAAACGATATTTCAGTTCCGTGTGCATAAATAACAAAATCCTTTCAATTATATAATATATGAACATGCCTCTTATTATAATACCATCGTAAAAATAATAGAATAGTCAAATCCGATGAAATAAAACAAAAAAAATCAAAAATTTTTTAAATTTCTACTTGCATTTCGTAAAAACAGGTGTTAGTATATATTTCAAGCGCGCAAATACTGTGTATGAGTGCGCCTGTGAAACTGCAGATATGAGACTAATTTACGGAAGGAGGATTTCCAGTGAAAGTAAGATCATCTGTAAAGCCGATCTGCGAGAAGTGCAAGGTCATTAAGAGAAAGGGATCCATCAGAATCATCTGTGAGAACCCGAAGCACAAACAACGTCAGGGTTGATTTCCATATCGGAACTTCTTTGGAATGTTTGTGAAACGTGCGGCTGCAGTATGAAACACCCGGAAGGGTTGTTCTGCTGAGTGAATAATAAGCATGTATTGCCTAATACCGAGAGGCAACAGCGGTTAAGATCCGCAATTTCGGAAAGGCTGTGATTCGCCAATTACAGCTGGGTGTTTTACCGAGGCACCCCAATTAGGAAACTAGAATAGAAAGAGACAGATCGATATGTCCCATTTCACCTTGCGGGAGCAAGTGACATACGATGTGTGAGACTTTCAGAAACAGAAAATGGAGGAAACAGTACATGGCTCGTATAGCTGGTGTAGACTTACCAAGAGAGAAACGTATTGAAATCGGTCTTACCTATATTTATGGAATTGGTAGACCAAGCGCAGACAAAATTCTTGCTAAAGCAGAGGTTAATCCTGACACACGTGTCAGAGATCTGACTGATGATGAGGTTAAGAGACTGAGCGCTGTTATTGATGAGACAATGACAGTAGAAGGTGATCTGAGAAGGGAAATCGCCCTTAACATCAAGAGACTGCAGGAGATCGGATGCTACAGAGGTATCCGTCATCGTAAAGGACTCCCGGTTCGTGGTCAGAAGACTAAGACAAATGCGAGAACTCGCAAGGGACCGAAGAGAACAGTAGCTAACAAGAAGAAATAATTTTTAGATATAACTAATTAATTTCAATAAAAGGAAAGTGTAGGTTAGTTTTAAAATGGCAAAAGTTACAAAGAAAACGACAAAACGTCGTGTCAAGAAAAACGTTGAACACGGACAGGCACATATTCAGTCTTCCTTCAACAATACAATCGTTACACTGACAGATAACGAAGGAAACGCTCTTTCATGGGCAAGTGCCGGTGGTCTTGGATTTAAAGGTTCAAGGAAATCTACCCCTTATGCAGCACAGATGGCAGCAGAGACTGCAACAAAGGCTGCTTTAATTCACGGATTAAAAACAGTAGACGTTATGGTAAAAGGCCCGGGCTCAGGCCGTGAAGCAGCAATCCGTGCGCTTCAGGCATGCGGACTTGAAGTAACCAGCATTCGTGACGTAACTCCGGTTCCTCACAATGGATGCCGTCCACCAAAACGCAGAAGAGTCTAATTAGGAGGTAGTTGAAATGGCAGTAAATAGAGTGCCTGTTCTGAAAAGATGCAGATCCCTTGGCCTGGATCCAATTTACTTAGGAATTGATAAGAAGTCCACAAGACAGTTAAAACGTGCAAACCGTAAGGTATCTGAGTACGGTCTTCAGCTGAAAGAGAAACAGAAAGCTAAATTCATCTACGGAGTACTTGAGAAACCTTTCCGTAACTACTACAAGAAAGCCGACAGAATGCAGGGCCAGACAGGTGAGAACCTTATGGTTATGCTTGAAAGCAGACTTGACAACGTTGTTTTCCGTATGGGATTCGCAAGAACAAGAAGAGAGGCTCGTCAGATCGTAGATCACAAGCACGTACTTGTTAACGGAAAATGCGTAAACATTCCGTCCTACCTGTGCAAGGCCGGAGATACAATTGAGATCAGAGAGAAGAGCAAAGGTTCTGAGAGATATAAGGGAATCCTTGAGGTTACTGGTGGAAGACTTGTTCCGGAGTGGATCGATGTTGACCAGGAGAACCTGAAAGGTGCTATCAAAGAGCTTCCTACAAGAGAGCAGATTGATGTTCCTGTAAACGAGATGCTTATCGTCGAGCTGTATTCTAAATAATTAGCAGCTATTCACTGTGTTTATAGTTGTAAAAATTGGTAATACCCTCGAAAGTTGATTAACCCAGAAGGAGGGAACCTTATAGTGTTTGATTTCAATAAACCAAAAATCGAAATTACCGAAATATCCGAAGATAAGAAGTTTGGAAGATTCGTTGTAGAGCCTCTTGAGAGAGGTTATGGTACTACCCTTGGCAATTCTTTGAGAAGAATTATGCTGTCCTCCCTTCCGGGAGCTGCAGTAAGCCAGGTGAAGATTGATGGTGTACTTCATGAATTCAGCTCTATTCCGGGCGTGAAGGAAGATGTAACTGAGATCATCATGAATCTGAAATCTCTTGCCATCAAGAATAACAGCAGTGATAATGAGCCGAAAACCGCATACATCGAGTGTGAGGGCGCAGGCGTTGTTACAGCAGCTGATATTCAGGCAGATCAGGATATTGAGATCATGAACCCGGATCAGGTAATCGCAACCCTGAACGGCGGAAAAGACTGCAGACTGGCCATGGAACTTACCATTACCAAGGGACGTGGTTATATCAGCGCAGACAAAGGCAAAACCGATGACATGCCGATCGGTGTGATCGCAGTTGATGCGATCTACACTCCGGTTGACAGAGTCAACATGATCGTAGAGAATACACGTGTTGGTCAGGTAACTGACTTCGACAAGCTTACACTGGATGTATACACCAATGGAACACTTGATCCGGACGAAGCAGTAAGCCTTGCAGCTAAGGTTCTCAGCGAGCATTTAAGCCTTTTCATCGATCTTTCCGAGAATGCTAAGACCGCAGAGGTTATGATCGAGAAAGAAGATAATGAGAAGGAAAAAGTTCTGGAGATGAGCATTGATGAGCTTGAGCTCTCTGTTCGTTCCTATAACTGCCTCAAGAGAGCCGGTATCAATACGGTTGAGGAATTATGTAACAAGACTTCTGATGATATGATGAAGGTTCGTAATCTGGGCCGTAAATCATTAGAGGAAGTACTTGCGAAACTCAAAGAGCTGGGACTTCAGCTCCAGCCAACAGAAGAGTAATTAACGCTCCGGTACCAGCAGATCCTTAAGGGATCTGCACACTGCCGGAGATTTTGAATAGTGAGTGGGGTGTCAGCAGCAGGACAGTAAGACCGAACAAGCATGTCCTGGTGTCCCACAGATGGAGGATAATAAAATGGCAAAATATAGAAAATTAAGCAGAACATCTAACCAGAGAAAAGCACTCCTGAGAAATCAGGTTACTAACCTTCTTCATCACGGAAAAATCGTGACAACAGAAGCTAAGGCTAAAGAGATCCGCAAGATCGCTGAGGGACTTATCGCTATGGCTGTACGTGAGAAAGACAATTTCGAGACAGTTACAGTAACAGCTAAGGTTGCTCGTAAAGATGCTGACGGAAAACGTGTGAAAGAAGTCGTAGACGGAAAGAAGAAAACAGTTTACGATGAAGTTCAGAAAGAGATCAAGAAAGATGCTCCTTCCAGACTTCATGCACGTCGTGAGATGCTCAAAGTTTTCTATCCTGTAACAGAAGTTCCTACTAAGGGCGCTGGCAAGAAGAAAAACACAAAAGAGATCGACATGGTTGACAAGATGTTCAGCGAGATCGCTCCGAAATATGCTGATCGTAACGGTGGTTACACAAGAATCGTTAAGATCGGACAGCGTAAGGGCGATGCTGCTATGGAAGTTCTTATCGAGCTCGTATAATTATTATTTTGACCTTTTTAGAGGACATTTGCAGAAATGCAGATGTCCTTTTTTGTATCCCTTAAAGAGCGAAAAAATGCAGAAATGGTGGATTTACGACCATAATTTACATCAAGAAAGTAAAATATGAGTAATAAATCATGGTATAATATATAGAACAGAAGATACAATGACGGAATAAAAGGGGATACATAAATATGACGATGATGACCATTGCCATTTGTGACGATATGCAGGCAGATGCCAGGAAACTTTACAAACAGCTTGAGCGAGTCGTTCCAGGGTCAGAAATTCGGATATTTAAAAGCGGAGAGCTTTTATTGGAAGAAATGGAGCGGATCACAGGAGCCAGGACAGACAGTTTCCGGATTGGTGAGCATGTGATACCGATTTCTCGTTCCTACAACAAAACCGCGCATGCAAGACATGATGACTATCTGCAATTACAGCAGGAAGAGATTGGAGAATAGTCCTCCTTGATTTTTATTCCTTTTTAGCGTACAATCGGTAATGTACAAAAAATAAAAGTACGGATACGCGAAAGGATGATAAAGATGGTCGGCAGAATTTCTGGTACTACCGGACAGATTAAATATACGAACAGTTCAGATGTACAGTCTGGATATAATAAACTTGCAGAAGATATGAAGGAAGACATGGAAGGAATGTTTTCCTTTACATCTTGTGCATTTTTTTGTTGCCCGAAATGATCCGCCGTTTTTTACTGACAGTGGAGATACTGATACTGTCACTGTTCATTCTTGGAGGAAGTTATGCAATCCCACAGACTGCAGCTGCCAGAACCCCGGAATTTTCATGGACAGATAACAGAACGATCGCACATGCACTTGGCGGTCTTGATGGCAGAGAATATCTGAACTGCCGGGAAGGCTTTCTGGATATGTACCGCCGGGGAGTTCGGCTTTTTGAGCTGGATCTTTCCAAAACTTCGGACGGGGTATGGGTATGCCGCCACAACTGGAATGAACCTATGGGACAGTGGAATGGTAAAGAAAAAAAAGTCCTTACAGAGAAGCAGTTTAAGGAAAGTAAGATATATGGCAAATACACACCCATGACGCTGGAAGATTTTTTTCTGCTCCTTAAGGATTATCCGGATGCGTTTGTGATGATCGATTCCAAACAGTATTCCCTGCGGAATTACCAGAGAACTCTGGAAGATTATTATGAATACGTGGAGACAGCCAGGGCGGTAGGGGCAGAGGATGTTCTGAACCAGATTATTCCGGAAATTTACAGTCAGGCCATGTTTGCCGGAACTGCAATGATCTATACATTCCCCTCGTATATTTATTCACTCTGGCAGGAATACTCAGAAGAAGATCTGGAGGAGATTGCTTCTTTCTGCCACGAGAAAGGGATAGGTGCTGCAACGATCTATTGGAAATACTGGTCGGAAGAGGCAGAGCAGATTTTTGAAAAGCTGGGAATACGGCTTTATGTGTATACGGTAAATGACCGAAACCAGGCAAGAGGATATCTTTCTGAAGGTGCAGAAGGAATCTGTACAGATTTTCTCACAGGAGAGGATTTGTGGTAAAAAGAAATAAAAACAAAGGAAACAGACGATTATGAAAATAAGAACAAGCATTGCTGTGACAGCAGCAAAGATCACAGGATATGTCTGCAAACTTATGGGACGACAGGGAGTGACCTGGGCCGGTAAGATCGCATTGAAGATATGTCCGGATATTCTGGAGGAACTTTCTTCCCAGGTAAGAGAAAAGATATTCGTAGTATGTGGAACCAATGGAAAGACAACCACTAACAATATGCTCTGTGCTGCACTGGAAGCAGAGGGGAAAAAAGTCATCTGCAACCATACCGGTTCCAACATGCTTAACGGAGTTGTGGCAGCGTTCGTACTTGGGGCGAAGCCAAGCGGGAAGCTGGACGCAGATTATGCCTGTATCGAGGTGGATGAGGCATCTACAAGGCATGTATTCACGAAGATCAATCCGGATTACATGGTTATGACCAATTTGTTCCGCGATCAGCTGGATCGTTATGGCGAAATTGATATTACCATGAACATTCTGGAGGAGATGATGAAAAAGGTTCCTGATATGAAAGTGATCGTCAACGGAGATGATGCACTTTCCGCATATCTTGCCATGGACTGCGGCAATCCATATGTGACTTATGGAATCAGCAAGCCGGTAATTCAGAACAAGACAAACGAAATCCGCGAAGGACGTTTCTGCAAGCGCTGCGGCGAGAAGCTGATTTACAGCTTTTATCATTATAGCCAGCTTGGGGATTACAGATGTCCGAAATGCGGCTTCAAACGTCCGGAGATCAATTTTGATGCCACAGATGTGAAAGTAGATGACCAGATTGCTTTTACCGTTGAGGATAAGCACATCGTGGCTAATTATAAAGGTTTCTATAATGTATATAATATTCTGGCGGCGTATGCAGGCATCCGTACTGCCGGTTTTGCGGCAGAGCATTTTAATGATATGCTGAAGAAATTTAATCCGGAAAACGGACGTAATGAGCAGTTTCGGATCAAGGGTGCCAGCGTGATCCTGAATCTGGCCAAGAATCCGGCAGGCTTTAACCAGAATATTTCTGCTGTGATGCAGGACGAGTCACCGAAGGATATTATTATCGTGATCAATGACAATGCCCAGGATGGAAAAGACATCTCCTGGCTCTGGGATGTGGATTTTGATCTGTTTGGAGGAGAAAGCATCAACTCGATCACAGTCAGCGGAATCCGCTGCCAGGATATGCGTCTCCGTCTGAAATATGTGGATATTCCGTCCATGCTGGAAAATGATGTGGAGACTGCGATTCGTAAGAGGATTGAGGATGGAACAGGCAATCTCTATGTACTGGTAAACTATACGGCGCTGTTTGGCACCAGAAATATTCTGAAGAAACTGGAGGGTGAGAAATGAAGATAACGATTGGACATTTATATCCGGATCTTCTGAATCTTTACGGTGACAGAGGAAATATTCAGTGCCTGATGAAAAGATGTCTCTGGAGAGGAATTGATGCAGAGACGATCGCTTTTGAACTTGGTGATGAAATAGATTTTTCCAAACTGGATATCGTGCTTCTAGGAGGCGGTTCTGACAGGGAGCAGATGCTCGTATGTGAAAAATTAAAAGAAATTCAGAAAGATTTTAAGGCGTATGTGGAGGACAATGGTGTTGTGATCGCCATTTGCGGCGGATATCAGCTCCTTGGTAATTATTACAAGACAGACCAGGGAATGATCGAAGGACTGAAGCTGGTAGATATGAGCACAGAGCAGGGTAAGGGCCGTCTGATCGGAAATATCGTGATGAAGAGCGATCTTTTTGATATGCCGATCGTAGGATTTGAAAATCATGGAGGACGTACCACCATCGGAAATAACCGTCCTCTCGGAAAGGTCCTTGCAGGTTACGGCAATGATGGACAGTCAGGCGAAGAAGGCGTGGTATACAAGAACGTGATCGGTACCTATCTGCATGGTCCGCTTCTTCCGAAGAATCCACAGCTTGCGGATCTTCTGATCAGCCGTGCGCTGGAGAGAAAATATGGGAAAAAGATCGAACTTGAGAAACTGGATGACAGCGAGGAGCAGGAGGCAAACTCCTATATCTTCCATCGCTTTGTAAAAAACGAAGGATAAAGAGGTCAGTATGGCGAAATCAAACAATCAGAAAGCGAAGATCCTGTATCTGGAAAAAATGCTTAAAGAAACAGGGGAGCACCATGCGTTATCCATGCAGGAGATCCTGGAGACTCTGAGGGAATATGGGATAAGTGCAGAGCGAAAAAGTATTTATGCTGATGTGGAGGTTTTGAGGGCTTTCGGAATGGATATCCGTTATACAAGAGAACGGCCGGGCGGATATTATCTTTACGGAAATGCAGACATAAAAGAGAAACCTGTTCGGAAGATACCGGCATCAGAAACAGAGCCGAAGTCTGAACCGCTTCAGGAAACCCGTTCTGTATGTGGCTATGAAGAACTGCTTGCAGCTTCCGCAAAAAGTATAAAAAGAGAGATGAAGCTTCTGTGCGCCGGTGGCGTACAGGCAGAGATTCGCGATTATTTCAGGGATAACGCAGAATATAAGATTAAGGACAGTGGAGATCTGATGATAACAGCAGAGCTTCCTGAAAATATGAAATTTTATGGCTGGCTGACAGGAATGGGCGGAAGTGTACGCATACTCAAGCCCAGGAAATCAGCGTTGGCCTATAGAGACTATCTGAAATCACTGGCAAGGGAATATAAAGGCTTATAGGAGAGATTTGACAATGAAGAAAAAAACAGTGATCCTGCTTGTAGGGGCAATAACTTTGGCAGCAGCTTTTTCCGGTTGTGGAAAGAATAAAGAAGCAACCGAAGCGGCCAACGAGAGTGTGGAATCTGAAGACCCGGAAGGAAAAGCCAAAAACAGCGATGATGCGGAGGAAGAAGAAAAGAGAGAAGAAGAGGAAAAGGCAGCAGCAGATAAGAAGGTTGGTATTTTTCTGCCGTCAGCGTCCGATGATACGAGATGGGCGTCTGATGGGGAAACTCTTGTACATGCACTTGAGGATGACGGATACGATGCAGAGGTATTTTTCGCAGATGAGAGCGGAGATACACAGGTATCCCAGATCAGTGGCATTCTGGATGATGAAAAAACATCTGCTCTTATTGTGGCACCTGCAGATCCGTACGGGCTGAATGATGTGCTGGAGCAGGTCTACGAGAAATCCATTCCTGTTTTTTCCTATGATGAGCTGATCATGGATACAGATAAGGTGAATTATTTTGTGACCTTTGATGCACGTAAGGCAGGAAAGATGATCGGAGATGCCATTATTAAGAACAAGGATCTGGAGAAAGCCAGTGAGGATAAACAGACCTTAACAATCGAATTTCTCATGGGCTCCCCGGATGACAGAGATGCACTTTTCTTTTTCAATGGAGTAATGGAAAAACTTCAGAAATACTTTGATGACGGTACACTTGTATGTAAGTCCGGTAAGCAGAGCTTTGACGACACAGCAGTAATGCGTAACAGCAGAAGTACTGCAAAAAATGATCTCACAGCTGTTCTTTCCGGGAATTACGCGGATGGAGCTCCGGATATCATCTGCACAGGTGCGGATGAACTGGCACTTGGAGCAGCAGAAGCACTGGAGGAAGCTGGATATACAGCAGGTAGTGAGGACTGGCCTATGATCACAGGCTGTGGCTGTGAGGCTGAGGCTGCAACTGCCATTATTGAAGGAAGATTATCGAACAGTGTATTTCTGGACAACCGTGTGCTTGCAGCAGACTGTGTGACTATGGTAGATACTTATCTGAAAGGCGAAAAACCGGAAATTAACAACTATTCCCAGTATGATAATGGAACCAAAATTGTGGGTACGGTAACAAGTGATCTCCAGCTGATCGACAAGGATAACTATCAGATGCTTGTGGATGACGGATATTTTGATGAAGATGAGATACTGCCGGAGGTGACATCGACACCGACACCGGAGCCGACTGTGACGGAAACTCCGTCTGAAGAGGCGGAAGGAACAGTGATGCCGACACCGTCTGTAGCAGCAGGGGAGACGGCCACACCGACAGAAGAGCCGGTAACGCCAACCCCGACAGAGAAAGCGGACAAAAGTTCCGTAGCATAAAAGCAAAAATAAAAAACACTCCCGGGAACGGATCACACGTGATCAGTGTGGTGGGTTCTAGGGAGTGTTTTAAACTTTAATGATAAAATTCTTTATCTGAGACTTTATTCGCGGAATGTAAGCTTGCCACCTTCGATGGAATCAATAATGGCAAGAGACTCCAGATGGATTCCCATATCGCGGATGGTCTGTCCGCCGGACTGGAAGCCTTTTTCGATAACGATTCCGGCACCCTCAAGGGTTGCGCCTGATTTCTTTACGATGTCAATAAGGCCCAAAAGAGCACAGCCGTTGGCAAGAAAATCGTCAATAAGGAGAACGTGATCATCCGGTCCAAGGAATTTCTTGGAGAGGATCACATCATAGACCTTCTTGTGGGTAAAGGATTCTACTTTTGTTGTGTACATTTCACCGTCAAGATTTACACTCTGTGCCTTCTTGGCAAAGACTACTGGAACATGGAAATACTGGGCTGCAATGCAGGCGATTCCGATACCGGAAGCTTCAATGGTAAGGATCTTGTTGATTGGACAGTGGTCAAAACGTCTCTTGAATTCTTTACCGATCTCGTTGATCAGATCGATGTCCATCTGATGATTCAGAAAGTTGTCCACTTTTAAAATATTTCCTTCTTTTACTACGCCGTCTTTCAGGATTCTGTCTTTTAAAAGCTGCATGATTTATCTCCTTTGATCTATCGCTGTTTTTGATACGAGCAAGTATTGAAGCGGATTGCGAATATCCTCTTGACTATGTATCATACGACAATATTTGGACAAGTGCAATTATTTTTGACAAAAAATCATAAAATTATTATAATAGATAAGATGACAAAAGAAAGGAACAGACGCATATGAAGGAATATGAGGTAATCTGGGAAATTTTTAATAAATGCCCGAGAAATCAGATGCGTGATGTGTTTGTGGAGGAAGTAGAGATCGCTGACCCGGAAGAGTATGTGAAGCATAAATTTCAGGGGAAGGATGTTTCCTATGAGAAGACAGTACTTGAAGACGGAACGATCATCTTTGACATTACAACATCCATGATCCGTCAGCGTTGTTCTTTCACGGAAATCTGAAGGAGGAATTACACATGAGTGATACGAACGAAACGCATGTGCACGTTCTCGAGGATGGAACGGTTCTTCGGCATACCCACGGGGAACATGAGCATGACCACAGCAGTACACATCCTCATCATCACAGCCACGCACAGACCAAGGCTGTGCTCAACAGACTTTCCAGGGCCATCGGTCATATGGAATCCATCAAGCGCATGGTGGAGGACGGAAGAGACTGCAGCGAGGTACTGATCCAGCTGTCAGCCGTGAAATCTGCGATCAATAATACAGGCAAGATCATTCTGCAGGATCATATCGAGCACTGTATCGTGGATGCAGTGGAGCATGGAGACCGGGAAGCAATCAAGGAACTGGAAAAAGCGATCGACAGATTTATGAAATAAGTAAGAAGTTCATGAGCGATCGTGAATGAGAAATATGCATTCTGCACAGAGTACTGTACAGAGGCAAATATAAGGAAATGAGAGGAACCTATTATGGCAAAAGAGTGCAGCAATTCATCCTGCGACAAATCCAGCTGTGAAGGCTGTGGACAGAAGCAGCCACAGAGCCTTCTGGCAGAGCCGAATCTTTTTTCGGATGTAAAACACGTGATCGGAGTTGTAAGTGGAAAGGGTGGAGTCGGTAAATCCTTTGTGACAGGCTCCCTGGCCAATCTGATGGCCTCCAAGGGATATAAAGTAGGTATTATGGATGCGGATATCACAGGACCGTCCATTCCTAAGATGTACGGCATCAAGGGAAATGCACAGGGCAGTGACAATGGAATCTATCCTATTCCTACAGCAAACGGAATCGAGGTTATGTCTGTAAACCTTCTTCTCCCGGATGAGGAGACACCGGTGATCTGGAGAGGCCCGGTTCTTGCAAATATGGTAAAACAGTTCTGGAGTGATGTGATCTGGGGCGAGCTGGACTATCTGTTCGTAGATATGCCACCAGGAACAGGTGATGTTCCGCTGACTGTATTCCAGTCTCTGCCGATCGAGGGTGTTGTGATCGTCACATCTCCACAGGATCTGGTGCGGATGATCGTCAAGAAAGCCTATAACATGGCAGATATGATGAAAGTTCCGGTTCTTGGAATCGTGGAGAATTACAGCTATGTGAAATGTCCGGATTGCGGAAAAGAGATCCATGTTTTTGGCGAGAGCCATATCGACGAGATCGCAGCAGAGCTTAAAGTTCCGGTTCTTGGCAAGATGCCGATCGATGTGAAGCTTGCGGAGCTTGCAGACAGCGGCCTGTTCAGCAAGATCGAGAACGAATATATCACTGCGGCAGCAGAAGTAATGCCGAAAGAATAAGACGGAATCGTGCTGTTGCACGGAGAGTAAAAAAAGACCATCGGAATCATTGATATACTTATATATCAGTTCCGATGGTCTTTTATTTTTAAAAATATTTCAGGAAGCACTGTGCAGCCTGGGAAAGCTGCAACGCTTCGTGATGGGCGATTACTGCGCTTCTGGCAGGAAGCGGCGTCTTGAGATCCACCGGTTCCAGTCCCGGGCGGTTTTTCAGCATGTAGTCCGGGATACAGGCAATGCCAAGCCCGATCTCGGCAAGATCGATGAGGAGGTCGTTGCTGTTCAGCTCTACCTCAGGCAGCAGCTTTAAGCCCTGGGCTGCAAAAACCTGATGCAGATATTCGCTGGTGGTGCTTTTGGGAGCCAGCATCAGGATCGGATAATTCAGAAGTTCTTTCAGGGAGAGCGGCTTGTGTCCCATGGAAAAATGTTCCGGGTTTGCAACAAAAATATCATGGAATTCCAGAACTGTCTGAAGCTTCATATGGGAAGAAAGCCTGGAGTTCGGATAGTTGGTGAGGATCAGCTCAGCCTGTCCGTTTTCAAGAAGCTCGGCACAGCCGATGGAGGTGCTGTTGATGATCTTGATCCGTACGTCCGGATGATCCTTGTGAAAACGGCGAAGATAAGGGATGAGAAAATAGCGGCACAGAGTATCGCTGGCACCGATACGAAGCTGTCCGGTAAGATTCCCTTCTCCGGAAAGAGCGGCCTCCCCTTCATTGAGCATGGAAAGAGCCGGCTTCACATGCTGAAGAAGCAGTTCGCCCTCCGGTGTGAGGATGACTCTTTTTGTGCTTCGGACGAAAAGCGTGTGGCCCAGCTTTTTTTCCAGATTTTTGACAGCCTGGCTTACTGCTGACTGAGAGATAAAAAGCTGTCTGGAAGCCTCGGAAAAGCTTAAAGTCGTAGCTACATAGTAGAATACTTTGTAGAGTTCAAGATTGATATCCATATGCAAAAATCCTCCGCTTATAAATGATATAAGATATATTAATTTTACTAATGATATTTCCTATGATACTATATTTTCAGCAGAAAAGAAAGTGCGATTTATTGGAAACAAGAGCGGAAGATTGCTTGTGACCAGCAACAAGAAAGGAGCCTTCTATGAGCAACGTAAGACGTGTGTATGTAGAAAAGAAACCTGCCTTTGCCGTAAAAGCAAAGGAACTGAAACATGAGATCAAACATTATCTTGGTATCAGCACTGTAACCGCAGTACGCGAGCTGATCCGTTATGACGTGGAGAATATCTCCGACGAAGTATTTGAGAAAGCCTGCAAGACTGTATTTGCAGAGCCACCTGTAGATGATCTGTATCTTGAGAAATTCGATGTGGCAGAAGGTGCACGCGTATTTTCCGTAGAATTCCTTCCGGGACAGTTTGACCAGAGAGCAGATTCCGCTGTACAGTGTGTGCAGTTTCTGGATGAGAATGCAGCACCGATCATCCGTTCCGCAACAACTTATGTGATCGAAGGTGCTGTTACAGATGAGGAGTTTGAGGCAATCAAGCATCACTGCATCAACCCGGTAGATTCCCGTGAGACAGGACTTGAGAAGCCGGAGACTCTGGTAACGGTATTCCCGGATCCGGAAGATGTGAAGATCTTTGACGGATTCAAGGATATGCCGGAGGCTGAGCTTAAGGCACTTTATGATTCCCTGAACCTGGCCATGACTTTCAAGGATTTCCAGCACATCCAGAAATATTTTAAAAATGAAGAGAAACGCGATCCGTCCATGACAGAGATCCGTGTTCTTGATACATACTGGTCAGATCACTGCCGCCATACCACATTCTCAACAGAGCTTACCAGCGTGAAGTTTGATGAGGGTGATTACAAGGCTCCGATCGAAAAAACATATGAAGAATATCTGGACGCACATAAGACCATGTACAAAGGACGCGACGACAAGTTTGTCTGCCTGATGGATCTGGCTCTTATGGCTATGAAGAAGCTGAAAGCAGAAGGCAAGCTTGCAGACCAGGAAGAGTCTGATGAGATCAATGCCTGCAGTATCGTGGTACCGGTAGATGTTGACGGCAAGGAAGAAGAGTGGCTGATCAACTTCAAGAATGAAACACACAACCATCCGACAGAGATCGAGCCTTTCGGTGGTGCGGCAACCTGTCTTGGCGGTGCCATCCGTGACCCGCTTTCCGGACGTACTTATGTATATCAGGCTATGCGTGTGACCGGTGCGGCAGATCCTACTGTATCCGTGAAAGAAACTCTGAAAGGCAAGCTTCCACAGAAGAAGCTGGTAAGAAGCGCAGCGCATGGCTACAGCTCCTACGGAAACCAGATCGGTCTTGCAACCGGCGCAGTAAAAGAAATCTACCATCCGGACTACGTTGCGAAACGTATGGAGATCGGTGCTGTTATGGGCGCAGCTCCGAGACGTGCGGTAATTCGTGAGAATTCCGATCCGGGAGATATCATCATCCTTCTTGGCGGACGTACAGGCCGTGACGGTATCGGTGGTGCAACCGGTTCCTCCAAGGTACACACAGAGGCTTCTATCGAGGTCTGCGGCGCAGAGGTGCAGAAAGGTAATGCACCTACAGAGCGTAAGATCCAGCGTATGTTCCGCAGAGAGGAAGTCAGCCATATCATCAAGAAATGTAACGATTTCGGAGCAGGCGGTGTTTCCGTTGCTATCGGCGAGCTGGCACCGGGACTTCAGATCGACCTTGATAAAGTACCGAAGAAATATGCAGGCCTTGATGGAACAGAGATCGCCATCTCCGAGTCCCAGGAGCGTATGGCAGTTGTTGTTGACCCGAAAGATGTAGATACTTTCCTGAAATATGCAAATGAAGAGAATCTTGAGGCAGTTCCGGTTGCTGTTGTAACGAAGGAGCCACGCCTTGTACTGAATTGGAGAGGAAAAGAGATCGTAAATATCTCCCGTGCATTCCTGGATACCAACGGTGCACATCAGGAGACTTCTGTTGAGGTTGAAATCCCGTCCAAAGACGGCAATCTTTTCGAGAAACGTCCGGATGTGGCAGATGTGAAGAAAAAATGGCTGGATACTCTGGCTGACTTAAATGTATGCTCCCAGAAGGGACTTGTGGAGATGTTCGACGGTTCCATCGGAGCAGGAAGCGTATTTATGCCGCATGGTGGTAAATATCAGCTGACAGAGACACAGTCTATGGTTGCCAAGGTTCCGGTACAGAATGGAAAAACAGAGACAGTTACCATGATGAGTTATGGCTTCGATCCATACCTTTCCTCCTGGAGCCCGTATCATGGAGCTGCCTATGCAGTAACAGAATCCGTTGCAAAGATCGTTGCAACAGGTGGTGATTATAAGAAAATCCGTTTCACATTCCAGGAATACTTCCGTCGTATGACCGAGGATCCGGAGAGATGGAGTCAGCCGTTCTCTGCACTTCTTGGTGCGTATGCAGCACAGATCGGCTTCGGACTTCCGTCCATCGGTGGTAAGGATAGTATGTCCGGAACATTCAATGATATCGATGTTCCTCCGACACTGGTATCTTTCGCTGTAGATGTTGCGAAGATCAAAGATGTGATCACACCGGAGCTTAAAAAATCCGGAAGCAAGCTTGTATGGCTCCGCGCACCGAAGGATGCTTATGATCTTCCTGATTATCCGGCACTTATGGAGCAGTATGATAAGCTGCATCAGGATATCCAGGCTGGCCGTGTGATCTCCGCGTATGCACTTGACCGTCACGGAATCGCAGCAGCAGTGAGCAAGATGGCATTCGGAAACGGTATGGGAGTAAAGATCGAGCACGATCTTGATCCGAGAGATTTCTTTGCCCCGGCATTTGGTGATATTATCTGCGAAGTTCCAGATGGAAAAGTGGGTGAGCTTGCGATCACATACACAGTGATCGGTGAGGTTACTGACGATGGTAAATTCTCCTATGGAGATACAGTGATCACTCTGAAAGAAGCTCTGGATACATGGGAAGGAACTCTTGAGAGTGTGTTCAAGACAGCAGCAGGAAGTGATGAAGAGGTTCAGTCTGATGACGGTTCCCTTTATAAGGCAGACAGCATCTATGTATGCAAGCATAAAGTTGCAAAACCTCGCGTATTTATCCCGGTATTCCCTGGAACAAACTGCGAGTATGACAGTACACGTGCATTTGAGAGAGCAGGTGCAGAGGTTGACGTCAAGGTATTCAAGAACCTGACAGCAGAAGATATCCACGATTCCGTAGAGCTCTTTGAGAAAGCAATCAGCCAGGCACAGATGATCATGTTCCCGGGCGGATTCTCAGCAGGAGATGAGCCGGACGGATCTGCGAAATTCTTTGCTACCGCATTCCAGAATGAGAAGATCAAAGAGGCTGTTATGAAGCTTCTCAATGAGCGTGACGGTCTGGCACTTGGTATCTGTAACGGTTTCCAGGCACTGATCAAGCTGGGACTTGTACCGTACGGCGAGATCTGCGGACAGAAAAAGGATTCTCCGACACTGACCTACAATACCATCGGACGCCATGTATCTAAGATGGTTTATACAAAGGTTGTGAGCAACAAGTCTCCATGGCTTCAGAAGGCACAGCTTGGCGGTGTTTACTGTAACCCGGCTTCCCATGGTGAGGGACGTTTTGTTGCAAACGATGAGTGGCTTAAGAAACTGAAAGAAAACGGCCAGATCGCAACCGAGTACGTACCGGTAGACGAGACAGGATATGAGGGCGAGTTCAATGTAAACGGTTCTTATATGAACATCGAAGGTATCACAAGCCCGGATGGACGTGTTCTCGGCAAGATGGCACACAGCGAGCGCCGCGATGCAGGTGTGGCTGTTAATATCTACGGAGAGCAGGATATCAAGATCTTTGAGTCCGGTGTGGAATACTTTAAATAATATCTGAAAAATACTTCAGAAGGACTGCAGTGGCGGGGGATTTCAGACCTCCCCGTCACTGCATAAATATATAAAAAGTATATATTTTTTAAAAAGTTAAAAAAAATGAAAAAAACTGTTGACACAAGTCAAAAACCATTATATAATAGCAAAGCGAGTTGCGGAACAGAAATGTTTCACTGACAAGTATCTGTTATGGGATCTTAGCTCAGCTGGGAGAGCATCTGCCTTACAAGCAGAGGGTCATAG
>OLNJ01000535.1_pt1 | contig 31084 bp, 42 predicted proteins | sample 1672191 | NCBI WGS metagenome assembly OLNJ01 (sample SAMEA3136657, study PRJEB25190) | human gut metagenome | biome: human gut; feature: human-associated habitat; material: faeces | place: Austria | collected 2013 | reverse complement strand
TGAGAAAATATTCAGAAGAAGTCGCAGAAAAAGCATATCAGCAGGGCGAGGAAGCCGGCAAAGAAATCGGTCAACGCCACACCGTCATCGCCGAACTCCAGTCCGAATCCAGATAACAGAAAAACATAATGAATCATGACAAAGAAACCATTTTTTAAAGGATGGTTTCTTTTTTTTAAGTTCATTTAAGGTTCGCCTGATAAGATATGCGCAAAGGAAAGGAGACACTTATGGCAGATCAGATGATATTTAAAAGGTGTGAGATCAAATATATGTTGGATATCACGCAGGCGGAACTGTTAAAAAATCAAATGAAACAATACATGACTGCAGACGAGCATGGAATGAGTACAATATGCAGTCTCTACTTTGATACACCGGACTATCTGCTGATCCAAAGATCAATGGAACACCCGGTTTATAAAGAAAAACTGAGATTGAGAAGTTATGGCATGGCAGACAAGGACACGACCGTTTTTGTGGAACTGAAGAAGAAGTATGAGTCTGTTGCATACAAAAGAAGAATTGCAATGACGGAGGACGAGGCAGAACGTTACCTGCTTTTTCACGAAAAAGTAAAAGACACACAGATCACCAGAGAAATCGATTACTGTCTGAAAAATTATAAAAAGCTGGCTCCGGCAGTGATGCTTTCCTATGAGAGAGAAGCTTTTTATGCGAAGGACGATCACGAGTTCCGGATCACGTTTGATCAGAACATTCTCTGGAGAAATTACGATCTTTCTCTCTGTAAAGGAATTTACGGAGAAGCAATTTTAGATAAAAATAAAGTGCTTATGGAAGTGAAAACGGCGGGCGCAATACCGCTCTGGATGGTTCATTTTCTGACAGAAAATCAGATTTACAAAACGTCATTTTCCAAATATGCGACCGCCTACCGCACGATTTATGCGAGAGAGCAGAGAAGAAGCTGTCCACCGGAAAATTTCTTTGTGTTTACCGGAGATGAGGTTGTGCAGCAGGCAATAAAATGTTAAAAAAGAAATGGAGAAATTAATATGTTAAACAATTTATTTACAGGAATTTTTGATACAGCAGGTGCGGCGGTGATTTCCGTGCCGGATTTTTTGCTCTGTATTGTGGTGTCACTGCTGATCGGGGCATTCATCACATGGGTTTACACTTATAAAAACCGCTATACGACAAGCTTTGCAGTGACACTCGCAATGCTTCCGGCAATCGTTTGCATTGTTATCATGATGGTAAACGGAAATGTAGGTGCCGGAGTGGCTGTGGCAGGAGCATTTTCGCTTGTACGTTTCCGTTCTGTGCCGGGAACTGCAAAAGAGATCGGAACCATTTTTCTTGCAATGGCGGCAGGACTGATCGCAGGGATGGGTTATCTTGGGTTTGCAGTACTGTTTTCGCTCATTATGGGAGCCGTGATGTTTGTGTTAAATGTGACCGGATTCGGTGTAAAAAAAGCAGAAGTAAGAGAGAAAACACTTCGTATCACAATCCCGGAGGATTTAAATTACGGAGCAGTATTTGATGATCTTTTTGAAAAATATTTATCATCCTGTGAAGTAGTCGCTGTGAAAACCTCCAATATGGGAAGTCTTTACAAACTTACCTATCATGTGACGTTAAAAGACAATGCGGAAGAGAAAACATTTCTCGATGAATTGAGATGCAGAAACGGAAATCTGGAAATCAGTATGATGAGACAGGAGGCAAATGTCAATGAGTTATAGAAGAAAAAAACTGCTGGCGTTGTTTTTTGCCATGGCATTATCCATGACGGCAGTGGCAGGCTGTACAGGAATAAAGAGCAGTACTGGCAATGTTGTTTCCTCGGAAACAGAAACAAATGCAGAAGAAACATCAGCACAGAGTGAAGCAGGAACTTTTTCAAGTGCAGATATGTTTACTGAGCGGGATCTGGCAGGAACCTATGAGGAGAGTGGGGCAGTTTATGTCACACTTTCCGATGATGGTATCGCGGGGGAAACGGATGGCGTTGTGATCGATGGACAGATGGTGACGATCACGGCAGAAGGGACTTATATTTTTTCCGGAACACTGTCGGAAGGACAGATTGTGGTGGATGCAGATAATGCGAAAGTGCAGATCGTATTTGATAATGTGGACATTACCTGTGCTTCAAGTGCAGCAGTGTATGTAAAAAGCGCAGAGAAAGTATTTGTAACGCTTGCAGAAGGATCGCAGAATACACTTCGCAATACGGATGAGTATGTTGCGATTGACGACAACAACATTGATGCCGTGATTTTTGCAAAATCAGACCTTACGTTAAACGGCACTGGAAGTCTGACGATCATATCAGCAGAAGGACATGGAATTGTATCCAAAGATGATCTGAAAATCATAGGCGGTACATACGATATCACAGCAGCAGGGCACGCATTATCGGGAAAAGACAGTGTGCGTATCGCAGATGGAACCTTTATTTTAACCGCAGAAAAAGATGGCATTCATGCGGAAAATGCAGATGATGAAGAAAAGGGCTATATTTATATTGCAGATGGTGATTTTACGATCACAAGTGATGGCGATGGCATGGACGCTTCCAATATCGTGCAGATCGAGGATGGAACACTTGACATCACAGCTGGGGGCGGCTCTGCAAACAGTCTGAAAACGCATGAGTCAGATGTGCCGGGTGGACCGGGTGGCGGAATGCCACAAAACGGCGAGAAACTGGACGGAGAAAGCATGCCACAGATGGGGGAAAAGCCGGACGGAGAAAATATGCCACAGGATACCACAACTGACGAGAGCGGCACCAGCACAAAAGGAATCAAGGCAGGTGGCGGCATGTACTTAAATGGAGGAACTTACCAGATTGATTCCGCAGATGATTCCATCCACAGCAACGCAAATATTACGATCGCAGATGGAACATACACGCTTGCGACAGGCGATGATGGTGTGCATGCAGATGATGCACTGATAGTAAATGGTGGTACGATCACCGTGACAGAGAGTTATGAAGGTCTGGAAGGCCTGGCGGTGACGATCAACGATGGAACGATTGATATCACTGCAAGTGATGACGGTATCAATACAGCAGGCGAGAAAATGGAATTAAACGGTGGATATATCCACATTCTGGCAGGCGGCGACGGCGTGGATTCCAACGGCGATCTGACGATCAACGGCGGTGAGATCTACATTGACGGTCCGTCTGATAACGGAAACAGTGCGATCGATTACGGCGACCGGTCGTCTGCGTATGTGAACGGCGGAACGCTTGTGGCAATCGGCAGCAGCGGCATGGCAGAGGTGATGAGTGATTCTTCCAAACAGAAGGTTCTTATGGTAAAATTAGGAGAACAAATGGAAGCCGGCAACGTTGTGCTGACAGACAGTGAGGGAAATGTGATCGTAAGTTACACGGCATTAAAAACCTATGACTGTGTGATCATCAGCACCGCAGAGGTGGAGAGCGGAGCAACGTACACGCTCACAACATCGGGAACGACGACAGAAGTGACCGCAGAATAAAAACAGCTGAGGGCAGGAATCGGTATCACTGTGAAATAAACGAAAGGCATGGGATTTTGTATGAGGTTATTGCTTGCAGAAGATGAAGAGGATTTGAGCCGTGCGCTTGTCACGGTGTTAAAACATAACAATTACTCGGTAGACGCTGTGTACGATGGTGCAGAAGCCTTGGACTATCTGGAAAACGGTGGCAATTATGACGGTGTGATCTTAGATATCATGATGCCCAAAATGGATGGTATCACCGTATTAAAAACAATCCGCAGACATGGAAATTCCGTTCCGGTCCTGCTGCTCACAGCAAAGGCAGAGATTGATGACCGTGTGGAGGGTTTAGACAGTGGCGCAGACGATTATCTGCCGAAACCATTTTCCATGAAAGAGCTTTTGGCGAGGATCCGGGCAATGACAAGGAGACAGACGGACACGACCGATAATGTGCTGGCATTTGGCGATATTGCACTGAACCGTTCTACCTATCAGCTCACAGGACCGGAGAATCCAGAAGGTATCCGTCTTGCTGGCAAGGAATACCAGATGCTTGAAATGCTCATGTCTAATCCAGGACAGGTCATTTCCCCGGATCTTTTTATGGATAAAATCTGGGGCTACGATTCAGAAGCGGAACAAAATGTCGTATGGGTATATATTTCCTATTTGAGAAAAAAATTAACCTCCATTGGAAGTCAGGTGAAGATCAGGGCGGCCAGAGGACTTGGATATTCATTGGAGAAAGACAATGCTTAAAAAATTAAGAAGAAAATTTATTGCAATTGCCATGCTGTCTGTTTCTATCGTGCTGATCGCAATTGTCGGTACGATCAATATTGCAAACTACATCAGTACCAATCAGGCGTTGGATGCAAGACTCTCCCTGATCGCTGACAACGGAGGTACTTTCCCGGATATGACACCCGGAGATTTTGGAAAAAAATTGGAACCTAAGTCAGATCAGCCACCGGCAATGAATGACCTGCAAAAGCATGGAATTTCGCAGGAAAGTCCGTTTGACACCCGGTATTTTACAGTGACGATCGCACCGGACGGTACAGTGGAATCTGTGGATACCGGAAAAATTGCTTCCATCTCAGCCGGGACAGCGGAGGAATACGCAGCGGAGCTGTGGAAAAAAGGAAAGAAAAAAGGCTTTTTCGCTGATTATAAATACCTTGCAACGGACAGTGACGGCTCGACGATGTATGTATTTTTAAACTGTCAGCGGGAAATCTCTACAATAAGAACATATGTTCTTGCCAGCGTGGGAACAGGAGCACTCGGACTTGTCATTGTGTTTGTCATGATCTACTTTTTCTCCGGAAAAGTGTTAAAACCGGTGTCAGAAAGCTATGAGAAACAGAAACGCTTTATCACGGACGCAAGCCATGAGATCAAAACGCCACTCACGATCATCGATGCCAACACCGAAGTCATAGAGATGATGGAGGGGGAAAACGAGTGGACGCAGAGTACGAGAAAACAGATCGCAAGACTGACTTCCCTCACGGAAAAACTGGTGTTTCTCTCCCGCATGGATGAGGAAGGGACAAAGCTGGAAAAAGTGTCATTTTCACTTTCGGATGCAGTGCTTGATACCGCAGAGGGATTTCGCTCTGTCGCAAAAACAAAAGGAAAACAATTTGAGATCAATGTGGCAGAGCATGTGGAATATGTCGGCGATGAAAAAAATATCCGGCAGATGATCTCCCTGCTTTTGGACAATGCAATGAAATATTCCTCAGACCAGGGCATCATCCGCATCGCACTAAAAACTTCCGGAAAAAACAAAATTATCACCGTGTGGAATACCACAGACCAGATCGAAAAAGGAAAGCTGGACATGCTTTTCGAACGTTTTTACCGTATGGACGCTTCCCACAATTCCAGGACCGGGGGCTTTGGAATCGGACTTTCCGTCGTGTATGCGGTCGTGAAAGCACACAAGGGCAAGATCACAGCCAAAAGCGAGGACGGAAAATCAATCTTATTTACCGTGGCATTGTAGCGTCTGGCTTCCCCCTCTCTCCCGGCTTTTGTCAAAGTGTAAAGCTATGGAATAGATAAAAGGGTTCCTTATAAAACTTTTGTGAGAATTGAGTGCTTTATCAGTGTTCACATTTTGACTTTAAGTTTATGTACATTCATCAATGGACAGTCCACGCAATGTGTCCGTCTGGGACACACTTCCTTTATCTGTATCTAGCGCAAGTAAATGCCGGAATCAGCATCCTTTATTGCAGGTCAAAAATCAAAGAAAGCCTGAGTGATTTTTGACCTGCTCATCTGCTGATTTTCCGGCATGTAACTTGCGCACGATACAGATAAGAAGGAAGTGTGGCCGCAGACGAACACATTGTGCGGACTGTCCATTTCTGAATGAATATAAACAATCAAAAAAGTCAAAATGTGAACACTGATAAAGCCGCAATTCGAGCAAGTTTTATAAGAAACCCTTTTATCTATTCCATAATGAAAACCAAGTAAAAGCCGGGAGAGAGGGGGAAGCCAGATGCTACAATTCGTCAAATGAAATCTGATTTTTCGTCAGAAAGCGTTTGAGGAGTGTGTCCCACTCGTGCTCAAGAGTTTTGTCGGTCGAGAAGATCCGGTAGGAGATACCCGTGGTCACGGTCAGTTCTCCATTCTGGAAGCGGATATTTAAGAACACTGCGGAAATATCATTTTCCGTGAAAGAACTTCCGGTCTGGGAGAGGGTGCGTTTGAGATTTTCCGGCGATAACAGGAGGGAAAACTTGAAATAGGAAGGTGTTTTCTTTCCTTTGATCAGGTTGAAGCAGGAACTGCGCAAAAGACCATACGGAACAAAGGAAAGCCCGGTGAGAGTCTGTTCTTCGAGTTCTTCTAAGGTGTAGAAGTCTTTTTGCAGCGTGCCGTCGATATGGCAGGAGACATTCGTTGTGATGACAGCCTCCTGAATGAGAAAGTGGTCAAACACATCCTGGCACAGTAATTTATTCATAAAGTCCTTGACTTCGGCAATTTTTAAAGCAATCATAAAATCCTCCCAAAAGAAAATGGTATCAACATAAATTTATCATTGGTTTGTTTTCTTGTAAATAACTGAAATGACAAATGAGAGAAAATATGCTAGAATACAGAGGATTTGCGAATGCAAAATACGGAATAATGATACAGATTTACGACCGCAGATAAAAAGTCTGGGGTTTGATAGAAAGGTTGGTAACAGATATGACAGAGACACAAATTTTATTCGATTTACTGGAAAAAGGAATTTCACCGGCGCACGCTGTGAGTGCATGCGAAAAAAGACTGACAGATGCCGGTTTTGAAGTGGTGGATTATGGTATGGCATGGAATCTAAAAGCGGGCGGAAAATATGTGATAAATCATCATGAAACGACATTGTTTGCATTCACATTACCGCAGAATTGGAGTGACAGAGAGCCTGCAATCCGCATTGCAGCAGCACATACAGATTTCCCATGCTTAAGGATCAAACCGTCCTGCGATATTCAGACAAACGGATACGCACAGGTGAATGTGGAAGTTTACGGCGGCGCAATCTTAAATACATGGCTCGACCGTCCACTCGGTGTAGCCGGAAGAGTTGCAGTGCGCAGTGGGGATGTGTTTACACCGAAAGTGGTCACGTTCCAGTCTGAAAAAAATCTTATGACCATCCCGAATCTTGCAATCCACATGAACCGTGAGGTGAACAAGGGCGTGGAATTAAATAAGCAGACGGAACTGCTCCCAATCTGCGGACTTTCCGATGATGCAGACTATTTCCTTGATTTTCTTGTAAAAGAGCTTGCTGTGAAAAAAGAGGATATTCTGGATTTTGAGCTGACCATTTATAATAAAGAAAAGCCGGAGTTTGTGGGATTAAACGATGAGTTTATCTCTGCATCCAGACTCGATAACTTAAATTCCTGTTCTGCACTGGTGTCTGCGATCATCGACAGCGACAGGGCGGACGGCATGAATCTCATTGCACTGTTCGATCACGAGGAGATCGGAAGCCGTTCCAAGCAGGGCGCCGGTTCCATTCTGCTCCATGATATGCTGGTGCGCATTCTGACCGAGTGCGGACTGGAAAAAGAAGTGTGGAACAGACTGTACAACAGCATGATTTTATCTGTGGATGTGGCACATGGACTTCATCCAAACTATGCCGGAAAGATGGATCTGACCAACAAGCCGGTGCTTGGAAAAGGATTCTGTATCAAGGAAGCATGCTCGCAGTCCTATGCGACAGACTGTGGAGCGGTCGCAGTGATCCAGCAGATCTGTGAGAAGAATCAGATCCCATATCAGAAATTTGTGAACCGTTCGGATCTTGCAGGAGGCGGCACATTAGGCTCGATCGCATCTGCATTGCTTCCGGTTAAAACAGTAGATATCGGAATCCCATTGCTTGCAATGCATTCTGCAAGAGAACTGATGGCAGCAGCAGACCAGCAGGCATTGAAGGATCTGGTGAGCGCTTATTTTGGCTGAACTGCAAAAAAGATGCATACAGCGTGAAGTATGCATTTGACAGGAGAATCAGGTGAGAAAAAAATTTTTTTCCTATGTGGCAGGGAGTGCGGCGTGTGCAGCACTCATTCTGCTTTCGGGGTGTCAGCAGACAACGAATCAATTATCCGATATTACCCGCTATGTGGAGGAGAAAATTGCGGAAGGAAAAGGCACGGAAGTAAAAAGTAAAGAACAGGAAACGGACACTGAGCAGGCAGCAGTTTCCGGGGAAACAGAGAAGCAGGCAGAGCCATCCGTTGAAAAGCAGTCTGCGGACTGTTATGCATATCAGACGCTTCCGGAGGAAGTACGCACTGTGTACGATGAGGTTTATGATGCGATTCTCTATGAAAAAGAAGATGTGGCGCTGAGCACGTTAGACAACGAAGTCCTGCATCAGGCGTATGTTTCGGTGATGGCGGACCACGGCGGACTGTTCTGGGTATCGGGCTACACTTACACGCAGTATACCAGAGGGGAAAAGCTGGTGGATCTCCATTTTACACCAAAGTTTACCATGACGGATGATGAGCGGATGGACATGCAGGCACAGATCGACGAGACAGTCAGTCAGATTTTGGCAGGGATCGATGCGGAAGCGCCGGATTATGACAAAGCAAAATATGTGTTTGATTATCTGGCTTCGAATGTTGCGTACAGCACAGGTGCGCCGGACAATCAGAACATCATCAGTGTGTTTGTCAATGGGGAAACGGTTTGTCAGGGATACGCTGCAGCAACGCAGTATCTTTTGGAAAAACTGGACATTCCCTGTGCAGTGGTGGCTGGAACGGCAGACGGACAGTCTCATGCATGGAATCTGGCAAAGCTGGATGGAGAGTATTACTATATTGATACGACCTGGGGAAATGCCACCTACAGCGGCGATGGAATGGGGCTGGATTCTTTTATCAATTATAATTATTTTGCAGTTACGACCGGGGAATTACAGAAAACGCATCAGCCGAATGACGATATTATCGTTCCGGTGTGTCAGGCGGTAAAAGACAATTATTATGTCCATGAAAATCTTTATTTTGACACATGGGATGCAGACAGCATCGGAAATGTATATCGGGCTGCCTATGAGCAGGGAGATGGTTTCTGCTCTGTCAGGTTTGCAGACAGGGAGCTGTACGAACAGGCATTCACCTACTTTATCACGGATCAGAAGATCGTGCATTACTGCAAAGGACTGACATCTTTATATTATCTGGAAGATTCCGACCAGAACGTGCTGACTATAAAATTTTAATAAAAATCATAATATCCTCTATACAAAGTAAAGTTTTTATGTTAATGTTACGTAGTAATCAATACTACATGTAATAGAAAAAAGAAACTTTTGATATAATAATGAATAACATTTAGAAAACAAGGAGGATACTATGTATAAGATTGTAATCGACAGTTGTGGGGAATTACCGGAAGAATTAAAACAGGATGGACATTATGAGACCGTTTCATTAGAGTTGGAAGTGGACGGATGCCGTATCAAAGATGACAGCACTTTTAATCAGTTAGACTTTTTGAGAAGAGTGAAAGAGAGCCTGAAAGGACCAAAGTCCTCCTGCCCGTCACCGGAGCAGTATATGGATGCTTATGAGGGCGAGGCAGACCATGTTTATGCCGTGACACTGTCCGGTGGTTTAAGCGGCTCTTACAACAGTGCAGTGCTCGGAAAGAATCTATATGAGGAAGAGCACGGAGATACAAAGAAAATTTATGTGTTCAATTCGAGATCAGCGTCCATCGGTGAGACAATCATCGGCATGAAGATTCAGGAATTTGAGGAAGCCGGATGCAGTTTCGACGAGGTTGTGGAGAAGGTGGAAGAGTACATCCAGTCCATGAACACCTATTTTGTATTGGAGACGTTAGAGACATTGAGAAAGAATGGCAGACTTTCCAATCTGAAAGCATTTATTGCCAATTCATTAAATATCAAGCCTGTTATGGGCTCAACAAAGGAGGGCTTAATCTGCCAGTTAGATCAGGCGCGTGGTATGAACAAAGCACTTGAGCGTATGGTGAAGGATATGATCTCAAAGACAAAAGACTGTGAGAACCGTGTTCTCGCAATCGCACACTGCAACTGCCCGGAGCGTGCAAAAGCAGTGAAAGAAAAAATCGAGAAGATTGCGAAGTTCAAAAAGATCATCATCATCAACACCGCAGGTGTCAGCAGCATGTATGCCAACGACGGCGGTGTGATCATGGCAGTATAGTCAGATGCAGACATTAACTTACGAAGAAACAGTAACAGCGATTGAAAATAAAAGAAGATTTGGAAACTTAAAGGGTGTCGAGATCTCAAAGATAATGTTAGAGAAGTTAGGACACCCGGAGAAAGATTTACGCATCATACACATAGCAGGGACGAACGGCAAAGGCTCCGTCTCTGCTTTTTTGCGCTCTGTTTTTGAATGTGCAGGATTGAAAACCGGGATGTTTACTTCTCCACATCTGGTGGATTTCAGGGAGCGCATCCAGGTGCAGGGAGATATGATCTCAAAAGCGGATACCACGCGCCTTGGAAACAGGCTTCTCTCTATGGATTTTGGCGTTTATCCGACGATGTTTGATTACTGTCTTGCGATGGCATTGCTGTATTTTAAGGAGCAGCAGTGTGATGTTGTGATTTTGGAGACCGGACTTGGTGGAACGTATGACTCCACGAATGCCTGCGGTGTGCCGGATGTGACTGTCATCGCAAAAATTGGTTTTGACCATATGGCGATCCTCGGGGACACACTTGCCAAAATTGCGGCAGAGAAAGCCGGAATCGTCAAGCACGGCACAGCACTTGTTTTAGAGAGCCAGGAGAAAGAAGCGATGGACGTGTTAAAACAGGCGGCGGAGCGGGCAGACATCAAAACCACAAAAGTTGTAAACTGGGACGAAATTAAAATCCTGCCACAAAAGGACGGAAAACAGTGTTTTTCATACGCTGGATACGATGCAGTCACAATGAAAATGCTCGGTGTGCACCAGTATGAAAATGCCGTGGCGGCAATGCTTGCAGCAGAATTATTTTTTGAAAAATATTTTGCAGGAAAAAAGAATGTGCCGGAACGGAAAGCTTTGCAGCATGCAATCCGGGAAGGGATCGACCGGACACAGTGGATGGGACGCATGGAGCTTGTGAGCAATGATCCGTTTTTCCTGATGGACGGTGCGCATAACAGTAACGGTGTGGAGGCGCTGAAAAAAAGTCTGGAGACAATGTATCCGGATGAAAAATTCCATTTTATCATGGGTGTCATGGCGGATAAAGATTATGGGGAGATGATCCGGGAACTTCTTCCGCTGGCACTGGATTTTAAGACAGTGACTGTGGAGAGTGAGAGGGCATTGCAGGGAGAGGCGCTTGCAGACTGCATCCGGGCAAAAGGGATCCCGGCGGAGGCGTATCAGAACCTTGCGGATGTGCTGCCGGATTTCTCAAAATCATCCGCAGAAAAGACAGTGGCATTCGGCTCACTGTATTTTATCGGGGAGATCGAAGCATTTCTGCAGGGAAAACAGTAACATAGTTTCCGGAAAATCTGAGAAAAGCAGCGTCCGTGCCCAATCATTACAGAAAAGTTACAAAATAGCATGGATTTAATATATTTTTAAAATCATTCAATTCAATCAAATGCCTAATTTTAAATGAAAAAGTCTTGCAGACCGCATAAATACTATGTTTTTGAAGTCTGCAAGAACAACTTTAAAGTTCTTTAAAAATAAAAAAAGTTAAACTAATTAGTAACAAATTAGTAACAGTTATTATATTATAAAAGGTGTTTTTATTTTCTCAATCTGTTCTCTTAATTCTTCTATAGTTCTGTGACTATATTTGGCGTTAGTAATATCACTTTTAAAGGAATGCCCCATCATTCGTTTACGATCATTTTCGTTGACTTCGTATCGTTCGCAAAGTGCGGAGAAAGTGTGACGACAATCGTGTGGTGTATGTCTTGCTCCAGTTGCAGCATTTGCAATTCCGAGAGAAGAAAGAGTGTTATACATTTTATTACGAAAGTCCCGCACAGAGCATCCAAGCAGATTCTCACCATTATATCTTGCTTTTACCATATCGAAAATACAAGAATGAATAGGAACAATTCTTTCTTTACTTGCTTTTGTCTTGACTCCACCCTTAAAATATTTTCCATCCAGATTAGTTTCTATATTGGTAAAGGCCTTGATACGATATCCACTGTAGCACATGATTAATAGCATTTGGACAACGAAATCATCTTTATTTTTCCACAATATTTTTAATTCCTCATCAGTGAATGGTACCCCGCTTTCGTCATCGTCCGGTATAGGAATAAATAAAGCAGAAGAGTAGTCTTTATCCACTATGTCGTATTTAATGGCGTATTTGTACATCTGGTGCATCAGAGACACAATCAATTCCAGAGAGGAATGTTTAAGAGGACAAGCATTAAGAACATCCTGTAAGTCTTTATATTTAATTTGACCAAACTGTATATCATGTAAAGCAGAAGAATTTTTGAACGCTACTTGTGTTGAAGACATGGAAGAAGTCTTTTTATTTCCGTTACGTAGCTCATTCCTGTATTTCTCTTTATAGAAATCCTCATATACTTCTTTAAAGGTTGGAGTACGGTCAATATAAACGCCATTCTGTATTTTGATTTTTCCCTCGTTTTCCAGCTTACGTGCTGCCAGAATCTCATAACCTTCATCCCATGTCTCAACGTAGGCGAGAGCTTTTGGCGTGACAGGTCCTTTTGAGGTGTATTCAGTTACTGGTGGGTATACACCATACGGCTTATAACGTCCTTTGCCGAGATATTTTATTGATCCGAATCCGTTCGGAAGCTTCTGGTGTTTCTTTCTTCGTGCCATATGTACCATCCTTTCTGATTTTGGGTATAAAAATAACAGCCAGCGAGGAACGTGTGTTCCGCTTGCGCTTAGCTGCTCCGAATGATACAATATGCTTGCTTAGGGCGATTGTTCATTTAGAGCAGTTGCATTGCCGCTCCGCTTAATGGTGGGGCGGTTTTTATTTGTCTTTGGTTTTTTCTTCATATATTTTCTTTTTATCAAGAGTTGTTAGTCCCTGTAAGAACAAATCCCGGTTTGTCGGATGCATGGAGAATATAAATGTATAGTATGTATAATATATTATGCTAAGTATGCCATTTACCACCGTATGATAATTTTTTGTAAATTCGTCAGCACTAATTTGGTTATATTTTGGTAACTGAATTAGAGCATCTTGCGAAGATAGTTTTTCTGGGCTGCTATGAACAAATGCGCATAGGTTGGAGTAAGTATTTTTTATTTTATTTAAATGAGACTGACATATATCATTGCTAAAAATAGTACTATTTGTTGCAAAATCCATAATTTCTGAAACATTTTTACAGAGAATAATATCATTTTTCTCTGAATATAGAATAGCTTTAAAAAAATTTTCGATGGCACTACGTAATTGAAATTCTGAAGATTTATATGCTCCGTTGGTCCAACAAAACAAAGACAGGATTAAATCCGAACCAACTTCGCTATAGTAAGTTTCTACTATGTCCGATGAGAAGAAATGTTTGCTTACTGCTTCATTTTTGAAAACAATATATGCATATAGTTTTCTGTGGATGCTTTTGACACTATTTTGAAAGCTTGTATCTTCTATTATATTTTTTAGATTATAGTCGGAAAAATAAGAAAGTAATTTTTCATAATCTTTTTGAATTATTCTATTCATAAGATGTTTCTCCTACAATTTTATGAATTGCATCATTCCAAAGGAATTGATTGTTTGAATTTTCTGTTTCTTTTTGAATCCTTTTTATTTGTTCTTTATTTTGTAATATGTTGTTTAAAACATAGGATGAAATCCCGTTTCTGATCTCTTCGGATTCTTGCACTTTGCATATAATGACACCTATCATTTCATTACGTGAACGTTTATGCCAATTCAGAATCTCAATACCAAGTACTTCGGAAGAAAACTGAGCTAAGTCACTATTGGTATCAAAAAGAGATTTATCTGTAAGAAGTCGAGGAAGAATTCCAATAAGTTCATCAGGTTCTTGACCTAATTGAGTTGAGAGATTGTTTCCCTTCTTTATATTGGAAATAATTTTTATCATTTCACCATAATTATTATTTTTTCCAGAATCCAAAAGCCAACACAAGTCTTCTAAAAAATTTATTGATTTTTCAAATTCTTTTTTGTTTTTTTTATTTTCTAATTTCATTTTTCAGTCCTCCTGATAAATTCTTTTACTATTGCTGAAAAATCTGCCTTTACTTGGCTTTCGGGTAAATCTCTTATGTATTGGTTAGATAATTGCCCGCGAGCAATATCAGTTCTTTTTAATAAATACTTACCATAAAGCAAACCATTCCATCTTGATTTTTGGTCAAAAAATCGCTCGGCTTCAATATGCAGTGTACTTCGTAAATCAACCATGGTCAACACAATACCACAACATTTACAAGGAAAACCGTAATTTTCAGCTCTTTCAGAAATTATTCCTTGAAGCAAATCAATACCGGTCATGCTTATCGGGTCTGGTTTGACTGGAATAAGATAGTAATCAGATGCAATTAATGCACTTATCATCCAGACAGAAGGTGTCGGAGGGGAATCTATTATAACGTAATCGTAATCGTCTTGTAATGTGCTTAAATAGTTCCTAAGTCTGTTCTCGCGTCCACTTCCAGCTGACATTTCTAACTTAAATAGTTGTAATGCACCTGGAATATAATCGAATCCTCTTGGAGATTTGGCAGGTTTAATATCTGCATATTTTACTGCTTTATGTTCTGTGGGACCATCTACGATGGAATTTGTTATACGTGCTGAACCATCAAAAATGTCAACGATAGTATAACCACCATTATTAATATACTCTATGTATTTATCCCCCTGTAAAATACACTGTGTTGCATTAAACTGTGGATCTACATCAACTAATAAAACTTTTTTTGATTCTCTATTAACCAAAAAGTCTGCAAGATTTACAGCCACAGTCGTTTTACCAACGCCACCCTTCATATTTATTAAACTAACAGTTTTCATTTGTACTCCTTTCCTTGATTTACCATGGTAAATTATTTTGCATTTCGCAGTATGAATTTAACTATCATTCAGAAGGATTGCCCTTGGTATTACGGTACTAGGGGCAATTTTAATTATTCATCTTCTGGGTCATCATCTAAGGAATAATCTGAACTGTAAACTTCATCAGAAGAAATAGATTGTCTGAATTCTTCTGCAATCATTGTTTTATTAAATTCCGCAGAAGGATCAATTTCTTCGACCAAAGTCTCTAATTCATCGATTGATATCTTGAAAAATTCTTTTCGAAGATTTACTTTATTTACTCGTCTATCATTTAATATTTGATGCATTTTGTTTTCAAGTGAGACAGCATCATCAGAGAAGATAAAACTATGTACATCAAATTTAAAGGGAACACTGGCACTTCCAAGTTCATTAATACGATCCTGTGGATCAAGGCGTCTTGTCATACCGATTTTGAATACATCTTCTCCAAACGATCCAAGATTACTGATTACATAAACAGTACCGGCTTTACCATTTTGTAAATTGGTAATTTCTTCTTTTTTAATAATTACTTGTCCCAATTGCTCTTGTAATTCAAGAATCCTTGATTTTAATTTTTCTAAGTCTGATTGATCAGTGGTTTGAGCAATAGTTTCTTGGATTTTTGAAATTTCATTATTATATTTTTCTTCTTCTTTAGCAATTTTTTTACGTTCATTTTCCAGAGCTTTTCGTTCTTCAGCTTCTTGGCGCATTTGTTCACGTATAGCAAGCTGTTCCTGACGAGCCTGTTCTTTTTTTACATAATAGTTGTATTCAATTTTTACAGCATTTATAAAAAGATATTCAATTTCGCCAATGAACTTTGTTAAAGTACCAGCTATACTTTGGTTTCCTTCTCCTGCAATTTTTAGATATTTCGCCGAAATAGTTTTCACGTCATCGATGGATTTTTCAAGTTTTTCATATTTCAAATTATATAAAATATTTTGAATTTCAGCACGTAAAGCTATGACCATTAGATTGTAAATGGACTTATTTGCTTTAGTTGTATAACGTGAGGAGTACTGGTCGAGTAATTTAGATATTTGTTTTTCATTTTCTTTATATGCTTTTCTTAAGCTTTTCACATCCATACAATGTAATTTTAATGTGACAGAAGGTGAAATAAGTTCTAGATCATCAAAATCTTTGGTGGAAAGCTTACAATTGCTATATGGAATATCTAAATTAAAAAAATTATTAATTGCATAATCAATACTTTTATATAGTTCTTTACATTTTGATACTTTCCGTTCCTGAGAAGCAACTGATTTTTGAAGTTTAGAATTTTTTTCTTCTAGTTCGGAAATTTCTTGCCTTAAATTGAAAATAATTGTGTTATTTGATGCAATATCCGAATTTGTTTTTTCTAAAGAGGTAGAAGCTTCATGTTCTAGTTCTTCAATTTTTTGTTTGGTTTCGTAGTATTCATTTACTCCTAGAGAATTTATTTTAGCTTGTAGAGTTGCATTATCAGATTTTAAACGCTCATTTTCCTCTTTTATTTGAGAAATTCGAAATATATCAAGTAATCCCATAAAGACCTCCTAATAATAATTTTTAATTAAGGTGTAATTCATAAGAGCCAGATTTTTTTATTCGTGTTATTACATTTTCGCTTTCTAACTTGCGGAGCATGCGTTGAATGTCGCTTCTTTGAAAATCTGGCAATTCTGCATAGATGTTTTTCTGTAATATTCCATTGTGATCGGAAATTACATTTTTTATTTCAGGAATCAATTCGTCTCGTTCGTAATAACATTCTTCCAGACTGCCTAAAATCATATCTCGGTAAGAAAAGCACTCATTATGTGTATTGTGTAAGTATTCATACATGTCCTGAAAATAGATTGTGCCGCCTTTTCCTTTTGAATAGCAGAAATTTTTACATTTATCGAATTCCGTAATAGATTGTTCCAATAACATAATTTTTTTTGACAAGTCCTGCTCTGAAAAGGAATTATGGTATGGAGTTTCAAATTTTTCTATTCTTTTAGCAATCTCGTTATAGTATTTATTTGCAAAAGAGTAAGATAATTCATCTTCCTTAAATGATCTATGAAACTTTGGGTTGAAACTATTTTTCTCATCAGCCAAAGCATTTTCGTATCCTACTTGCATAAGGTATGGCACTTCTTCATCAGAGATTTTTTTACCATCTGCACGGTATATTACGTTACCGTCTTGGACATATTCCGTTTGCTTAGAATAATCTCGTTCCTGTGGCTTGTCAGCGCATATTGCATCTGAATTTTTAACTTTCTTTTTTGATGAATCATTTTTTAAAAGCAAGAATGAAAGTGTACCAAACATTATTGATACTATTGCAGCGGCAATTACCTGAATAATATTGGTAATATTTTTTACAATAATTAGGATGCCGATAAGTGTTTCTAATAGAAAAAATACACCAATTAACTTTTGAAGTTGTTTAAAAAAAACCTTATGCATATGTAGTTCTCCCTTTGGTTGATAATTTATATGGTGGAACATTCAAATTACTAAATTAATTCCATCACAGCAATATTCGGTTCAAAAAATATAACAAAATTATCAATCTGGACACAGCATCCGTACTTGCTCCGGTAATAATCCAGCGAATCAGCAAGAAACTCATCCGTAACACCTAAATATTCCGCAACTTCGTGTGCATTCTGGCAGTGGCTACGGTAGGCATTCACAAGCCCTGTCAATCCGATCTGCTTGTTGTAAGCCCAGATTCTTCCACGAAGTTCTTGCTTTCTGTTCTCTGCGTTTGACTGATTTATAATATCTCCGGATGCGGTGTAATGATGCCCGAGTTCTTCAGCGAGTACACAGCTTTTTTCTGCACATGTTGTAAGGCCTTTGCTCAGTGCGATCGTGCTGTCCACATATAACCCCTCTATCCGATCGCTGGTGAATGGATAATTTTCTATAACTTCTATACCATCCTTGCAGGCTTCATCTTGCAATTCTTCAAAAGTGTTCATTTAGATACCTCCCGCTCCAGTATATTATAGTAACTGTCCAATAATCTGGACTGCTACTTTCTTTTTGCTTTTACAAATTCAGCAAATTGTTTGATTTCGTCTAATTCTTCATCTGTATATTCGTCACCAGTAAAGTGAGCTGCGATTGTCAATGGTTCATCATCTGGTTCATCCCAACCCATAAGTTCTTGTGGAGATACTTTTAATGCTTTTGCAAATTCGCGTATTTTCGATTCAGCGAGATCAACTTCGCCTTTTTCAATTTTGGCGATGGATGACCTGTCTCTGTATCCGGTTAATTCTGCCAATGTATCTTGAGACATTTTTAACTCAGTCCTTCTTGATTTTATATTTTTGTATAGTTGCAACATAAGCAGAACTCCTTTCTTTAATTATTGTATTATCATAATACCACTTTGTGTAAAATAATTCAACAAATTTATTAAAAAGTGTTGACAGAAATTCACGACGATGATATAGTGAATTTAGTTCACGGAAGGGAGGGATAAAAAAGTGGCGAATGTAGAACTGCTCAGAGAAAAAATAAATAATTCTGGAATGACGGTTACTGCAATAGCAGATAAATCGGGAATATTGCGGGAAACATTCTATAACAGAATGAAAAGCGGCGATTTCTACGCATCTGAAATTGCCGCATTAACAAGGGTATTACATCTCACTCGAAAAGAAAGAGATGAAATTTTTTTACCCTAAGACGTGAATTAAATTCACGATAAAAGTAAGAAAAAAATATTATGAAAGGAGCAATTGAGAGTGAGCCAACGCTTAACAGTAAAAGAAGCCGCTGCTGAGATTGGATGCAACGTGGAATACCTTAGACGCCAGATGAAAGCCGGGCGGTGGGATCTCGGAAGTGTGATAAAACCGACTTCGAAGGTTAAGAATTATCAGTATTTTATCTTCCGGGCAAAACTGGACAAGTTTCTCGGTATCGAACCGAGAGCAGACAACGAGGAGGTGGAGAATGAAGCAGATCAGTAAAGTATTTATAGCGGTAGGGATTGGAATTATGTTTATTGGCGGAATGCTCGATGCGGATGGTGAAAAGTACATCTTATTATTAATCGCTATGGCTCTCGGAGCTTTGGTTGCACTTATTGGAGTTGTGATCATGGATGTGGAGAACCGCCTGGAAGAAAAGCGGAAAGCATACTTTTACATGATCCGCCGGAGGGACAAGCTTGACGCTGATGTAGAGTTCCTTGGGGAATTTGAGGACAAAAAAATAGCACCCTGATAACTTTGGCGAGTACAGGTGCTATTTAACCGTGGAAATACAAAAGTATTTCTGCGTTTATTGTAACACGTAGTTAAATTTTTGGAAAGCGTGATTTTATGATTTACAGAAAATGCAGAATCTGTGGATGCAGTTTAGATCCAGGGGAAGGAAACATGTGTGAAGAATGCCGGGACGAGCAGTACATGAAGCAACAGCGAGAGAAAGCTGTCAGATGCATGATTTTATCTACAGATTTTAGACAGATGGAAAAGGAGGAATTTTTAAATGGCAGCGCCTAGTTTGACATGGAAGGATTTAGGAATACTCAAGGATGCACTGGCAGAATTTGAAAGAACACTGGAAGATTTAGGCATAGAAGCCGGTGAAGTCTCATGGCATACCGACGGAAGTATTCATGGTGAATTTGTGTATGGCATAAGGAAGCTGATTACCAACACAGACGATGATGGGGAGGGATTTTCTCACAGATATGAATGATAGTTACGATTTGTGGAAAGACAGAGATCGGAGTCAAGGCGAATGGCTTGAGCGTAGACCAAAATGTATATGTTGCGGTGAACACATCCAGGATGATACAGCAGTACAGATTAGAGGAGATTATTATTGCGATAGCTGCCTGGATGATATGAGAGTTTATATCGAAGATTGAGAGGCATAATGGAAAATAATTTTTTAAATGCAAATGAAATCAGTTGCAGAGTTCAGCAGATTTCAGAAAAAGGATTGTCTTTGCTGTTGTATGTCACTTCCAGAGATGGACAAAAAAGGCTTGATGAAAAATATGGAGCGCTCGGATGGCAGGACAGATATGAAGTAATCGATGGAGATTTATATTGCATTATTTCTGCATGGGACAACGAAAAGAAGATGTGGATTTCTAAAGAGGATGTAGGAACTGCATCTTATACAGCAAAAGAAAAGGGACGAGCATCGGATGCATTTAAGAGGGCATGTGTAAAGCATGGAATTGGAAGAGAATTATATACGGCACCTTTTATATGGATTCCGGCAGCCAATTGTCATATTAAAACAGACAATAATGGAAAATCTTCTACAAGAGATAAGTTTTTTGTAAATCTTATTAAATATTCCTCGGATGGCAAAATTGATGAATTAGAAATTGTAGATCAGGAGATGAACATTGTATTTAAACAATATCCGTCTCAGAAAATTGATGATGTGAAATATCAGGTTCTACTCGGAAAACTGAAAGAAGCGGATGTATCAATGGATATAATTGTTGAGCTGTTTCATGTGAATACATTACAGGAACTTGATATTAATCAGTGGAATAAATGCATGAGAAAACTTGAAGTCACGATTGCAGCAAATGCCGGAAAAAAGGGTGATGCATAATGCATGCGCTTGTAAAAATAAGCAAATACAAAGAAACACAAAGTGGCACGGATCTTATTATTTCTGTACCTGGTATGCAGATCGGAGATATGTTGCAGCGTAAGAAAATATCAAATGCTGAGATTAGGTTTGATGACGGTAGACATATTTCGGCAGAACAGAGAAAAAAGGCATATGCCACGATAGGTGATATTGCAGACTGGACAGGATATTTACCAGAAGAAGCGAAAGAAAGACTTAAGAATGAATATACAGTGCGAACAGGAGTAGAACATATCAGTCTTTCAAATTGTTCAATGGATACAGCAAGAGACTTTATTAGCTTTCTGATTGAATTTTGTTTGGAATGGGGGATACCGCTTTCAGACAATGCAATAGATCGTACAGATGATATAGGAAGATACCTTTACTATTGTCTGATACATAAAAAATGTGCAATCTGTGGAAAAGATGGAGAGATTCATCATGAGGATGCAATCGGAATGGGTAATGACAGGACAAAAGTAGATGATTCCAGTTATAAAAAAATCTGTTTGTGCAGAGAACACCATACACTGGCACACAGCCTTGGAGTGATCCGGTTCAGAGAGATGTATAAGGTCTATGGAATTGTTGTAAAGGATTTATAGGGTTGAAACACCTTGCCAAATGGCAGAAAGAAACCTATTCATGCAGAAAATGATATATCACGATTGTTGGAAGCCATGATTTCCCGGTGCTGTCATGTACCGGGAGAAAGGAGAAGTTTTGAATTTAGAACAGAAAACAATTACCTCAGTTGAGGTTGCGGAGATGGTGGAAAAAGAACATAAAAATTTAATGAGAGATGTACGTTCTTATGTAAAGGAATTAGGAGAGCTCAAAATTGAGCCCACCGATTTCTTTAAAGAAAATACATATAAAACAGAGCAAAATAAGACATTACCATGTTATGACATTACCAAGAAAGGCTGCGAGTTCATCGCCCATAAACTGACAGGTATTAAAGGAACAGAGTTCACGGCACGCTACATCAATCGTTTTCATGAGATGGAAGATGTTATTCAGAAACCGAAGTCTCCAATGCAGCTTTTGGAAATGGAGTTTGCAGCTCTCAAAGAAGTAGACAGTAAAGTGGATGCAATCAACAGAGATTTGCAGGATTTCAAGGAAACGTTGCCGTTGCTCCCATCGGACGCAGATGATGTGAAAGCGGAAGTAAATAAGCGGGTGATTGATTGCCTGGGCGGTAAGAACAGCAATGCATATCATGACAGCTCCATCCGTGGAAAGGTGTATTCAGATATTTACCGGGAATTAAAAAGACAGTTCGAGGTAAGCAAATATAACTGCATCCACAGAAATCAGAAAAATATCGCTATTGAGATCGTAAGAAACTATGAACCACCGTATGTACTGGCAGAAGAAATCAAAGACAGTAATGCGCAACTGAATCTGGAGGATGTCGATGGAGTATAAATTTACAATACCGTTGAAACCGATCACAAAAAAGAATAGCCAGAGGATTGTATTTACCGGGAGCGGCAGACCATTTATCATCCCATCCGAAGCCTACACGAAGTATGAAAAGGAATGCAGGGCATATATGCCGGATATAAAGACCATTGAAAGCCCTGTGAATGTAAAAGCTGTGTATTATATGCCAACTGGAAGAAGAGTTGATCTGACAAATTTGCATGAGGCATTGCATGACATTCTGGTACATTACGAGATCCTTAAGGATGATAACTGTAAAATCATTGTTTCCACTGATGGGAGTTATGTGGATGTAGATAAATGGCATCCTCGTACAGAAGTGACAATATCGGAATTGGAAACGGGGTGATGATTTGAATTACATAGCTGAGATAAAAGCATTTTACGACAGGCTCGAACTAAACCCGCAGCCCAACACTGCAATCGCCTTATGGCATGCGTTAATGTCCATAGCGAATAAAGCAGGGTGGCCAGATACGTTTACGGTAGCCTCGTCAGTCCTTGGACTTCGGTCTGGATTAAATGCATCAGCGTTAAAGAGAGCGAGAAACAAGCTTGCTACAGATGGGTTCATCGAATGGAAATCGCGCGGTGGGAATCTTGCAGCACAATATAAAATAAATAGTCTTGTGGTTCAAAATTACAGTAAAAATGAACCACAAGATGAACCACAAAGTGAACTGCAAATTGCACCACAGTTTGAACCACAAAGTGAACCTATTAATAAACAAAGACATAAACATAAACAAAATACACCCCCTATATCCCCCTTGGAAAAATTTAGAGTGTTTGCCGCAGTCTATCCGAAACGGTGTACTGGTTGTCTTGTTGAAACAGAATACTGCAATGCAGTACTGGCTGGTGTACCGGAAGATGATCTGGTATTGGCCGCACAGAATTATGCAGATATATGCAGACGGGAGAAAACAGCAGAGCGGTATATTAAAAAGCCGGAGAACTTTTTACGAGAGAACTTGTTTATGCAGTACCTGAAAGGAGAGAACGATGGACCAGTTGGAAGAGATACTGGAACGCATGAAAAATCACTCAACGAACTTATGCAGGAATTCGGAGACACCGGAGACTTCCAGGGATTCTGATGTGTGTCCTATCTGTGAAGGGCGGGAGTGGATTTTAAAAATAAAAGACGGTGTGGAAATCGCAGTACCGTGTAAGTGCCGTGAGAAAGCGGTCATGTCAAGGCGGTTGCGATTTGCAGATATACCGGAGGCATTCCGTGGGATGGATCTGAGATCATTTCGGATGGATGTGTACAGGAAGCAGGAAAGTAAAAAGATGGTGTCAGATGCCTGCAAAATCATAAAAACCTATCTGGATGATTTCGAGAGCCAGAAGGAAAGAGGCATGGGACTGTATATCTGGTCGAGGACAAAGGGAAGCGGTAAGACGAGGATTGCTGCCGGGATTGCAAATGAGCTGATGAAAAGATACACAGTCAAATTTGCAGTATCACTGACCATCCTGCAGGAAATTAAGAATACATGGCGCAGGGATGCAGCAGGCAGTGAAAGCCAGCTTTTAGATGCACTTTCCACAACGGATATTTTGATCATTGATGATTTTGGTGTGGAAGCACCGGCGGCATGGATTAACGATAAAATGTATCAGATCATCAACGAGCGGTACATAAACCAGAAGGTAACGATTTTCACGAGTAATGATCCGCTGGACAAACTATCCTACGATGACCGGATCACGAACCGGATTAAGGAGCGGACATATCAGATCGCATTTCCAGAAGAATCAGTCCGGGATCATATCGCAGAGCGGATGCAGGAGGAAATCATTGAAAAAGTGATAACAGGAGGAAAAACATGAGCAATGCATTGAGAAAAAAGACAAGAAAGCTTGAACCGAAAAATTATGAGGATAAATTCACAATGCAGCGCATAGCCAGACATATAAGCGAATCTGACAATTGTTTTTGGCAGACATTCAAATCAATGCAGATGTCATGCTTTTATGTTCTGTACTATGACATAGATTTCTCAAAACAGAAGCTAAAGAATTACAACGAAATTCTTCGGAAGAATAACGAGAAAATAAAAAATGTATCCACCATTAGAGCAGAGGAAGAAAGATTTATAAAAAACATTGGGTTTGATTGTGAGAAAGAAGCAAGGAATTTTCCGTACAGAGCCAAGATTCGTATGTATGGCAAGAATCCTAAGCAGAACCAGATTAAATCCGTAATTTCGAACATGAATGACGGCATTGAGTGTTATTTGGTGATTGCAGTTTATACACTGCATTACAATTACAAATTCAGTGGCGAATTGATTCGTGAATGGTGGAACAGGATGCTGGATTTTTCCAAGAACTATGTAGAGGGAATGAACGACGACCATGTTGTGAAATATTTCAAGCAGGAATGTGATTTAGATATAGCGGAGTGATGCCAATGGGAGAGATGACAAAGACAAGAATAAAATACTGCCGGAAATGTAAATATGCATACAAGCACAACCAGACAGAAATCATGTGTGGATATTATTTACAGACCAGATAAGGCGTGAGTGCCCGGTTGGGATGTGCGATAAGTTTGAGAAGAAAGGCAGAAAGAGAAAGGTGAAGTTGAAATGACGGATGAAACCAAGCAGGAGATAGGAGCGGCATTGATGTTGTTAAAAAATACACTGATAAGAAACGGTGTAAGCATAGCACTTGTAGGAAGTGAAGATACCGGAAAAGACGATGGATGCATTATGTTTTTTGATACCGCAGAGTATTGTCGCACCGGGAAATTTAAAGGGATATCTGTTAAAACAAAGGATTTAGTGAGATAGGAGAAAAATAATATGGAGATCGAAAAGAGAATTTATCCAGCATATGCCTTTACTGAAAATGAGAGAGAAAAGTCAATCATGAACAGCACAATTTATAAAGAATTAAAGGAAAAATACAGAATTTCAAGATATAAAGTTGATAATCTTGATGATTATGACATTGTCTTAGACTGTAAACCTGATATATATCGTTCGACATATAAGGTTATTAAAAATAACACGCAATTATCCGACTTAGAACTGGCATTAATTTGTGATGATGGAAGCCTTTGCTTTGGGTACAGCAGACATGGAAATGAGTTTTACATAAATGAGGATTAGATTTAGTGAGGTAGAAATATGATGGAGTGTATGAAGAGCATGGCTAAGAAGCCACAGACCAATGCAGACCGGATCAGGAGCATGACGGATGAGGAGTTGGCAGAAGTATTATTTGGAAGTTGCATAGAACACATGGGCGTAGATGAATGTTCTCATCCTGAAGAGGCTTGCAAATCATGTGTTTTGGATTGGCTTAAGGCAGAAAGTGAGGAATAGCATGGAGAGATTAACGACAAATAAAAGCGTGGCTGACATGTCGATGATCGAGCTGGCACATAATAGCTGCTATGCAGATGATGAGCGCAATGCCAGATACAGAGATTACGATATGGAAATGGATGCACGAGATTTTGCAAGAAATCTTATGGTCACATTAGCAGAAGATGAATTGCCATTAGATGACGCAGAGTTTGATGAGGAAGTATTGTACAATTTAATGATAGATCCGTTTTCAGATGTCCGTGGCTTGATTGCATTGTTCTATCGCAATTTATGGGCTATGGCTGATTTGCGAGAAAAATTGAAATATTATGAGGATGCCGAGGAGCAGGGATTACTTCTGCGGTTGCCGTTCAAGGTTGGAGACAAAGTATATCAGATATGTGAAAACTTTATTGAACCATGTACGGTTGATACAATATTCTTGGGAACTTATATGGATAGAAATGGAAATTGGTGTAACATGGCAGAAATTTATTATGACAGGGATGATTGTCCTTATGTGTCTACAGAGATGTATTTCACTGATATTGGCGAAACGATATTCCTCACAGAAACTGAAGCCGAAGCCAAGCTGAAAGAAATGGAGGAAGAGGATGGAAGATAGATATTTATTCCGCGCAAAGTGCATTGATGACGGAGAATGGATGTCTGGTAGTTATTATGAACTTGCAGGAAGACCGCTTATTTTTAAACCGGTTTTCGCAAGTAAAAAAGCTGTTTACGAGATAGACCCATCAACTATTTGCCAGTGCACAGGACTTAATGATAAAAGCGGCAGACGGATTTTTGAGAATGATATTCTTTCAGGGCATATCGACGTTGAGTTTCCAGAAGATGAGACGAGAAAGCGTGTCGTGTGGCATGAAAACGGATGGTGTACGAATGAGCCGGGCTGTGATTACTACGAGGAACTGGATGATTTTGATTCAGAGAATTTTGAAGTGATCGGCAACATGATTGATAACCCGGAACTGTTGGAGGTGTGACTATGACAATTGATGAAGCTATATCACACGCAAGAGAAGTGGCTGAATGCCAAAAGATGTCAGCAAGACTAATCGAAGATAATGCGTATATTCCAGAATCGGTTGATAAAGAAGCCATTACATATGGCAATACTATATGTGCAAACGAACATGAGCAACTTGCTGAATGGTTGGAAGAACTGAAGCAGTACCGCGCAATCGGCACGCCGGAAGAATGCAAGGCGGCGACGGAGAAGCAGACCGCGAAGAAACCGGATTACGAGGGAGACGGATACTCGGACGGACATCTTGTATACGATACATGGATTTGCCCTTGTTGTGGCAAGCATTACGAAGTTGACTATGACGATTATGATTTTTGTCCGGCATGTGGACAGTGCATAGATTGGAGTGATGAAGAATGAGTGAAAGCCTTAAGCCATGCCCGTTCTGCGGTGGAAACGCAATGTTCTTAACCATTACAAATGAGTCATCACATTCGGCTGTTGGGGTAATGTTCAAAATCAAATGTATGAAATGCGGAACGGAACTTCCAAAAAGCTATGAATGTGAGATGTACATGGATCAGGACGGAGGCATCAGAACAGGGAAAGACGAGCGAACGAAAGCAACTACAGATTGGAACAGGAGGGCGAACGATGGGAAGATTGATTGATGCAGATGTAAATAGGGACGAATTTATGGAAGAAGTATATGACATTCTTTCGGACGAGCCGGATAACATTAAAGCAAATCTGATTATAGATGCGTTTGATGAAATCCAGACCGCCTACGACCCGGACAAGGTTGTGGAGCAGTTGGAAGAAGTTGAAAAAATAATGACATCACCAGTGAACAAAGATTGTTTTGGAGAAGAATGTAGAGCATCGGACTGCATGGTATGCCTTATTAGTAAAGCAATCGAGATCGTGAAAGGCGGTGGAGTAGATGTCAATTAAACCGATTTTATTCAATACAGAAATGGTTCGGGCAATTCTGGACGGAAGAAAGACTTGCACCCGGCGGCTGGTAAAACCCCAACCAGATGAAAAGCATACATACCCGCTCGGTTTTGTTACCGACAGTACAGAAAAGAAAAAGGCAGGATGCTTTGGATTTGGCATTGATGAATACGGTGGTTCTATTCAGTATGCAAAGCCGCCATATCAGCCGGGCGATATACTTTATGTTCGGGAAACATGGTGCGGACTTCCAGTCAATGAAGCAGGTCATATGCGTGGTCATACCATCTATTATTACAAAGCTGATGGAGAACTTCGACCTAAAGGTTGGAGAGGCACTTGGCATCCGTCAATCCACATGCCGAAAGAAGCGGCACGTATCTGGCTTAAGGTTACGGATGTGAGGGTGGAGCGGTTGCAGGAAATCACATCGGAGCAGATTTGCAGAGAGGGTGTAGAGGTGGAATATCCTCATGTGTTGAATGGAGAAGAAAAAAGATATGCTTTTTCAAGACTCTGGGATTCTACCATCAAGAAGTCCGATCTTGACCGCTACGGTTGGAATGCCTCACCTTGGGTGTGGGTGATTGAATTTGAACGATGCGAGAAGCCGGAAGGAGTGTGAGAATATGAGTAAATTTGATTATGACTGTTTTTGCGGAGACGACGATTCACTTGGTTTCAATGCGAGTAAATACAACAAGGAAGAAGCTTTAAAAATTGGCGCGGAAGAATATGGGTGTAACGTAAACGAATTAACGGTAGAAGAAGCCTATATTTATTATGGTTTTGGAACTGATGAAGATGGAGAAACACGTACAACGTATTGGCTTTGCGATGTACCTAAAGGAAATAGCTTTGAAGCATGGAGAGTGTATAAAAAATAGGAGGTGGGGGTGATGTCTAAAGCAGTATTAGTTATGGATATGCCAGAATCATGTTTTGGTTGCAACTTTTTGTATTGTAACGCGGATGCAGGTATTGACAGTTGCCAGGCTATGAAAGTATCAAGAATTGTTGATTCTGAAACATACGAAAAACCAGATTGGTGTCCACTTCGGGAACTGCCGGAGAAAGCAAATCATCCTGCTTATTGTGATAATGGAAGATTTGATAAAGGCTGGAATGCCTGCTTAGATGAAATTTTGAAGTAAATCGAAAGGAGTGAGAGGTTTGCTGGCCAGCGTGAAAGAGCTCTTTACTCCGAGAAAAAAATGGAATCAGTAAAAGAAAGAATGGAGCGGATCGGAGCATATGAGAAGATTGCATCATTTATGCAGAAAGAAAAGCAGCCATATGAATATAAAAGAAAATATGCACAGATCAGAGCAGAAGAGTTCGCAAATGAATGTGACGGAAGATTGCTCAATTACCATGTTTCGGTCGGTGGACTTGACAGTATAATCTTATACCTGTTTTTACATGAGGTATGCGGAATTGATGCACCAGGAGTCAGTGCATCTACACTGGAAGACAAGAGCATACAGAGAGTACATAAGGCTCTTGGAATAATAAATGTACCGCCACTGAAAAGAGATGATGGTACTTATTGGACGAAACCAAAGGTCATACAGGAATTTGGATTTCCGGTCATTTCAAAGGAAGTGGCTGCCAAGATAGAATTGTTACAAAATCCGTCAGAGAAAAATAAAACTGTCCGCCATGCGATTATTACTGGGGAGACCGGAGAATATGGCGGATGGCAGAAAAACTCCAAAATGCAGTTAAAACAGAGATGGTTAAAGCTGTTCGGTGGATATGAAAACGAAAATGAAGGGTGTGATTATCAGAAGCCAGATTTTCTTGTATCTTCGAAGTGCTGCTATTACCTTAAAGAGAAAAATTGTGATGACTGGGGAAAAGAGCATAACAGTGTGCCGTATCTGGGACTGATGGCATCCGAAGGTGGCAGACGTGCCAAGAGCCTGCGGATGAACGGATGTAATTATTTTGGAGCATCTACGATCAGATCGGCACCATTTGCAATCTTCCATAGGCAGGACATTTTAAAACTCGCACTGGAAATGGACGAACTGTGGAAAGCCGGACTGAAAGAAAAATATCATGAGAAACTTTTGAAAGAAGGAAAATTATCTCAAAGTTTTGAAATGCCAGACAGCATTATACCGGAAATCTACGGAACGATTGAGAAAAAGCCGGATGGAACGCTTTATACAACTAAGGCACAACGTACCGGATGCAGTATGTGCGGTTTTGGAATCCACATGGAGAAACGCCCACATCGGTTTGATCTGTTGTATGAGAGCAATCCGAAAGAGTGGGATTATCTGATGTTCCATATGTGCAAGGATAAGGACGGGAATGATTATGGATGGGCGAAAGTCCTGGACTATATCGGCGTGGGATGGGATCCTACGACGATCGGGGACAACTGCAAAGGGCAGATGAGCTTGCCGTTAGATCAGATGATATAAAAAAGGTGCATGCTTTAACATGCACCAGTGCATTCCGCTATTCGGTGGAATTTCACCAACTCATCAGCAAGTTATACTTGTTAGCGGAAGTAGCAGCGTAAATCCCAATGAAAGATAAACAGTTGCAAGAAAATGAATTAAAAATTGCTGTTACAGTCTCAAGTTTTTTCATGGGTACCACCTCTTTACAGAAGGAAAAGTAAATTACAGTTACGCTGCTTAGTATTGCACTAAATACTAGGCATAATCTCATCAGGATTGATGCGCCACTTCCAATCGACACAATAAGTGTTTCGATATAAATAGTATATCAAAAAAAGAAATGAAGTCAAGAAAGGAGCCGAACCAGCGCGCATAAAGGGTACCAGGTTTCAAAAAAGAGAATGAAAAATTTGGGTAATTATGAATGTGATGGGCAGATAAATTTAATGGATTTACTTATACCGGAGAATTCTGAAAATGAGCCGCCAGTAATGCTCACAGAGGGACAGAGAGTGTATAAAGTCATCCGTGGAGATGTAAAAGAATGTATTGTCGGAAAAAGAACATGGTCTTGCGGACATAACAACCGGGGATATGATCTTGATAGAGACGTGACATGGAATACGCAGATTGGTAGAGTAGTTTTTACTGAAAGAGAACCTGCAGAAAGTGCGGCAGCGCGATATCTTGCAGAGAACGACCATATACTGGGAAAAGATATTCATGCAACAGAGGTGGTGGCATATAAATATATTTGCCATGATCGAGAAATTATAAATTTCTATGCTGCACTTGTAAACGGAGAAATTTACTATCGCTACGGCAGTATGTATGAACATATAGGCAAAGCGAAAGAAATTAAGAAATTTGAAGAGGACAGAAGAAATCATATAGATTCTGGTGGATATAAAGAACTAAATAATTATCAACCCGTGTTTGCAAATATGTATAAATGCAAACATGACTCATGGTTGTATGCTGCAGCACAATATGAAAGTTTTAACTTTGGATGACCGGACAGCTCCGGTTTGCCTAGGTAGTTTTAGAGAAATGGAGGAATAGCATGAGAGTAAATTGGAATAAAAATACATTTACGGTTTTACCAACAATCATAATAGTACCTAAAAAATACGCACGGAAAAAAAGAACTTATGTGTGTTTTTCATGGCTTTATTGGTGGATTGATTTGGTAGAATAGGGAGTTAAATTAGAATTTAGCGGAGGTATAAACATGAGTAAATATTGTCATAGCAAT
>OLNJ01000532.1_pt1 | contig 31285 bp, 26 predicted proteins | sample 1672191 | NCBI WGS metagenome assembly OLNJ01 (sample SAMEA3136657, study PRJEB25190) | human gut metagenome | biome: human gut; feature: human-associated habitat; material: faeces | place: Austria | collected 2013 | reverse complement strand
GAGGTCTTCGCTGCAACATAAACATAAAATGTTGCACTTATATTGACAATCTATCATTAATAAAACTTAAAATACGACAATAAGTAAAAATTTGACCTAAAAAAAGACAAAAAAGATTATATAATAAAAATATAAGAAGTAAAAAATAAATAGGGGGATATAACATGAAGGTTATACAAATAAGGGTAAAAGTTTTACTAAAAGAAAATGTAGAGGTTGATGATATACAGTCAAAAGTCTGTGGAGTAATCGATTATAGTTTTTCAAAAAGAGAGGCATTATTAAAAATGCACAACACAAATATGTATAAATTTTATTGCTTTGATTTGCCATATCCAGTTGAAGTGGGCAAAGTATATAAAAAAAATAAGGTGTATACATTGACTATAAGAACTATTGATTTGAATTTGGGAGAATTTTTTTCAAATTCACTTTTGCATACAGAGACAGATTTTATAAAAATATTATCTAGTGAAGTAAAGATAATACCTCAAAAGCATATTGAAAAAATTTATTCTTTAACACCTGCAATAATTAAAAATGAAAGTGGATATTGGCGTGATATTATGTCGATTGATGACTATGAAAGAAGAATAAAAGAAAATTTGATAAAAAAATACAACACGATTACAGGTGAGAAAATGGATGAGGATTTTAGACTTTTTAGCAAGATAGATTTTAAAAATAGAAAGCCTATTTCGGTTAAATATAAGAATATAAAATTGTTAGGGGATAAGATCAATTTATATATAACTGATGATATCAGAGCTCAAAATTTAGCGTATATGTCTCTTGGAGCAGGAATTATGGAGATGAATTCAAGGGGATGTGGATTTGTAAATTGTAAATTTTTAAAAAATGAAGAATACTAAGGGGGAGTAATCCTCCATTATAAAGTTTTCTAGAAACTCCTAGTAGGAAATAATAATGAAATTAATTTAATATTAAATAAGATAAAAATAGATTTATAGTTAAAATATATATTTTTTCTATATTTATATGCTATTATATAAATATAGAGTGATTCATACAAATATTAATGTTTTATAACTTAGTGTTTTTAAAAATTTATTGATAAAATTGAGCAATAACCCTTGAAATGGTTGATATAACTTGCGTGTAGGGGTGTGTTGATACATAAAAAAAGTCATGTTTTTGATAAAAATATGTGGATTTTTATTAAGTTATATTTTGATGAATGATCTAGGATGTAGTTGTTTCAATGTGTTGAGTTTCTACGAGTAAAAGAATAACTTCCATAAAAACAAGGATTAAAACAATGAAGATGTAAGTAAAACAAATGCAACATGTGAAGTAAAAGAATAACTTCCATAAAAACAAGGATTAAAACTAATTGACGACAAAGGATTATGGGAATATCTACAAGAGTAAAAGAATAACTTCCATAAAAACAAGGATTAAAACAAAATTATATTAGCAACGGCGGAGTACTTATAAATTTGTAAAAGAATAACTTCCATAAAAACAAGGATTAAAACCTAATACATCTTCTCCATTAGCTTTTTTCAATGCTTCGTAAAAGAATAACTTCCATAAAAACAAGGATTAAAACAAAACCGTGTGTGGTATAGAGGGAAGGCAACAGAGTGTAAAAGAATAACTTCCATAAAAACAAGGATTAAAACTTGGTTAAAAATTTACTTTGTAAAGAATTCAATATTAGTAAAAGAATAACTTCCATAAAAACAAGGATTAAAACATGAAATGAATATCAAAATAATGGCAGGTGATGCTGAGTAAAAGAATAACTTCCATAAAAACAAGGATTAAAACTTTGTCAATAAATTTTCAAATTCAAAAATATTTTATTGTAAAAGAATAACTTCCATAAAAACAAGGATTAAAACCCTAGTAATAACTCCAAAACCTCGTCTATCCCTTCTAGTAAAAGAATAACTTCCATAAAAACAAGGATTAAAACACTGACCACCCAATAATTCAAGTCTGTCCCCTAAATCGTAAAAGAATAACTTCCATAAAAACAAGGATTAAAACCAAGATAAAGAAGAAGCTAAGAAAAGAATAAAAGAAGTAAAAGAATAACTTCCATAAAAACAAGGATTAAAACTAAAGAAAAAAATAAAGAAAGTGATTTCGGAGCTAGGGTAAAAGAATAACTTCCATAAAAACAAGGATTAAAACTCAACTAGAGTAGATAAACATAATAATTTAGTAGAAAGGTAAAAGAATAACTTCCATAAAAACAAGGATTAAAACACTTGTAACATTGCTATAAATTCAACAATTGTAAGTTGTAAAAGAATAACTTCCATAAAAACAAGGATTAAAACGGAACACCAATAGCCATATTTGATTCTATTGGTCCTAGTAAAAGAATAACTTCCATAAAAACAAGGATTAAAACTAAGCAAACAAATATGTTTGAATTAATAATCTAACACGTAAAAGAATAACTTCCATAAAAACAAGGATTAAAACGTTCATATGTCACATTTAGTGTATGTTGTACTAGTCGTAAAAGAATAACTTCCATAAAAACAAGGATTAAAACACATAACAACCGTGCATCTCGTCAAGCCATGTTTTTGGGTAAAAGAATAACTTCCATAAAAACAAGGATTAAAACGTTTTGGTGTTATTATCATATATGCATATGACCTCCGTAAAAGAATAACTTCCATAAAAACAAGGATTAAAACTATTGTAAGTTTACTATATTTTCTTGATCTTGTATTGCGTAAAAGAATAACTTCCATAAAAACAAGGATTAAAACCAGCAAGAGGAGAACAAGTTAAAGAAAACATAAATAGGTAAAAGAATAACTTCCATAAAAACAAGGTTTAAAACTTAATGGATGTAATCGTAAATAAAAACTCCAATAAAACAAGGTTTAAATTATGATTGCATTAGATACAAAAACATACTACTATTATAGTTAGAAATATTATTAATAGATGTAATCGTTAAAAAAGTTATACAAGGAGGTGGTTATTTGATCGAACAAATCAAAAATATAGGACATGTAATAACAAGTATTAATGGTAAAAAAGATTTAATTGAATTATGGACTAAAGACACTAAAGAAATGGACAATGTAATTATTATAGATGTAAATGAAAAAAATCAAAAGATTACTAAAGAATTAGTAAGCTTTTATAAAGATGTTTACAAAGATGCTCTTTTTTATCAGGCAGGAAATGGACATCTAGGTGCTGGTATAAAGATTGAAGGCTACAAAGAAAAAGATTCCAAAAAGATGATAGATAAAAAAGTGGCTAGTTCATTGGACTTTATGGAGTTGGACAAGTGTTATTTACCTGAAGTGTGTAAAATTATAAAAGAAGAGATAGAAAAAAACATAAATCAATCCTATTTTATAATGATAACAAAGAATAATAAAAAACCTAGAGAATTATTCGCTCAAAAATACGAAAGTAAAGTAAAAGAGACATATCTAATATCAAATGCAAAATTAAACAAATCTCTAAAACAAAGTAGCTGCCATTTATGCGGCTTAAAGAAAAAGACTTATGATACAGCTATATACAAATGTTTTACAAATGATAAAGAAATCTATACAAATACAGATAAATATAATTTTTCCATATGTGAAGACTGTTTGTTAGATATTTTAAACGGAAAAAATTATATAAATGACGTACTAAAGATAAACTGGATGGGTTCTGAGGTTATGTTTTTACCTCACGAATTTAATGAGGAAATAAAAGATATTTATGAAAGTGATATAGATAATGAAAACCACATGAGTAAAGTATTATCACAAATAAAAAGTGCTGAAGAAGATGTACTAGAAGAAATATCAAAGACAAATTGTATGACTGATATAATTTTCTTCTCTGATCCTAAAAGTAGTTCTGAGTGGAAGATTACTTATGCGATAAGAGATATTATGCCATCTAGAATGAGTCAACTAGCAAAAAACATAGATAAATATAGACAAATAGATTTACGTTTTAATTTGGGTAAAATTATGGATTATTTATGTTATAGCACCAATAAAAATGATTCCAAAACTAAAGATAGAATGAGACTATTAGATATTATATTTAGTGGGAGCAAATATAGCAGGAGTCTATTTTTTAATAGAGTTATGTCAGAGTACAAAACAAAATACTTTGAAAGTTTGACAAATAAAAAATCTACTAATAGAAAGTACATACTGAAAGATATACACGAAATCTACAATTTTATGTGTGACTGTGGTTGTTTAGATAATCCATGGCAAATGTTAAATGAGGAGGGTGAATTGATGAAATACAATAATAGGGATGAATTTTTTGAAAAGAACAAAACGTTTTTCGATAATGATATGAAAAAGGCATGGTTTGTAATGGGACAAATATATCGTGATACTATAAATGCATCTAAAACTTACTTTAAATCTGATGAAATAGATAATAAAAATGATAGTTATGCAAATTCTCACTTAGAAAAGAACTTTTTCTATTCAAGAAAATTTGATAGTAAAACGTTTACCTTATTTGCTGATACATGTAGAGAAAAACTTCAAAAATATAGTGCATACTACGATAGAATAAGAAAAGATATGAATGAAGCAAGAGATTATATGGCAACTAATCCAAATGAAAAGCTTAATAATGATGAAGCTAAGTATATATTCTTCTGGGGACTAGATATAATGTTTGAAGATGATTTAAAAAGAATTGAAGAAGCAAAAACTAAAAAAGAAGCTAAAGAAAAATAAAAATAAAGGAGAAATGATATAATGTCAAATACAAAATCACGTGAATTTTTATTAGTATGGGATTCAACAATGGCAAATCCAAATGGAGATATGTTAAACGAAAATAGACCGAGACAAGATGAAGTAACAGGTCAACTAGAAGCATCTGATGTAAGGGTAAAGAGATTTGTAAGAGAGGAATGGATAAATAAAGGACAAAATGTATTAGTTCAGACTGTTGAAGAAAAAGGAAAAATCCAAACTTGTCAAAAAAGAGTTGAGACAATTCAAAAACAAGCAAAAATAAAAGATGATGATCTTGAAAAATATCTAACTGATAATTATATAGATGTTAAACTATTTGGAGCAGTAGTAACAAAACCAAAGAGAGATATTTTTGGACCACTACAAGTTGCATGGAGTAAATCTGTCCATGAAGCACAAATTAAGTTTATGCAGGGAAATGCAGCTTATGCAAGTTCAGAAGGAAAGTCACAGGCATCTATCTGGGGAAAATATATATCACCATATGCACTATTTAAAACTTATGCAATTTATAATAATTTAGTAGCTAAAAAACAAAACATAGATGTAGATGATAAAGATATAGATTTATTTATAGAAGCTCTTATAGATGGGATGAAACACTACAGAAGTACATCTAAAAATCAAATGCCGAGATTATTAATAGAAGTAGTTTATAACAATAATAAATTAGATGGAGAATTAGACTATATAGATATATTAAAAGATGTGCAAGATGAAGAGCTTAGAAGTATAGATGAGGTACAAATAGATTTAAATAAATTATCAAAATATTACGATTATAAAAAGGATGACATAGAAAAAATAGTTATTTATTCTCATCCAAGCGTAAATTTATTAAATATAGATGAACGATTTGAATTTAAAACTATATAGTGATGGAGTTGGTAGATATGAAATGTTTAGTTTTTAAAGTGAGAGGTGATTATGCCAGATTTAGAAAATCATACACAACTACATCAGCTCTTACATATCTATTAATTCATCCAGTAGCAGTGAGGGGATTGATAGGGGCAGTTCTTGGAATTAATAGAGAAGAACTTTATGAAAAAACAAAAGATATAAAAGTAGCTGTCCAAGTTATAAACGAAATTAAAAAGGATATGCAGTCTTTTAATTTGATAAATATGAAATCTAGTGACAAAATATTTAGATTTCCATCAAATGTAGAATTTTTAAGAGATGTAGAATATAGACTATTTATAAAATCAGACGAAAATATTATAAGTGAGCTAGAAAAATCATTAAAACAAGGAGAATTTGTATTTACTCCATATCTAGGTGCATCAGAACATATAGCAAAGATTGAGTATGAAGGTGTGTATAATTGCGAAAAACTACCTAATGGAAATCACCAAGTAATTAGTGCAGTTGACTTAGAATCAAATACAATAGATTTTGGAGATGATGATATTATGCTTACAACTGATAATATTCCGATAGATAACGATAAAAATAGAGAATATATAAAATATAAAAAAGTCATATTTGCTACAGACGAAAACAAAATAAGTGTAAACACTGATAACTGTTACAAAGTAGGTGAGTATAATGTCGTATTCTTATAAGTTAAAATCACACCAACATCAAAGTCTTTATACTCATCTAACAGGGGTAAAAGATATTGCTATAAAGACGCATAAATCTCATAAAATAAATCACGATATAGACAATTTTATAGAAATAGTATGTATCTGCCATGACTTTGGAAAAGCAACAACATACTTCCAAAAATACTTAGAAGGAGAATTTGATGGAAAGGAAAAAGATCATGGATTGTTGTCAGCATTATTTACATATTGGATGCTTCCTGATAAATGGAAGCATCTTGGGTTTCTTATTGTGAAAAAACACCACGGTGATATAGACAATGCAAATGAAGAATGTTCAAAAGATGATGTTATATGGAGATTTAAAAAACAAATAGAAGATATAAGAGCAAACTCACTAGATGAATTAAATGAAATATATAGACAATACTTAAAAGATAGAAAAGTGGAAGACTTTTTAGATTGGATAAGCCAAGAAAGCAATTTAAAAAGCATAAAGAAAGAATTTAGAAAGAAAAAATACGATATAAGCGACTTGCTTTTATGTATGTATGTCTACTCCCTTTTACTGACAGGAGATAAGAGCCAACTTATAAGAGGTGAGGCTTATATACCAGACAGCCCATACCCGATTGAATATATAGAAAATTATAAAAAAAACCTTATAGAAGCCTTATTAAAAAACAATAGCAACCTAAGTAAATCAAATGTATTTAATTTAAGAAATAGTATTTATAACAATATGATAAATAAATTAGAAACAATAGACTTAGATAGTGATAAGATATTTTCAATTAATGTCCCAACAGGCACAGGAAAGACTATACTAGCATATTCGGCAGCTTTTTATATAACAAATAAAATAGTACATAGCTATAACAATATAAAACCACAAATTATATACTCACTGCCTTTTACATCAGTAATCGACCAAAATTATGAAGTATTAAAAGATATTGTCGAGAGCAATATTCATGGTGAAATTTCATCTGATGATTTGATAAAGTTTCACAGTGTAACACCTATAGAATACAAAGGATTTGAAGGTTATGATGCTCGTTTTTGTTTTGAAAACTGGCAAAGCAAGATAATTTCAACAACATTTGTCCAACTTCTAAATACTATATTTAAAACAGGAAAAAACTCTATAGTAAATAGATTTCACAGGTTGGCAAACTCGGTTATAATATTAGACGAGGTTCAGGCTATTGATGAAAAGTACTATAAAATAATATCACAATTTATAGAAATACTTTCAAAAGAGTACAACTGTTATATTATATTGGTCACAGCGACTATGCCTATTATCTTAGATACAATAGATCTTGTCGAAGATAAAGAGAGATATTTTAGAGCATTAAACAGGATAGTTATCGAAAATCACTCAGAAACTGAGGTAACACTAGATGAATTTAAAGATATAGTTTTAGATGATATTTGTGAAAATGATGATAAGAGCTTTCTCGTAGTTTTAAATACTGTAAAATCTTCCAAAGAAGTGTATAATTATATAAAAGAAAACACAGACAGAGAAATTATTTATCTATCTACAGAAATTTATCCAAAACTAAGACTAGAAAAGATACATAAAATAAAAAATAGCGATAAAAAATATATAGTTGTATCGACTCAACTTATAGAAGCGGGAGTCGATATAGACATGGACATAGTATATAGAGATTTTGCACCATTAGACTCAATAAACCAAACATCAGGCAGAGCAAATAGAAATGGTATAGGGGAAATGGGCATTGTAAAACTTTATAAAATAGTAGGAAAAAATAATTCTAGATTATGTAATTATATTTATCCAAGATATCTATTAAACATAACCGAAGAAATATTAGAAGATAAAGATATTATAGAGGAGAAAGATATATATGACTGTAATTTAGAATATTTCTCTAAAGTGAAAAAAAGACTATCTAATGATAAATCGGATGAGTTGTTAAAACTTGTTGATAAATTAGAACTTAAAAAGTTTAGGGACAAGTTTGAACTTATAGAAAATGATGAATTTAGAAAAGAAGATATTATCGTAAATGCTGATGAAGTTACTAATTCTATAATAAATGAGTTGTTAAATGAAAAGCATATCGATAATATTGAGCTTAAAAACAAGTTTAGTATTTTAAGACAGTATACCGTATCTGTACCGACAGTAGATATTGAAGAAATAAATGATAAAGAAATACAAAGATATAAAATAAAATATATAGATAAAGAAGATTATTCTGAAGAAGAGGGAATACTTAGGAAAAGTCAGATAATATGGTAGGGGTGAGTAAATATGAAAGAAGTTCAGATATGCCAAGTAATATATAAAGATATAGAAGTGAGTCCATCAACAGCACCGATGATAAGGGGATATTTTGCAAATAAATACAAGGAAATAGAAGAGATGCACAACCATCATTCAGATAAGTTTATATACAAATATCCTAATATTCAATATAAAGTTTTGGACAAAAATCCAGTATTGCTAGGCATTGATGAGGGAGCTAAGATAATTCAACAAAATGATATTTTTTTAGAAGATGTTTTAAAAATAGGTGAAAAAGAAATCACCTCTAACCAAAGGGAGATATCTTGTAAAAAGGTTAAACTAGGTATCACTGATAAAATAATAAAATATAAATTTATAACTCCATGGTTGGCATTAAATCAAAATAATATAAAAAAATATAACAAAGCAGATCTAATTGAAAAAGATGAAATACTACAAAAAGTACTTATAGGCAATATACTATCTTTTTCAAAAGGAATGGGATATACAGTTGACGAAACTATAAAAGTTAAGCTAAACTTAAAACAAATAGATGTAAAATTTAAAGGAAATGATATGAAAGGATTTGTGGGAGAATTTTATACAAATTTTCAAATACCAGACAACCTTGCACTTGGAAAGAGTATTTCCAGAGGTTTTGGAACGATAAAAAATATAGTATAAAAAACGGTTCCTACAAAATTATTTAAAAAATAGAGGGGTAATTGCTGTGTACATTGATATTACTGGATTAGAGGTAGGTGTTGATAAGTGAAAATATGTGTTTTTTTAATGAAAATAAGTGATTTTTTAAGAGGTTTTATTTTAATGCATAGCCTAAGATGCAGTGATTTCAATGTACTTGGTGTTTACGAGTAATAGAGTAAGTTCCAATAAAACAAGGATTAAAACGGGGCTACTTTTGTAACTTCTTTACTTTCTATTTCTGTAATAGAGTAAGTTCCAATAAAACAAGGATTAAAACTGTTTTTTCAATGATACATGAGGGTATTTATTTCTAGGTAATAGAGTAAGTTCCAATAAAACAAGGATTAAAACTTTTATTACAATGTATGAACCCTTTCCCAAAATAGTGTAATAGAGTAAGTTCCAATAAAACAAGGATTAAAACATAGAATATTAGATAAAACTTATACGTTCTATTTTAAAACAGTAATAGAGTAAGTTCCAATAAAACAAGGATTAAAACAGAAATAATAATGAGTATTATCTTCCGAGAAAAAGAGTAATAGAGTAAGTTCCAATAAAACAAGGATTAAAACTGTAACTTCTTCAGAATACAACGAAATGAACACCCTAGATTGTAATAGAGTAAGTTCCAATAAAACAAGGATTAAAACCCTATTGCTTTTACATCTGTTCCAATGTCTCCGCTTTCAGTAATAGAGTAAGTTCCAATAAAACAAGGATTAAAACATATCTTCTTTTGAGTGATTAATTCCACTATCTGTTGGTAATAGAGTAAGTTCCAATAAAACAAGGATTAAAACGTACATTGGAAGAAGCTCAAGCGGAACTAAAAAGGTGTAATAGAGTAAGTTCCAATAAAACAAGGATTAAAACATGTTACTTCTATATCTTCTTCCTCTGTTTTTATAACGTAATAGAGTAAGTTCCAATAAAACAAGGATTAAAACTTAAATTTTCACATATAGCATTATTAACCTTATTCCAAGTAATAGAGTAAGTTCCAATAAAACAAGGATTAAAACATTGGAATGATTTCGTAGGAAGTACAAAATTAACAGAGTAATAGAGTAAGTTCCAATAAAACAAGGATTAAAACTTATTTAAATCAAAATGATATATTTCCAACAATAAGAGTAATAGAGTAAGTTCCAATAAAACAAGGATTAAAACTGAAATTAGGAGGTTCTTATGCAAAATAATATAATAAGTAATAGAGTAAGTTCCAATAAAACAAGGATTAAAACACATTTTTTCTATTTTTATATTTATATAGGTCTACCATGTAATAGAGTAAGTTCCAATAAAACAAGGATTAAAACTTCAACGGGTCGACTGTACCAGTCATTGTCACTATTGGTAATAGAGTAAGTTCCAATAAAACAAGGATTAAAACGTAGAAAGAATGGCAAAAGTAGAAGATTCAGCAAAATGTAATAGAGTAAGTTCCAATAAAACAAGGATTAAAACAATGAAGCTAATATTTATAGCGTAGAAGAATTGCAGAGTAATAGAGTAAGTTCCAATAAAACAAGGATTAAAACTACTTCATCCTTCACTATTCTAATTAAGCTTTCTATGTAATAGAGTAAGTTCCAATAAAACAAGGATTAAAACTAAATGAGTTCTTAAAAGCTGAAATAATAAGAGACGAGTAATAGAGTAAGTTCCAATAAAACAAGGATTAAAACTGAAATAGAAAATAAATGTGGATATACATATAAATTAGTAATAGAGTAAGTTCCAATAAAACAAGGATTAAAACACTAAAGAAGAATATAGAAAAGAAGGAAGAAAAAACTGTAATAGAGTAAGTTCCAATAAAACAAGGATTAAAACATACTAGAAAATATATTATCATATTCTTCTATTGTTGTAATAGAGTAAGTTCCAATAAAACAAGGATTAAAACAAAACGTACCTAAAACTCCAGTACCTAAAGTTACACCAGTAATAGAGTAAGTTCCAATAAAACAAGGATTAAAACCTTGTTTTATATTTGCTTTTGTAGAATCATCTTCTTTTGGTAATAGAGTAAGTTCCAATAAAACAAGGATTAAAACTAAAAACAGTTGTAACAAGTATTTGGAATGGAATAAAGTAATAGAGTAAGTTCCAATAAAACAAGGATTAAAACATTAAAGAAGAGGCAAGAGACGTAGTATTAAATCATGTAATAGAGTAAGTTCCAATAAAACAAGGATTAAAACTAGTATCCTACGAATAGCAAACGAAATAGGCAGAAGTGGTAATAGAGTAAGTTCCAATAAAACAAGGATTAAAACGCCTCAATTAAACTTACGACAAAATCTCCAGTTCTAGTAATAGAGTAAGTTCCAATAAAACAAGGATTAAAACCGGATATAAAGCTGTTAGATGTAATGGCTCAGAAGAGGTAATAGAGTAAGTTCCAATAAAACAAGGATTAAAACTTACCTGGTGTTGTTCTTATATATCCTAAATCTCTCCGTAATAGAGTAAGTTCCAATAAAACAAGGATTAAAACTAAGTATTGGATTTAGTAAAGATACATATTTTTGTCAAGTAATAGAGTAAGTTCCAATAAAACAAGGATTAAAACTTTAGCTAAAATTAAAAATGGAGTAGTTGAAATAGCGTAATAGAGTAAGTTCCAATAAAACAAGGATTAAAACATATAAAATACCGCAACCCATTGCTATTACTGGAGTTGTAATAGAGTAAGTTCCAATAAAACAAGGATTAAAACAATATATAGTGCTGACAGTCGACGGACTCAAAACGGGGTAATAGAGTAAGTTCCAATAAAACAAGGATTAAAACAAAAATGAGAACACTCAATTAAAGGAACAACTTTCTGTAATAGAGTAAGTTCCAATAAAACAAGGATTAAAACGACTTGAGTGTAACATAGTTGCTATTTCTATTTTTTTCGTAATAGAGTAAGTTCCAATAAAACAAGGATTAAAACGTGTTACTGTTAACCCTGGATCAACTAATGCTAATAACGTAATAGAGTAAGTTCCAATAAAACAAGGATTAAAACATCTAGTTAACTCCACTAGAGGGTTCGGCATTAACAATATGTAATAGAGTAAGTTCCAATAAAACAAGGATTAAAACTACAGATTAGTTCAAGATATGGACTCTTACAAATCTAGTAATAGAGTAAGTTCCAATAAAACAAGGATTAAAACTCAGAAGAAACTTTTTATTTCGAATATAATAAAGTTGTAATAGAGTAAGTTCCAATAAAACAAGGATTAAAACCTCCTCCACATTTAGCGCAACAACCGTGATACTTTTCAGTAATAGAGTAAGTTCCAATAAAACAAGGATTAAAACTCACTATTGGTGATATACTTATAGTAAGTATAATAAGTAATAGAGTAAGTTCCAATAAAACAAGGATTAAAACATCAAGGTATCGGTTCACAACAAAATGATGGTGCGGTGGTAATAGAGTAAGTTCCAATAAAACAAGGATTAAAACCTAAATATAAATAAGGCCGCCTAAATCTATTGATATGTAATAGAGTAAGTTCCAATAAAACAAGGATTAAAACAAATTCTTCATAAAGTCATCAAATTCATTGTTTACAAGTAATAGAGTAAGTTCCAATAAAACAAGGATTAAAACTAAAAAACGCTTGATGGAATGATAAGAAATGTATATCGTAATAGAGTAAGTTCCAATAAAACAAGGATTAAAACATTTGACTTGCAATTCTCTTACACTGTCTCACTTGTTGTAATAGAGTAAGTTCCAATAAAACAAGGATTAAAACAGATAGTCTTGAGCTTAGGGGATTAATCCCCTAATATGTAATAGAGTAAGTTCCAATAAAACAAGGATTAAAACTATCAATACTTCTACTGTTTTCCTGTATATTTTCCTAAGTAATAGAGTAAGTTCCAATAAAACAAGGATTAAAACAGAAAAGAGCAAGACGCACGGCAACGGGGAGAAAAAGGTAATAGAGTAAGTTCCAATAAAACAAGGATTAAAACATGTTTCTATCATTTCTTTTTCATCCTCAAAATATTGTAATAGAGTAAGTTCCAATAAAACAAGGATTAAAACTCCTAAATAAAAGAGCTGATGCAATACAAATATGCGTGTAATAGAGTAAGTTCCAATAAAACAAGGATTAAAACTTGTAACATAACCATGCACATAAGTGGACCATACTTTGTAATAGAGTAAGTTCCAATAAAACAAGGATTAAAACTCTTCTAATCCATATTGGAGCATATAACTTCTTATAGTAATAGAGTAAGTTCCAATAAAACAAGGATTAAAACATATATCCTCACCTGTTCCTCTTGGTTTTTTAGGGTCAGGGTAATAGAGTAAGTTCCAATAAAACAAGGATTAAAACTTTTGTTCTGCGTTGTTATCTTCTTCGTCGTCCTCTTGTAATAGAGTAAGTTCCAATAAAACAAGGATATAACAAAAAAATAAAAATACATTGTCACATCTAAGAGGAATTTGCAACTTAGTAGCAGAAATCATAATTAAATAAAAATATAAAAAGGTGGTATAGTTATGAAATTAGTTGTTAATTCAGAGGGGGTATACCTAACTAAGGTAGGAGAGTGTTTTTGTTTAAAAAAAGAAGGGCAAAAACAAGAGATAGCAGCTAAAAAGGTAGATCAAATAATAATAAGTACATCCACAGCATTATCTACTGATGCTATAGAACTTGCAGTTGAAAATAATATAGATATAGTATTTTTAAAAAAATATGGAAAGCCATTTGGAAGAGTGTGGCATTCTAAAGTTGGAAGTATAAGCACTATTAGAAAAAGACAACTAAACCTAGATTCAAACAAAATGGGGACAATATTAGTAAAAGAATTTTTAACTCAAAAAATGAATAATCAAGCTGAGTTTTTAACTGAATTAGGAGCAAATAGAAGGGATAATAGAAAAGTTGAGATAAAAGAAGATGTGCAGAAAATAAAAAATTTGAGTGAAAAGATTAAATCAATCTCAGACAATACACCTATAGAGGATATTAGGGGTACTTTGCAAGGATATGAAGGGACAGCTAGTAGAATTTATTTTGCTAGACTATCAGATTTAATGCCTGAAAAATATAAATTTAATGGTAGAAGTAAAAATCCTGCAAAGGATGAATTTAATTGTATGTTGAATTATGGCTATGGAATAATGTACTCCAATGTTGAGAGAGCATGTATTTTAGCTGGACTTGACCCATATATAGGTATAATGCATGTAGATAATTATAATAGACAGGCATTTGTATTTGATTTGATTGAGATGTATAGAATTTATATCGATAGAATTGTATTTAAACTTTTTTCTACTAAAAAGATAAAGTCAGATCATTTTGATAAAGTTGAAGGTGGATTATACTTAAATAAAGCAGGAAAGGAAGTTTTAATTTCTAAGTATAATGAAGAGATGGAAAAGAAAATACAATATAAAGGACGAAAAATAGAATTACAAAATATAATACAATTTGACTGTCATAATATAGCTAACAGAATCTTAAAAGGGGATGATTGATTTGTTGGTATGGGTAGTTTATGATATTTCAAGCAATAAAATCAGACGAAATGCAATCAAGGCATGTAAAAATGTAGGTCTATATAGAGTTCAGAAAAGTGTATTTTTAGGTGAAATAGAAGAAAATGATTTTGACGAACTTAAGTTAAAAATGGAGGATATAATAGACTTGGATAAGGATTCTGTATATATATTTCCAATGAGTAAAAAGGGATTAAATCAAGCTGGATTAATAGGACAAGTTTTTGATAAGGAGCTGGTTACTGATGAAATCATCTCAAAGTTTTTTTGATGAATTTGATTATTATATTACACCATCTGAATTAATTGAATTTAACTATTGTAAAAGGTTTATCTATTATATGAAATGTTTAAATATACCCCAATTTGAAGAAAATAGATTTAAAGTTCAAAAGGGGAGAGAGATTCACTCTAGAAAAGAGAATGAAAATAAGAAGTATCTACGTAAAAAACTTGGTGCAATAGATAAAAAAATAAATGTGGATTTATACTCTAAAAAATATAAAATTAAGGGAATAGTCGATGAAGTACTTACATTAAATGATAATACTATGGCACCTTTGGATTATAAATTTGCCAAGTTTGATGAAGTGTTGTATAAGACATATAAAGAGCAGATGTTGATGTATGCACTGATGATAGAAGAAATGTATGATTGTAAAGTTGAAAAATGTTTTTTAGTTTATACAAGAAGCTCAAATTTAGTAAAAGAATTTAGTGTAGAAGAAAAGGATATTTCTAAACTTAAAAAGAATATAAAAGAGTATTTTAAAGTAATGCAAGGATTTTTCCCAAAAGCAACACCATCAAAGGCAAGATGCATAGATTGTTGTTATAAAAATATATGTATAAAATAATCCAAAAAATAAAGAGGACTGCTCCCAGTCCCCTAAAATTATCTCCCAGATCTCCAATTTATCATAACGTCGTCACATTCATACATAACCTCATCAACTATACAGCCTGCAGGTTCTGCAAATAGAGCTGGTGCAAATTCTGGATATTCGTATATTGCATATATACATCCAAGCCATAAGTTCGAGCTTAGATACATCCAAGTGTAGTCTCTCTCTAAGCTAGAAACTAGATTTTGGACTGCTATTTTGTCATAAGTCTCTAAAATATCGGCGTTTGGTGTGCCTGCTATTTCGTGTACTCTGTTTGCAATTTGCAATTTACCGAACTCTTCCATCCATTTATCCGCTTTTATAAGTTGTTTATTCGTTATAAGACAGTGAAGATGATATTTTAAATCTTCAATTAGATTGTAGTAGTATAAGATATTCTTTTTAAGATCGTCTGAATACTTTCTAATATCACAATTAAGTCGATTTAGTTTTTTATCAAATACGTTTTTATTCATAAAATCTTGGAAATCTTGATAAGTAGATGCACTGAAATCAGTATATTTAAACGATTGTTGGACAATATGCCAAATTGCGTTTTTCGCATCTTCACTCAACAAGTGTTCTGTATTATTTTCTAAATCAGCTTTATCTTCTTCATAATAAATAGATTCTGAAGTTTCTATTTCAGAAGGCTCATCGACAGACACATCAACAGTATCGACAGTGTCTACATATCCTTCAGACTCAGCATATTCTCCAGTTTCAGCTATTTCAAAATCTTCTTCAATTGGGTCGAAGTCTTCGTATTTTTTAATGACTGAATCAGCTACAACAAGTTCGTCGTCATCTTCTAAAAATGCAAAGCTATTTTCAACTATTTCGTCTTCTTCACATTTTTGAAGTATAGAAGGTGCCTCTTTGTTTATATAAGTCTCGTTTGCGTAAGTTTGTGAGTAAGTCTCGTTAAACGTATCTTCAAATGTATCTTCTACAGTTTGTGTACTCGTCTCAAACACTTTAACTTCTGCTAATTTAACAACTTCGGCAACTTTCACCTCTGCTACTTGAACAGCCTCAACAGTTTTTTCTTCATAAACTTCTTCACATAAATATTTCTCAGTTGTATCTAATGAATCAACTTTATTTTCAAAATCTATTTCACAAGATTGTGTTTCATAAACTTCTTTAAAATCATCTTCTAAATCAGTGTTAGCGGTTTCTGTTTCATAGATATCGTATGTATTTTCTTTGTAGATAGCTTTATAAGTATCTTCTTTGAAATCATCTTTTGAAACTTCTGTCTCTACTATTCTTTCTTTATAAACTTCTTCAAAAATCTCCTCAAAAGCGTTTGATGTGCTTATTTCTTCTGCAACTTCTTTTACAATTTCACGTACTGGTTCACAAGGTTTTTCTTCTGCTTTATAAGAAGAATCGTAAGAATCATAAGATTTCGCATTTTGAACATTTCTTTTGTTTGAGTTTGAAGTAGATGATTTTAGCGAGAAGAAATGTGCAGTCCAGTTTTCACAACATTTGTTGATTTCGTCTACAACAACTTCTGACGAGCTGTCGAATAAATCATGTCCAAAGTGTGGTTTTTCATAAATCGCACTTACACAACCAAGTAGTAAACTCGAATTTATATACATCCAAGTGTAGTCGCTTTCTAATCTACGTATTAAATCATCTCCATATATGTACTTATAATCGTCTAATATGTCGCTATTTTTAGCCTCATAAATATTGTGTATAAGGTTTTTTCTCTGCATATCAGAGAATATATCCATCCACTCATCTACACTAAGCAATCTTCTATGTGTTAAAATCGAGCAAATATGGTCGTTTAAATCATCCATAAGGTTGTAATAATAAACTATGTCTTTTTTTAGCATATCAGTATATACGATATTGTCGCCACATGCACGATTTAGCTTTTTCTCAAACACATCATTTTTAAGTAAATCTTTTAAATCCTCGAAAGTCATGGTGTTTAAGCCTGTATTTCTGTAAGAATAATCTGCAATAGAAGGAATAACTCTCTTTGCGCTGTTAGTTAAAAGTTCTGTGTTTTGAGAGGGTTTTTCAGAAGTCTTGTTAGAAGATAAAGATGAAAATAAATCTTTAAAAAAACTCATTAATGTTTCCTCCTCAATATATTAAACTCGTCCAAATTTGGATGAGCCTTTTATATTGTATCACAAACTGAGGAGAATGAAGAGAGGGGAGTTTACAAACTTGCGTAATTTTTTTATAACACATACTACAAGACTGTAGATTATACTTCTACAGCCTTTTTATATAATAAACTTTAATGCTGATTTTATATAGACACTACATCACTAAGGTTTAAGATTAACATATATAGACAGCGACATCACTTCTATCTGAGCAATAAGTATAATTATCTGAAACTTGTGTATTATACCTATAAACTATCTGAGATATATTATAAATTGGATTTACAAAGCAATTATTTATAACAGCATCAAAACAAATGGTTTTGACTTCACAAGGGCTAAACACTCCCAAATCTATACAATATATATCAAAGTAATAAGGGAGTTGTACATTATTTATAATCAGACTTCCTAAAATAAAGGAAGCCGATTTAGATAAATTATTGTATAAAAAAACACGAGAAGAATTACCTATTATAGTATTTGTATTATTGGATATAGCTACTGAAAATCTTATAATATCTCCTATACAAGTTGTGTACCTATCTGCACAGCTTGCAATAGATAAAGCGCATTTAGCCATACAAGAACATGACGCTATTGAAAGTCTATTTAAACTTATATCGTCTACTGCATAATACATAGAAACTGGGCTACAAATACATATTGAAATACAAGAATTACAACATGTATTAAATTTTATGCTGACTTGTTGCCATATTGGTAAATGTGAATTAGTAGATATTTGTTCATAATCACTATATAAGTTGCAACAGTCATTTAACCCCTTTATGCATACACTTACTTTGGAATTTATCTGGTTTGGACTTTTGTCTATATTTGCTATCCAAAATGAAAATAAATAAGTCGTATTTTCATTGAGGTTATTTACAATAGTCGAAAATGATGCATTGTTTGACCCATCTCCACCTACAATTTGCATCAGTCCTGTTTCTGTGCTTGTTGAATGATCAGATAACCTCCACCAGTTATAATCATCACTATATGGAGAGATTGTATTTCCAATCGTATAATATCCTCTAAAAAGCTCATTTGTCTGCTTAGTAAACTTAAAACAAGAAGTAATATTGTCATTTGGATATGGATTATTGCTAGGTCCACTGTCAGGGCTACTTCCTTGTGAAACTTCACCAAATGTCCCATTACTAGCAACCTTAATCAAATTGTCGGGATATACAATTAGACAATTTTCTAGAGTTTGGGTGAGATATATAGCCGGCCCTATTAAAAAATCCGCCTCATATACATCTACAGTAGAAGTTACAGTTAGATTTACAGTAGTCGAGGTCACCGTATTTAAGGCATTCATACCGTCTACTCGATTTTCTGGAGCTATAGATGTATAGCTAGGTACTTTTGCCACTTGAATTTGTGATGAGGCTCTTGCATTAGCATCAAAATCAGCAGGGATAGGTAAAATAGTTTTTGAATAACCATCTGCTACAACGACTCTATAATTTCCAGGAGGTACATTAGAAAATTTATATTCACCGCTATCATCAGTAAAAGTAGCAATTGTCCTAAGGTCGCCGTCAGTACTTTGTAAAACTATCGGTATATTTGCTACTCCTGAATCATTTGCAAAGTCGATTAATCCACTTCTGTTGACATTGAAAATGAGCAATCCTGTTATACTTGCCATAAACTCATCTCCTTTTAAATAAATTTGATTTTTACTCGTTATAAAATCATAATAGCTATCGTATTATTAGTACAACAAATATTTGAGTCTGAATCTATATAAATCACCTTAGCACAACTAGTCAGTAGCCTTTGAAAATTAGACTGTATAAATGCGCTAAAGACGATTGTTTTTAATTCATATGGTTTAAAAATACCTAGATTAATATTACATAAATTTATACAACTTAAAGGCATATTGTTTAGTAAAAGTGTGTTAGGAATAAAGCAAGCACAATCAGATAAAACATTTGAAAAAATAATCGGATAGTCATTACTTCCCATACTAAATTCACTTGTATTGTATATACAAATATTAAATGTCAAAATATCGCCCACACAAGTTAAATGTTTATTTACGCAATTTGTAACGCAGAAATTATCACATACACTACCTGAAGTAGTTCTACATAAGTTTGTAACTTTTCTCAGTTTAATATCATCAATAGCGAAAAAATACATAGGTGCTACACTTAACATATTTAGCGAAACTGAAGTATTTTCGCCTGTGTTGAATTTAACGCCTATCTCCTGCCAAATTGGTAGTTTAGGATCTGTACTTATCATGTGGTTTAAGTTGCTATATAGTGGAGTATGTGTATCTAGACCATCTACTGTCATGCCTACTTTGGAATCTGATGGAGATTGATTTTTATTTAAACTTGCAACCCAAGCTGTAAATAAATAAGTTGTGTTTTTTTCGAGGTTATTTACAGTAGTCGATAAAGTTTTCTTATTTGAACTATTGCCGCCTACAATCTGCATTCTACCTGTTTCTATACTTGTCGTGTGGTCGGATAATCTCCACCAATCGTAGAGTTCACTTTCATTATATGGTTTTGTCGTATTTCCAATAGTGTAATCTCCTATTGGGATTTCGTTTGATTGTTTAATCCATGTAAAATCAGACATAAGAGATGAATTACTATATGGATTAGTTGCGGGACCGCTATTTGGCTCGCTACCTATTTCGACGTCGCCAAATGTCCCATTATCTCCAGCTGATATTAGATTATTAGGTGATAAAGAACTACACTTATCTAATATATAATTTTTATATAAAGCAGGGCCTATATAAAAGTAGACATCATCTAGGGGAGCATCCTCAGTTACTGTAATATATAAAGTTGTAGGTAATACTGCGTTTAATGCGTTCATTCCTTTTGTACGCCTGTCTGCTGGCAGCACATTTTTATAACTGGGGACCTTGCCTTGTGTGATTTCTTTTTCGGGTTTTGCAGCCGTAGCAAAGTCTGCTGGGCTAGGTGTAATAAGTCCTGTATATCCATCAACAACACTTATTTTGTAATTTCCGGCAGGTACATTAAAAAACTCAAAGTCGCCGACACCATCAGTTAAAGTCGCGACTGTATTAAAACTACCATCAGTACTTTGTAAAACTAAAGGTGTATTAGTGATAGCGCCGTTAGTTCTAAAGTCGATTTCACCACTTCTATCTGCATCAAAAATTAATGCACCTGTTACAACAGCCATTAAAATCACCATCCTTGTACTTAAGTTTTTCACTTCAAAAATATTTTGCAAATTAAAATTAAATATAAATTAAATATACTGTAAGTTGAAATATACTGTAGATTAAAAATCTACTTCAAAATAAAAATAAAGTGTTATTATATAATATTTAAAAATATATAAAATGTTACCGAAATAGAGGTTAAAATGTTGGAATATAGCGTAAAGATATATGATTAACTTATATATTAATTTATATTTTCAATATACAATATAAGGTGTCGAGAAATGTAATAATTTAAATATAAAAAAAAGAAGGCTATTTAAATACGTTTATCTAATAAATAAATAATCGAATTTTATCATTAAATAATTACAAATAATAGTTTTGATAGGTTTTTTAATTCAAAGGGGCGATAATTATGTTGGACAGAATAGATGAATTGATAGAAATAGCTAAGAAATATGTAAAGATGGGTTATGATCCAATTGAGGCTATTAAAATAGCAGAGAAGAAAATATACGAAAAATATTTAAATAGCTGAGGTGAAAAATGAACATATTTAAACGGCTATATTAAAGTGAATTTTAAAAATATTATTAAAAACTCCAAAAAATAATCTAGCATTATAGGTAGATGCCAGATTATTTTTTGTGAAAATAAACTATTTTACGGTATCTTTTAAAAGCACTTCTTCTAATACCTTATCTAAATAATCTTTAGTAAATTCAATGTTTTGGTAAAATAAAAACATAGCAAATTGGTTTGGGTTTAACTCTTCTTGGTTTTCTTCGCTGAGAAGAGTTATTTGTTTTATCAACTCTTCCGAAGAGTATCTTTGAGTTAATAAATTGTTAAACGCACTTTCTGTAATTGTTTTTAATTCTTCCTTTGTCATAATAGACCTCCTCCGTATTATTATTATTATTATTATTTATTTTTACTATTATCGTTTATTATTTTTATTTTATCTCCAGTATTTAGTAATATTATATAAAAAATATATTTGGTTTTCACTAAAAAAACTATATTTTTCCTGAAAATCTTGACACTTTATAAACAGTATAAAAGGCAGTAAGTGAGTAATTAAATAACTAAATAATAAGTAAGCAAGAGATTAAATAGATATAAAATTAAAATAGTAAATAAAAAATAATATTATACCGAGTAGGAAAGAATAAGGATAACAACTATATAAAATCAAAGACAATTTGAATTGGTTTTACATCTTTTTATATTTATTATTTAAGTTTTATTTAAAAACTAAAGTTTTAAAATAAAATTCACTGCGTTCATTTCGCCAACGAATCAAAGATTCCGTTGCTCAAAACGCCAAGCTTATAAAATTAAAAAACTCCATTAATAACAAAAGAGTCCATTAAAACTTAGAAACATTAAATAATATAAAAATAAATTACAATAAAAAAGAACCTCTACAACAGAGATCCTTTACTTAGAGTAATATTTATCGTTCATAAGATAAGACAAAGTAAACAAGCTATTAGAGAAGTTTACATTTTCGACTTTCACATCATCAGGTACATTTATATCAGGAGCGGAGAAGTTCCAAATACCTTTTATCCCGGCGTCGACTAAAATATCTGTCATCTCTTGGACGCAGTGTTTTCTAACACATAATATCCCGATATTTATATTGTTGTTTTTAATAAAATCTTTCAAATTATCTAAGTCGATTATCTCGATTTCGTTTATTTTCATTCCGATAAGTTTTGGATTTATATCAAACAATGCTTTTATAGGAAATCCGACTTGTGAAAATCCGTCATAATTCGCTAGGGTTTGACCTAGATTTCCCGCACCTACAACTACCATATTATGTAGTTTATTAATTCCCAAAAAATCGCCAATTTCTTTTTTTAAAGTTTGAACTTGGTATCCATGCCCCTGGCGTCCAAACTCCCCAATTGTGTTAAAATCCTGTCTAATTAGAGAAGGGCTAATATTCATCATTTTGCCTAAAGTATATGATGAAATCACCTGGATATTTTTTAAATCTAATTCGTCAATATATCTATAATACTTGGTTAACCTTCTAATCGTGGCACTTGATAAAGTTTTGTCTTTTCTCATTCATATTACCTCACTATAATAAAAAATAATAAATCTTACTTATATTGTATATCAACATTGTTAAAAAAAACAATAACAATATATAAATTGAAGTATTAAAAGCATAATGGATTAAATATTGATTTATAAGGAATATTTTATATGTATGGGCAAATATATTATACTACAAGGATAATTAGCAATTTCAAAAGAAGAATGTAATATTAAAGGGGGAATATGTATGAATTTGAGTTTTGAAAAATTATCTATGGAACATAAATATCCTGTAATGGAGATTTACAACTACTATATTGAGCATACATTTGCAGCCTTTCCAGGAAATAAACTGCCTAGCAATTTTTATGAAAAGATCTTAGACGATATAAAAGACTATCCAGCATATGCAGTCAAATTAGATGATAAAGTAGTGGGCTTTTGTTACTTATGTTCTTACAAAAACTACAAGACACTTAAAGAAACAGCAGAAGTGATTTGTTATCTTTCATATGATGCAAAAGGAAAGGGAATAGGATATCACTGCTTAAAAAGACTAGAAGATGATGCAAAGGAAATGGGAATTAAGAATTTAATCGCACTTCTTTCTACAAAAAATAAAATAAGTACAAAGTTTTATTATAAATACGGCTTTAAATCTTGCGGTATAATCCAAGATATCGTGAAAAAATTTGATACTGTATTTGGAATAATCATTTTGAAAAAGACTTTATCATAAAATTAAAGCAAAAAAGAAAAGTAAAAGTGAAAGTCATAAGAAAAAGTTATATATATGTAAAGTTATAAACATAAAATCAAAATTAAACTTAAAGGAATTTGTGTTATGAGTTTTTCTATATCATTTATAAATAAAAAGAGAATAAATAAAAAGAGGTTGTCACAATTATTGCGACAACCTTTATTTTTATATTAAGCAGCAACTTCTTCTTTATCGTTTCCACGAACTACGTCAGCAGTTACTATTTTGTAATTTTTGAATATTGCATATCCTATAAATCCACCTAATATACTTACTAAAGCACAACCAGCAGCAGCTATTAATACTTTTATTGCTGGGTTATAAGCGAACATTACAGCAAGACCAGCTATTGGAGTAGCAGTTCCTGGTGAGTTGTTTACAAGTCCCATAGAAGCTATTATTACACCTGACATAGCCCCACCTATGAAGTTAGTAACATATACAGGTATTGGATTTGCTGATATTAAGTCAGCTTGAGTTAATGGTTCTATTGCAACAGCTATGTTGTCTTTTTTAGAACCGAATTTCATTTTGCTAAAGAACACGAAGTTCATGAATGAAGAACCGAATACTGATAAGGCACCTATTGCCATTGGAGCACCAGTAAGTCCTATCATAGCAGTTAAAGCCATTGAACTAAGTGGAGCAGTAGCAACTACTGTTATTAATCCACCAAGGATTATACCCATTATTATTGGAGAAGCAGTTGAAGCCTCTATTAAAACTGTTCCTACAGTATTTAAAACACCATTTACAACTGGGCTAGTAACATCTCCTATGAAGTAAGTTAAAGGAGCAGCAACTAATATTATAACTATTAAGTCAAGACCAGCTGGAACTTTTTCTTCTAAGAATTTAATAACAAATGATGCTATGTAACCAGCTATGAAACCTGGTAATATTTTGAAGTTTAAGCAAGTTAAACCTACTAACACAGCATAAACTGGAGAAACTCCAAGAGCTAATGGAACTAAAGTTGCAGCAGCAACCCCACCTAACGAACCGTTTGCATTACCAACATTTTGTAAAAATTCTATACCTAAAACATCTCCAAAGAATGATAAGTGGAACGCTTCCACTAAGAACGACGCACATGCAGCGTTTGCAAGACCACCCATAGCCTTCATACCTTGTGGCGCCTTATAACTAAATAATGTAAATAAAGCAAGTACTACTAGTAATAACGCAGTACCCATTAAAATATTCATCATAATATGATATCTCCAAAATTTTTCTATAATATCCTTTTTGTTTTCCTCGGAACTGTTTTCCTTAAATCTGAAATAAATTTTTCCTTAAATCAAGAATCCTTTTCTTGAAATTGATTTCCTTCCAGTTGTTAGGGGATTTCCCGAGGACAATTATGATTATATGTTAAAAAAATAATTTTGTAAATGCTTTTTTCGACATAAAATGATAACTTTTTCCTGGTAATATTTTCAAATTATTTAAAATCTAAGTAATATCAATGGATTGAGCATTGTTCGTAACCACACGATGATTAAGAAAAAAATGAAATGAATTTCGGTTTTATCATTCGATACGTTTAAAAATATAGACAAAATGTATAAAAAGATGATTCAACATAACCCAAAATATTCTATAAATGCTACTAAATGTAAAACTATGTTAGGAAAATGTTTTAACAAAATATCAAATTGTATTTTAAATATCTATTATTTATTTGTTATTTAAAGGTTAATTTTTTATCAATCTAGTGCGTTTAAGTATGATTCAGTATATAAATTAAGTGAGTTTTAGTATGTAAATCATTTTATAAATTAATATATAAAATTGTAAATTATAGAAAATTAATTTTAAATTGCATAATAGAAAATTATAATTTTAAAAAATATCAAAATATAACTTACATGATATTGAATTATAACTTATGAGAAATGAATTTAATGATTTAAATGTATGATATGAAATTATGGAATTGTTTTAGCTTCTTAATTCTAATTTTTATAAATTATAAGCTTCACTTAAACTTACATATTAGACTTTAATATTCTTTTTTAAACTTAATATATTTATATATAAAACTTAATATATTCTTTAAACTTTTGTAAACTTTAATATCTTCTTTTTATATAAACCATTTATATAAACTATTTGTATCTTTTTATATAAATTAATTTTTTGATAGAATTTGGTACAAATTAGCTTAAATATTAATAATATAAACTATGCAAGTGAATTACTGGGGGTGACATCATGGCAAAAATAGTAGAAGTGAATGATTTGACTAAGACGTTTTATACTAAAGACGGTGAAATGCGCGTACTAGACCACATCAACTTTTATGTTGAAGAGGGCGAGATATTTTCACTGTTGGGACCGTCTGGTAGTGGTAAATCTACTATTTTAAACATTTTGACAAAATTATTAGAACCAACTGAGGGCGACGTGGTCATTAATGGAACAATCGGCTATATGTTTCAACGTGACCATTTATTAGACTGGAGAACTATAATGGATAATATAACTATAGGGCTTGAAATTTTAAAAAGAAAGGATAAAGCTTCGCTTGATAGAATTGAGAGACTTTTAAAAACGTACGGACTTTGGGATTTTAAGGATATGTATCCAAAAGAACTATCAGGAGGGATGAGACAGAGGGTAGCGCTAATAAGAACTTTGTCAGTAGACCCTGATATACTTTTGTTGGATGAACCTTTCTCTGCTCTTGATTATCAGACGAGACTTATGGTAAATGACGATATTTACAAAATTATAAAAAATGAACACAAGACAGCTTTGCTTGTAACTCACGATATAAGTGAGGCGATTGCAATGTCTGATAGAATTGCTGTGCTTTCTAAAAGACCTGCAACAATTAAATGTGAGCATGAAATAAATTTCGGCGATATGGAAAATGAAAAAACTCCGTTTAATTGTAGAAAGGAACCTGTATTTCAACAATATTTTGATATTCTTTGGAAGGAGATAGATAATAATGACATTGGGTAAATTTAAAAAGAATAAGCAAGCTTCTAAAATGTCATCTACAGCTAACGATGTTTCAAGTGGAGAAAAAAAAGAAATGTCTGTAGGATATAAAAATTATTTGAGAAGTATTAAAGTAGAAAAAATAAAAGTACTTATTATGCAACTTGTTTTATTAGTGGCGATTTTAGTATTATGGGAAGTTCTTGCAAATAAAGGTGTTATAAGTACATTTTTATTTAGTAAACCATCCGAAATATACGACTTGTTTATGAGATATATGGAAAACGGAAAACTTTGGATACATGTAAAGACTTCTGTGTATGAGACGATGCTTGGGCTTATAATCGGTACAGTTGGCGGTGTATTAGTTGCGATACTACTTTGGGCATCTCCTAGACTTTCAAAAGTCTTAGATCCATTTTTAGTAGTATTAAATGCACTTCCTAAAACAGCTTTAGCACCTATTGTAATCGTTTGGGTAGGGGCTAATATAAAAGGTATAGTTGTGACAGCAATATTGATTTCTATCGTTGTTACAATATTATCTGCATATAATTATTTTATAAATGTTGATGAAGAGAAAATCAAAATGTTGAAGAGTTTTAAAGCCACTAAGCTTCAAATATTATTTAAATTAATATTGCCTGCTAATATTGGAAACTTAATAAATATTGTTAAAATCAATATAGGTATGGCTTGGGTCGGAGTAATCGTAGGAGAATTCTTAGTTTCTAGAAACGGAATCGGCTATCTGATTGTATATGGTAGCCAAGTATTTAAACTTGACATAGTTATGATGGGCGTGTTCGTACTTGCCGTTTGCGCTTGGGTAATGTATGAAATTGTGAATATAATTGAAAAATTATATAAGAATTATAGATAATGGAATTTAGATGATTTTAAAGCTAACGCTTATAGGGGCTGTGTATAAGATTTATACATGGCCTTTTATAATGCCTATTTTGTATTTTTCTGAGATAATATTTATTTTTTATATAAATTAAATTACATAATATACAAATCAACTATTATTAACTTAAGTATTTTAATATGCATCTAGAGTTGAAATTAAAAACAAGGGGATATTTGGGGGATAATTATGATTAATAAAGTTGATGAAGGTGTATTAATAGATTTATGTGAGCAGTTTAATAAAGTTATATTAGAAGTTTTGGGGTTTTATGGTGAGTTTAGATATAGAGAGGGCGAAAGTGATGATTATTATATTATAAGTAATAAAATTAAAGCTTCTAAAGAGAAGAGATTTGATTTAAATATGAGGCTTTATAAAAATAAAGAAAAAAATGAGTTTTTATATGTATATATATTGTGGTTTTCTGTCAATCCTAAAAAGATCGGGCTAGGTAGTATTATAATAAACGAAATTATAGAGGTTTTAAAAGCTTGTACTAATTTAGAATTTTTAGTGCTTCATCCTGATGATAATGAAGTTAAATATTTTTGGATGAAAAATAATTTTATGATAAGCGATGGGAAAATAGAAAATAGAATAAATATAAATACTAGAAGAATTCTTATATATAATGTATATTAGATTTAATGTATAAATATATATTAATTTATTTTTTTTATAATTATTTTCTATATAATTATTTTATTCAAAACTGGGAAATCTAATAAAAATATAATTTTTACATATTATAAAAACTATTAAAAATAAAAGCTAAAATTTATATTCAAAACAAAAAGTTAAAACTTATAAAACTGTAACAAATGTTACTGAAAAAACAAACAAAAAAAGGTATTATATAGAAGTCACTTTAAAGATAAATTAAAAAATAATTACTTGTATATAGATTTATAAAGGAGGCAAAATGGCTCATTACGGAAATTTACAAAAGATAAGAAATGGCAAAAGAACTTTTGCGATAACTCCTCATATTCCAGGAGGATTTATAAAACCTGATGTACTTATAAAACTAGCTGCTGTTGCTGAGAGATATGGCGGCATCATAAAAATAACATCAGGACAAAGAATATTAATAACTAATTTAAAAGAAGAGGACCTTCCTGCTGTTTGGGACGAACTTGGCATGAAACCAGCTGTTGTGACTCAAAATTCACTTAAAAATGTGGAGATGTGTCCAGCTAATTTCTGCAAAAGATCAAAATACCCTACACTTGGAATAGGTATGAAACTTAGCAGAGAATTTCAGGGGATGGAGCTTCCATGCAGAACTAAAATAGGTGTTGCTGGATGTAGGAATTCTTGTGGAAGTGTGTATGCTAAGGATATCGGCGTCTTAGTCGACTTTGACAAGCTGTTTTTCGTTACAGTAGGTGGTAGCGCAGGGTTTTACCCTAGAATGGCGGATATCGTCACTCGTGGCTTAACTGAAGATCAAGCTTTCGCTTTAGTAGAAGTCATCTTAAACTACTATAAAGAAAATGCGCTTATGGGCGAAAAACTAGGCGATTTTATAGACAGAATAACAATAGATAAATTTAGAGATGATGTTTTAGAAATAGCTCAATTAGAGAAAAAATTAGAAACAGAATTTAAATAAAATCTCAATTTAAATAAAAGATAAATAAACTTTTACAATAAAGTAAATATAACAGAAATTTTAGCAATAAGGAGTTTTAGAAATGAGTTTATTTTTAGGAAAGATACATTACTGGTTATTTAACAAAATATTATGGTTTGAAAATTTAGAAGAAGAAATAATCAAAACTGCAAAGAGTGAAGGGCTTGATATAGAAGGTGTAAAATCTGAAATAGAAGCTAAATACGGAGCTAAATTAGAAAATAAAAACCTAGAAGAAATAATAGACACTAACAATATACATGGATGGTTACAAGATAGAATCCACAGAGCAGAAGGAAGAATGGCTGCTTGGACTAAATTTATGATTCAAAACGACAAAATATCAGCTTTAGAAAAAGTCTACATAGACCAAGCTAAAGAAGCTGCTAGTGAAGTAACATCTGAAAGAGCTATCGAAAACGCTCCTGAAATATTCAACTGCATGAACGACTATATATTAGACGGTATGCCATGCGACCATGTAAACCAAGTTATAGAATCTGACGAAGATGCTGTTAAATGGGTTAGAAGAATATGCGTTCATAAAGAACTTTGGGCAGAAGAAGGCGTTGATGTAGACGTATTCTACAACCTTAGAGGTCTATGGATAAAAGAATTCGTAAAAGATCTAAATAGTGAATTTGAATATAGAGAATTAGGTCAAAATGAATTTATAATAAGCAAAATAGCATAATAATTAAAATAATTATAATTTAGTGTAATTCTTTTTAAAAAACATTAAAAAACGTAATAATTATAAAAAAAGCATAACAATTATAAAATTGTAAATAATATTTGTGTACTCGACCAACTTCAATCAACTTCATGTAAAGTGATATTTGTATAGTCTATAACTTGTTAGTAGGGATTGGAAGTGCACCAAGAAAGCCCCATTAAAAATGGGGCTTTTTTTTGCGTTTAAGTAATATCCGAAGTCGTTGTGCTATGAGCGAAGTGAATTTTAAAGCAATGTACGAAGTCATTGGTGATAGAATTTTTGATTTATACTCATTTTTAAAACAGGTTGTACATAATTTATATTGTGGAGGTGGAGCGATTGAATAATATTAAAGATTTTATAATAAAAGAGCTTCTGATAGTAATCATAATGGGGTGCGTCTACACTAATATCGAGATGATTTTTAGGGGGTATACTCATCCATCCATGATAATAGTAGGCGGCCTGTGTGGTATGCTAGCTGGTCTTATAAACGATATAACGCCGGAGATGAAGATGTATAAACAGTGTATTTTGAGCGCTATTATTATAACTATTATAGAATATATTTCAGGATATATTCTAAATATCAAATTAGGACTGAATATTTGGGACTATAAAAATTTAAAATTCAATATAAACGGACAAATTTCGCTTATATTCAGTTTGGCATGGGTATTTTTAAGCTATTTTGCGATAAAATTCGACGATATGCTTAAAAATGATTTGTGTAGAAAAACTGTAATAAAAGGCAAGAGCAAATAGAAATAAATCATTTAAATGTTAAAATAAAAAATGAAAATAGATAATCAAGATTAAACTAAAAGAAACAATTAAAAAGACAAATAATTGAGGAAATTTTCAAGAATCTCTAGTATTATTAAAGTATATTTAAATAATATAGGGGGATAATACTATGGCCAATGAAACTATAAAGTGCAAAAGATGTAAAAGTGACGCTAAAATTATAAGTGCTTCACAAAATTTATGGAAAATGAGCTTATATTCTATAATATGCGCAGTAATATTTTACTTTATACCAATTATGTCATTTATTTCACTTGTCTTTTTAGGACTTGCTGTGATGATGGCGATAGCAGGGATTTATATGAAGTTTAAAGGAGGAGCAATCGTCCAGTGTAGTAAATGCAATGCCAGATATAAAATAAATAAGTATGACTATGATCAATATAAAAAAGAAAAAGAAAAAAGCGAAGATAAAAGTTAAATATATATAATTGGAGAA
>OLNJ01000531.1_pt1 | contig 31288 bp, 22 predicted proteins | sample 1672191 | NCBI WGS metagenome assembly OLNJ01 (sample SAMEA3136657, study PRJEB25190) | human gut metagenome | biome: human gut; feature: human-associated habitat; material: faeces | place: Austria | collected 2013 | reverse complement strand
GATCGTACCGCCATGGACGACAAGTGCAGCTTCTGAAATCTGTTCCCGAATGCAGACTGTCACCACTCTCTGAAATCCCTCCAGATTACGTGCCGCACATTCTTCTTTGCTTTCTCCTCCCGGAAATGCCATGATTCCATTGCTGTCAATCCATGCCTGGTATCTGGGATCATCGCTTAACTCTTTGTAATTCTTATTCTCAAAAGCGCCAAAATTGCATTCTGCAAGCTGGTCTATAATACGGACTTTCTGCTCCGGAAAAAGAATCTCCGCAGTCTCCTGGCAGCGTCTGAGCGGACTCACAAATATTGCCTGTGGTTTCGGATATGTAATATTTTTCAGTCGTTCGATTCCTTCTGGACACAGCGGTTCATCCGTCACTCCAATATATCTCTGATGACGGTTTCCTTCTGTCATACCATGACGTATCAGCCAGATCTTAATCATGTTTGATCACCGTCCCGATTCCGCATACAACGCGTGTTACTTCATCACTGTACGCAGCAAGTTTTGTACAGATTCTGCCAACAGCCTCTCTGTAGGCGCGGTCAAATGCATCCATTGGTACAACTCCATATCCCACCTCGTCCGATACGAGGAGTACTCCCGGATTACACTGGATCAGTTTCTCTGCCAGATCACTGACATCCTCATTTTTTTTCATTTCAGCACGGATAAATTCATGGAAATTCACAACTCCCTTTGCATTCTGAATCGAATTCCAGTCTGCATCAGCGCCATTCACCCATTCAATCTCCGGATATTTTTTTTCTGCAAAAGCCGCCTTCCCCTGAAAAGCACCGCCAATGATCATCTTCATATGTTCTTTCCTCATCAAATTTTATAGACTACTGTAATAATCGCCAGAACAAGCACAATCCATACCTCACAGAGACACAGGAAATATCCAGAAAGATCTCCTGTCGTCCCACCAAAATATTTCAGAGCCTTGTGCCGGTAGAACCAGAATACAAGCAGGGCCGTCACGATTACTGCTGTTCCCCATACCGGCTGGATCCAGAACATAAATCCGGTGAGCAGCACAAGATAAATAATCAGTATATTCCGTACTCTTGTATCCTGTGCCTTACGTGAAAATTCAGCCACTGTACCGCTTGCATTTGCTTTCGGCAAAGTAATAACACCAATTCCCGACAGACATCTGGACACCATATAACCAGTTGCCAGAATATATAACATTTTACGATTATCCTGTTCCACGATCTGACTCATTCCGCCATACATAGTCAAAAAGTATACACATGCTGTAATGACCGCAAACGCACCTGCATGAGAATCTTTCAGGATCTCCAGACGTTTTTCTCTTTCTCTCCAGGAACTTAATGCATCCGATGTATCCAGAAGACCATCCACATGGATCCCGCCCGTCACGAGCACTGGTACAAGTACCAGTACTGCTGCAGTAAATCCATTTCTCATTCCAATATACCGGCAGATCCATTCTGCCGCCAGTGTTACTGCTCCGACTGCTGCCCCGACAAACGGAAAAAAACAGAGCATATATCTCATATTTTCTTCCGACCAGTCCGCCTGTGGCATCGGAATCTTAGAAAACATGGCAAAGGCAATCTTAAAGCTGTTCCACAGATTTTTCAACCCACACACATCCTTCCTACTTCCTCTGAAGCATTCTTTTTATGATATACCGGAATCCCGTAAACAACTTCCACTACCTGATCTGCCAAAGTTCCCAGAAACTGATTGATCTTTCCCAGATATTCCTGATAAAGTTCCGTTTCTCCCTGATAAGATGCTGCTTCCGAAAAGATCTCATTTGTCACAATCACAAGATTCCCAGCCTGTTCCCTCAAATGACGAACTCCCTCTATTACAACTTCAACGGTATTCTCATGGGCTCCGTCCTCCTGAAACATTTCATTCGCAACAAGATTGGACATACATTCCAGAAGGACTGTACTGTTCTCCGGCACTTGTACTTTGTGAAGTCCGGTATAACATTCTACCGTTTCAAATCCCTTTCCCTGTCGCATTTTCTGATGCCGCTGTACACGTCTTCGGCTCTCTTCATCAAACGGATACATCGTCGCAATATAAATTCTCTCCGTCTCTCCACAAGAAACTACACAGTCTTCTGCAAAAGCTGACTTTCCGCTTCCGCTTCCTCCTGTAACAAGTATCATCATCTTTACACAAGCTCCTCATACTGTTCCACATGAATATCTTCAAATGTGCTCATGGAATCATACACAGCAATTCCCATATCCAGGAACGGAAAAAGTGTAACCGCTCCGCTGCCCTCACCGAGGCACATTTCCCCATGAATAACAGCTTCTTTTCCGAGAGCTTCCAAAATCAGACGTGCAGCCGGCTCCTTTGAAACATGAGATGCGATCATATATTCACCCGCCAGTGGGCAGATACGCTGTGCGATCAATGCTGCAACACAGGAAATAAATCCATCGATCACCACCGGCACTCCAAGTGCTGCTCCGCCAAGGAACATCCCTGCCATACCTGCAATATCAAAACCACCAACTTTTGCAAGGACACCGATCGCATCTTTCGGATCAGGCTGATTCACTTCAATTGCTTTTCTGATTGCATTGATTTTTCGATTCAGTCCATCTCCGGAAAGACCGGCCCCTCTCCCTGTCATTTCTTCCACAGAACGATCCAGAAGCACGGATGCTACTGCACTGCTTGTAGTCGTATTTCCAATTCCCATTTCTCCGGTTGCCAGAAGCCCGTATCCTTCTTCTTTCAGTCTGCGAACCATCTCAATACCTGCTTCCAATGCCTGTACCGCCTGTGCTCTCGTCATCGCAGGTCCCTTTGTCATATTGGCTGTTCCATAAGCAACTTTCAGCTCTTTTGAAACTTTTGTATCAACAGCCATTCCGATATCCACCGGAATAACCTTCGTTCCACACTGGCGGCTCATAACACATGCCGACGTATCTCCGGAAAGGAAATTTTCAGCAACGATCGCAGTCACTTCCTGACCGGTCTGGGTTACACCTTCTTCCACCACCCCATTATCTGCACACATTGGTACCAGAGCACGTTTTTGAATTTTCATATCCGGATTGCCGGTGATTCCCGCAATCTGAATCACCAGTTTCTCCATTTTTCCAAGAGAATGCAGGGGTTTCGCAATACTGTCCCAGCGTTTTGCGGCAACATCCATTGCATTTTTGTCCAAAGGCTTTATCTGAGCCAGTGTTTCTTCCAGTGTCATTTTTATTTCCTCCAGATCTTATCTGTATTTTATTTTTTTCCTGTAGTAAATACAAAAAATTTGCTGAATACATAATTCAGTGCAAGTACAATAAACTGGGTACAGAATTTACCAACCATTCCATTCATTCCCATTTTTTCGCAAAGAAGCCAGACACCTCCAACCTCAATTACCATTGTCAGAAGACGTGCACTGATAAATTTGCAAAATGGCCGGATATGATCACGCAATGTCTCACATTTATCCTGAAATACATATTTTGAGTTAACTATGTATGCAAAAATAATTGCCACAATAATTGATATTACATTTGCGATATTCAGATTTAAGTGGCAGAGATTCCACAATATATAAAAACATACCAGATTCACCAGTGTGGTACATCCACCAAAAAACACATATCTGACCACATCATTCCCGTAGCAGAATGAAATCAGTTCTTTGATCTTTTTCATTTTATTTCTCCTGTATATTACACATCATGTCTGACACTGCCCGTTACATCTTTGTTTCCACGCACGATCTGTGACACAATATATCGCGGACGATGTTTCACTTCTTCATAGATCTTTGCAAGGTAATAACCAATCACACCAAGACTCAGCATAATCGCACTTCCGATCAGAAGCAGTAGCAAGATCGTTGTTGTATAACCTTCTATCGCCTGACCTCTGAAATATTGGATCAGTGAATAAATGATCATGATCAGAGAACACCCGAAGCAGATTCCTCCACCAACCGTAACAAACTGAAGCGGAGCCGTCGTAAATGCAACAATGTTTGTAAAAGCATATTTGATCAGCGACCATGTAGACCACTTGGACTCTCCCGCTTCACGTTCATGCACTTCAAATTCCACATAGGTTGTCTTATATCCCACCCATGAAGATGTTGCTCTGAAAAACATATTCCGCTCCGGAAGTGACAGAATGCTGTTCACTACTTTTCTGTCCATCATCTTGAAATCAGAAGCATTCTGCATATCTACTTTTGTTGCTTTTGACATGATTCCATAGAAGAAGCCGGCACTTTCTTTATGAAGAAAACTCTCTTCTCCCCGGCTCTTTTTTACACCTTCAATAACCTCGTACCCTTCTTTCCATTTCTGGTACATTTCAATCAGTGTTTCTGCCGGATGCTGGAGGTCACAGTCCATAACTGCCACCACATCGCCGGATGCCTGTGCAAGTCCTGCAAAAACAGCTGCCTCTTTCCCAAAATTACGTGAAAAATGAACTCCAAGGATATTGGGATCTTTTTCCCCGGCTTTTAATATTTCATTCCATGTGTTATCTTTTGATCCATCATTGACAAGAACCAGTTCATAAGAAATTCCGGCGCCTGACAGGACTTCATGAAGCACCCGGCAGGTCTTGCCAACCATCTGTTCTTCATTATAAGCCGGAAGTACGACTGATAATATACTCATCCTTTTTTGTTTCCTCTTTTCTTTTTGTAAATCAACACCACACCAATGTAGCACAACAGTCCCGCACAAGTCAAGCAGAGCCCTGTATACAGATACGGTGTATGATAGGTAAGCCGGATCTCATGTTCTCCTTCTGCAAGGTTCAATGCCATATACATGGTATTTGCCTGTTTAATATCTGTTTTCTTTCCATCCACATAGGCAGTAAAGCCTGTACTGTATGGAAGTGCGATCACAAGTGCTTTCGGTTTTGATACAGAAATTTTTCCGGTCAGTTCATGATCCTCAACTTTTACATCCTGCAGAGATTCTTCTCCTAGTTTCTTCACCTGTTCATCCACTTTTGTTACAGGCTGGCAGACCACTTTCAGATCATCATAAGAATACACTCCTGTATTCTGAAATGTCAGTGTAAGTGAATTTTTCCCCATCCGGCTGTATCCTGCATTGCAGAGGAAATTATGTTTTCCACTGTATGCATTATATTTATCTGTGTAAATACTGATTGTCTTGTTTAAAAACTTTCCGGTCACATCAATATACGCTTTCTGACTTTCCTTCCAGTAACGCCACCTGCTGTTCTCATGAAACACCTGATTCTGTTCGTAAATTGACATATTTTTCCATTTTTTATCACTGATCATTGCTCTCGGAGAAAGTGCCTCATAGTTTACCCCTTCTGTGATCAGGTAAATTTCACTTTCGTCCAGACCATCAAACACCAGTCTTGCCTGCGCATTTTCTTTTGTAACGATCAGTTTTCCGTCTTTCTCCTGACAGCCTTTCCCGGTAATAATTTTAAACGGAACTTCACGATCATTAAGGGTGAGAACTGTCTCCGGAAGTGAACTTTCATCCAGCACAACTCCCTGCAGCAGTGCCTGTTGTTTCTCAATCACAGACATTTTTTCATATTTTTCTCTCGGAATATAAGAATCATACGTATAGCCAAATGGAAGTGCATTGTCACATTCGTATGCTCGATATGTTTTCCCTTTTTTCTCTGCCTCGCCCGCCATTTTATTGTATCCATAAGGCAGATATTCCTCTTCTCCCGCACGGACAACAAAATATTTTACAGCAGCCAGACGATCCAGGATCGTTCTGCTGTCCAGATTATCGTACTGATCTTCTCTCGGCGTATTCAGATACATTTCATCAAAAAAATTACTGATATTTCCGATTGCGACGCTGAAATAATATGATGCACTGTTGGTTCCCATCTGCATGGACGAGTTTTCATAAGTATGCGTTCCCATCTGATCATAACGATACAGCGAAGAATCTTCTGTATCTAAGACTGCAAGATCTGTCCCTGTCTCCAGTTTATCCAATGCTTCTCCCTGCTCAGTGAATTCTGACAGATAATCTTTTTCATAAGAATACTGATAATAAATATTAAACAAAATTCCGGCGATCAGAAAAACAGACACCATAATCGTAAGATTTCTTTTTTTCACAAAAAAAGAACCAAACGACAATACAGTAAACGTTGCTGCTACCAGAAAAATTACCGCCATCATATTTCGCTGTGTGCGCGCCGCATCAGGAAGCAATGCAATTCCACAGTATATGAGAAGCATAACAAATATCTTTCTTTTTTCCTTCAGAGTCAGTGTAAACAATTCCGGATATATTTTTACAAAGATGTACGCGATCAGCATCCCATACGCCCAGATCCATCGATTTGAGACATAGGAAAATCCATTTAACACATGTCCGGCATAAGGCAGAAGCAAAAAAGCATTCAGCAATACAAATCCCACTTTCAATGCTGTATATTTTTTTCGCTTTGAAAACAGTACAAAGACACCTGTCATAGAAACTGCAGTAAATCCTGCAACTCCCCACTGGATCATGTTTTCTCCAATCAGACATCCAAGATATTTTTCATAATAAACTTTATCATATAATAACGGAACATAGTTTTGGGCTTTAAACCGGTCTGTTCCAAGAACCGGAAGAATTACCGGAAGAAGGATCACTGCTGCGATCAGGACTGCGATTATCGAATACACAAAAAAAGTCCCAAGCCATCTTCCTATATTTTTTAAGGAACGATCCTCAAACTGTTCAAAATATCGAACTGCTGCATAGAGCACCATAAAGATTCCGAGCATATAAAAGAAGTAAAAATTCGACAGACCTGCCAGTGCGACTGACCAGATAAAAATATATGGTTTTTCTTTTTTATATATTTTATCAATTCCCATCAGTATAAATGGCAGATAGATCATCGGATTCGAAAAGTACGGATGTTTCATGGCTGCATAAATCGTCCATCCGGCAAAAACATAAATCATAGATCCCATGAATACAGCCTGTTTTGAATTTTTATGATAAAAAGCATATCTGCTGAAGGCAATTCCTGCCAGATAGATTCTCAAAAAAATCAAAAATTCATACAAAAATTCTGTCTGTGATGATTTGAAAAATACCGACAGCAATGTCAGCGGATCACCGATCACATAATAATGTAATGTTGTCAGAATATCAGATCCATATCCAATATTCAGATCCCACATCGGAATTGACAGTTTATGTTCTATAAACAAGGTGTGCAAAATTTTTCTGAGATATCTTCCGTAATACGCAAGTGAATTCAGGTGCTGTGGCACTCCATCATGGCTCCATACAAGAGATTTTCCATTCAGATAAAATCTCATATACAAAAAAAGAGCAATTCCTGCAAAAGCAAGTGTATAAAAAAGATAAAAATCTGCGTTTTTCCATTTGATGCATTTTTCTTTATTTTTACTCATGCTGTACCTGTCCTTTTTTCTAAAAAAAAGCCGCGGTACATAAAGTACCGCGGCCAATGGCTCTGAATTATTCTTCTTCGCCGTACATAGCTACAAGTTTATTCAGATATGCATATCTAGCTTTTGCTTCAGATTCGTTCTTAGCAAACAGTCTAGCTGCTTTTTCAGGATTCTGACGCTGTAAGGAGTTGTAACGAACCTCACCATTCAGGAAGTCCATATAGTTTTCCATATCCGGTGTCTTGGAATCCAGAGCAAATTTCTTGTCTGCTGCCGGGTTGAAGCGGAAGTTGTGCCAATATCCACATTTAACTGCCAGTTCTTCTTCTGTCTGAGCTTTTGCCATACCTTTCTTGATACCATGGTTGATACATGGAGCATAAGCAATGATCAGGGATGGTCCCGGATAAGCTTCTGCTTCAGCAATTGCTTTAACAGTCTGGTTGAAGTCAGCACCCATGGAGATCTGTGCTACGTATACATATCCATAGCTCATTGCGATGGAAGCCATATCTTTCTTCTTAGTCTCTTTACCACCAGCTGCGAACTGTGCGATAGCACCTGTTGGTGTAGATTTAGAAGACTGTCCACCTGTGTTGGAGTAAACTTCTGTATCGAATACCATTACGTTGATGTCACGTCCACTTGCAAGAACATGGTCAACACCACCGAAGCCGATATCGTAAGCCCATCCGTCACCACCAAAGATCCACTGGGATTTCTTGGACAGATAGTTTTTCTGAGCAAGGATCTCTTTAGCAGCGTCGCATCCACATGCTTCCAGAGCTGCGATCAGTTTGTCTGTTGCTGCACCGTTGGTTGCTCCAACAGCGAATGTATCCAGCCATTCCTGGCCAGCTTCTTTAACTGCTTCGTCTTTGCCATCTGCTACAACAGCTTCAACTTTTGCTTTAAGGCCATCACGGATAGCTCTCTGTGCAAGAAGCATACCATAACCAAACTCAGCGTTATCTTCGAACAGTGAGTTAGCCCATGCAGGTCCCTGTCCTTTAGCGTTTGTTGTGTATGGTGTAGACGGTGAAGAGTTACCCCAGATAGAGGAACATCCTGTAGCATTTGCAATGTACATTCTGTCACCAAACAGCTGTGTGATCAGTTTAGCGTAAGGTGTTTCACCACAACCTGCACATGCTCCGGAGAACTCAAGCAGAGGCTGTTTGAACTGGCTTCCCTTAACAGTTGTTTCTTTGAATTTAGCGATAACATCTTCTTTGATCGGAAGTTCTCTTCCATAATCGAAGAATTTCTGAAGTCCTGCGTTTGCTTCCATGTTTTCCATAGCAAGGGCTTTTGCACCTTTCTTGCCTGGGCAGACATTTGCACAGGAACCACATCCTGTACAGTCATAAGCTGATACAGTCATGGTGAATTTATAATCTTTCATACCAGTCATAGGAAGAGTAGCCATTCCTTCTGGAGCGTTAGCTGCTTCTTCTTCTGTCAGTGCTACCGGACGGATTGCTGCGTGCGGGCAGACATATGCACAACGGTTACACTGGATACAGTTTTCTGGCTGCCATACCGGTACGTTTACTGCGATACCACGTTTTTCGTATGCAGCAGTTCCGGATGGTGTAGTACCATCAACATATTCTGTAAATGCAGATACAGGGAGTGTGTTACCTTCCTGAGCATTGATCTTGCACTGGATGTTGTTTACGAAGTCCTGAGCTTCCTGAGCACCGTGAGTTGCATGAGCCATGAAGAGACCTTCATCTTCTGCATCTTTCCAGCTTTCCGGAACTTTAACTTCTACAACCTGTTTTGCACCGGCATCGATAGCTGCCCAGTTTTTCTGAACAACGTCATCACCTTTACGTCCGTAAGTAGCTTTTGCAGCTGCTTTCATCAGTTCGATTGCCTGCTCTTCCGGAATGATTCCTGTAAGTTTGAAGAATGCAGACTGAAGGATTGTGTTGATACGTGTTGGTCCCATACCAGTTTCGATACCGATCTTAACACCGTCGATAGTGTAGAATTTGATATCATGGTTAGCGATGAATGCTTTTACCTGTCCCGGGAGATGTTTTTCAAGTCCTTCCATATCCCATGCACAGTTAAGAAGGAATGTACCACCATCAACAAGTTCCTGAACCATGTTATATTTGTTTACATAGGACGGATTGTGACATGCAACAAAGTTTGCTTTGTGGATCAGGTATGTGGATTTGATCGGTTTCTTACCGAAACGAAGGTGAGACATTGTAACACCGCCGGACTTCTTGGAGTCATAATCAAAATATGCCTGAGCGTACATATCTGTATTGTCACCAATGATCTTGATGGAGTTTTTGTTAGCACCTACAGTACCATCAGCTCCAAGGCCCCAGAACTTACAGTTTGTAGTTCCTTCTGGTGTTGTAACAATCGGAGCACCTGTTTCAAGAGAAAGGTTTGTAACGTCATCAACGATACCGATTGTGAATTTTTCTTTTGTTGTGTTCTCATATACTGCAACGATCTGTGCCGGTGTAGTATCTTTGGAACCAAGTCCGTAACGTCCTGTAAAGATCTTAACATCTTTAAACTTGCTGTCTTTTAATGCAGCAACAACGTCAAGGTACAGAGGCTCGCCAAGTGCTCCTGGCTCTTTTGTTCTGTCAAGAACGCTGATCTGTTTTACAGAATCCGGAATAGCATCGATCAGTGCCTGTGCGCAGAATGGTCTGTAAAGACGAACTTTAACAACACCAACTTTTTTGCCTGCTGCTGCAAGGTAATCGATTGTCTCTTCGATTGTATCGTTTACGGAACCCATAGCGATGATGATGTGTTCAGCATCCTCAGCTCCATAGTAGTTGAACAGTTTGTAATCTGTTCCGATCTTTTCATTAACTTTGTCCATGTATTCCTGAACTACTGCCGGAAGAGCATCATAGAACGGGTTACATGCTTCTCTTGCCTGGAAGAAGATATCAGGGTTCTGAGCTGAACCTCTCTGACATGGATGATTCGGATTAAGTGCATGGTCACGGAATGCCTGGATAGCATCCATATCTGCCATATCCTTCAGATCTTCATAATCCCATGTTTCAATCTTCTGGATCTCGTGAGATGTACGGAATCCATCGAAGAAGTTGATGAACGGAACTTTACCTTTGATTGCTGCCAGATGAGCAACTGGTGTCAGGTCCATAACTTCCTGTACAGATGATTCGCAGAGCATTGCACATCCGGTCTGACGACAGGCCATAACGTCGGAATGATCTCCGAAAATGGAAAGTGCATGAGAAGCAAGTGCACGAGCGGATACATTGATAACGCCCGGAAGCTGCTCACCAGCGATTTTGTAAAGGTTCGGGATCATCAGAAGAAGACCCTGGGATGCAGTATAAGTAGTTGTCAGGGCACCTGCTGCCAGAGATCCGTGTACTGCACCTGCAGCACCTGCCTCAGACTGCATTTCTGTAACCTGTACTTCCTGTCCAAAGATGTTCTTTCTTCCCTGAGTTGCCCACTCATCTGTTGCTTCCGCCATAACAGATGAAGGAGTGATCGGGTAGATAGCAGCTACATCTGAATATGCATAAGAAGCATGAGCGGCTGCATGGTTACCATCCATGGTTTTCATCTTTCTTGCCATAGTTTGTTTTCCTCCTTAAAGGTATGATGAAAATTTTTATTTATTTCAGACCACTGAAACGGTCTAAAAGTCCATTGGTTATTATATCATACACTATTGCGATTGTCCAATCGGGATTACGCATTTTCTGTATCTATTTACATACAAAAAAGTTAGCCATTTATAAGTTTTTTCAGGGATTTTCGCTTCAGCATCCTGCACAGTTCTTCCTGAATTTCCGCGAGTTCACAGTGAACAGAACAGTTCTGTCCGTCTGCGCTGTTCCTGGCACAGTCATAGCCAGGTTCCAGGCAGTCAATGATAAACATTCCCGGATCGATCGTTGTATAAACATCATAAAGTGTTATCTGATCAAGATCACAGTTCAGAGAATATCCCCCATGAACACCACGATACCCTCTGACCATTCCTGATTTCTGCAGTTTTTTCAGGATTTTGTATGCAAAAGGTGCTGTGATCAGTTCTTTTTCACAGATTTCATTTACGCTGACTCTCTTTTCCTCTGCCATTGCGCGGAGCACCCGCACAGCATAATCGCATTCTCTGGTTATCAACATACTCTGTTTCCTCTTTCCGTTACCCGTAACTCTCCAGCAAACTTTCTTAAATTATAGCAATTCCTCTGTGTAAATTCAATGTTTTTATGATTTAAGGCTTGCAAAATCTCCACTTTACTGTAAAATGGGAATGAATGGCCAAAAACAGGCCAGTTACTGTTCAATGATCGAAAACTTAATTCGAAACCATAATGAAGAAAAGAGGTACCTTATGATTTCAGCAAATAATATCACTTTACGTGTTGGCAAAAAAGCCCTCTTTGAGGATGTCAACATCAAATTTACCGAAGGCAACTGCTACGGTCTGATCGGAGCAAACGGTGCCGGTAAATCTACTTTCCTTAAAATCCTTTCCGGACAGCTCGAACCGACCAATGGAGATATTGTGATCACTCCTGGCCAGCGACTCTCCTTCCTGCAGCAGGACCACTTCAAATATGATTCCTTCAACGTACTGGATACCGTTATCATGGGAAATGCCAGACTTTATGAAATCATGAAGGAAAAAGAGGCGATCTATGCAAAGGAAGATTTTACAGATGAAGACGGTATCCGTGCCAGCGAACTTGAAGGTGAATTCGCAGAGATGAACGGATGGGAGGCAGAGTCTGATGCTGCTACTCTTCTGAACGGACTTGGCATCGAATCCGAGCTCCACTATACACAGATGGCTGACCTGACCGGCAGCCAGAAAGTCAAAGTTCTTCTTGCACAGGCTCTGTTCGGCAATCCGGACATTCTTCTTCTCGATGAGCCTACCAACCATCTGGATCTTCCGGCAATCGAATGGCTCGAAGAATTTCTGATCAACTTTGACAATACTGTCATCGTTGTATCCCATGACCGTTATTTTCTTAATAAGGTCTGCACACATACTGCCGATATTGACTATGGCAAGATCCAGCTGTATGCCGGAAACTATGATTTCTGGTTTGAATCCAGCCAGCTTCTTATCAAACAGATGAAAGAAGCCAACAAAAAGAAAGAGGAAAAAATCAAAGAGCTGCAGGAATTTATTTCCCGATTCAGTGCCAACGCTTCCAAATCCAAACAGGCAACCTCCCGTAAGCGTGCACTGGAAAAAATCCAGCTGGATGATATGCGTCCTTCCAGTCGTAAGTATCCATACATCGACTTCCGTCCAAACCGCGAGATCGGCAATGAAGTGCTTATGGTCGAAAACCTCTCCAAGACTATTGATGGCGTAAAAGTTCTGGACAATATCAGCTTTACTCTCGGTCATAACGATAAAGTTGCATTTGTTGGTGCCAATGAACAGGCCATTACTACTTTTTTCCGTATCCTTGTCGGTGAACTGGAGCCAGACGAAGGAAGTTACAAATGGGGTGTCACCACTTCTCAGGCATATTTTCCAAAAGACAATACACAGGAATTTGACAATGATCTCACGATCACAGACTGGCTGACACAGTATTCTGAAATCAAAGATGCTACTTATGTCCGCGGTTTCCTTGGCAGAATGCTCTTTCCTGGTGAAGACGGCGTAAAAAAAGTACGTGTTCTTTCCGGTGGTGAAAAAGTCCGTTGCCTGTTGTCCAAAATGATGATTTCCGGTGCTAATATCCTGATTCTTGATGAACCTACCAACCATCTGGACATGGAATCTATTACTGCATTGAACAATGGACTGATCAAATTCCCGGGAGTTATCCTTTTTACTTCCCATGACCATCAGTTCGTGCAGACAACCGCCAACCGTATCATGGAAATCCTTCCTGACGGTAAGCTGATTGACAAGATCACCACCTATGACGAATATCTGGCAAGCGACGAAATGGCGAAGAAACGTCACGTCTTCCAGGTTAACGAAGAAGATGCTGCCGATAACTAGAATTTCATACTGCAGTTTTACTGCATGACAAAAGCTCCCGTTTTTAATGATCGGGAGCTTTTGTAGCTTACTGTTTACAGTATTTTTTATTTCATTGTGATATCCGCCAGTTTTCCATTTGTCACTTTCAAAAGTGCAGCAAGCGGAACTTTCAGCGTCAGTCCGACGCGGCCTCCACTTACATATATTTCTTCAAACCCACCCGCGGATGCATCAAACACGACCGGATATGGTTTTTTCATTCCAAGCGGACTGCATCCGCCTCTTACATAGCCTGTAATTTTCAGAATATCCTTAACATGGATCATATCCACAGCCTTCTCTCCAACTGCTTTCGCAGCCGCCTTACGATCCACTTCTTTTTCGATCGGTACTACAAATACATAGTATCCGCCGCTTTTCCCTTCCATAACCAGTGTTTTAAAAGACTGTTCATATGGTGCCCCAATCAGATCTGCACTGTGAAGTCCATCAATAAACTCATCACATTCATATGGAAATGCTTCATATTTCACTTTCTGACGATCCAGCATTCTCATCGCATTTGTCTTAGCTTCTTTTGCCATGTTGTCCTTCTTTCCTGCCTTCTACCCGGCATCTTTACTGTTACTTTCTTTTTTTATGTGTATCATCACGTCTGGATATCTTTTTCCAGAGTTCTTCTCCCTCCCGGTCGTCTTCGTCCATCATTTCTCTCAGCACTTCCTCATCCAGTTCATCCTCATCAATTACAACCGGTTCTTCATAGTCATCATTCATTGGATGATAGGAATCTTCTGTATCAAAAGATCCCAGCGGAAGATCAATTTCTTTCTGTCTGCTCTTTCTCGGTCGGTACGGAATTGTTTTTTCTGATTCAGGTGCCACCGTATCCTTTTTATGTTTTCTTCCTTTATTTTTTTCAAGTCTGAAATCTACCTGCTGCGCACTCCGAGATGCTTTATGAGAACTGTTCTGCGCTCTTCCCGGCGTATGCTTCACATTTTGTCTCTGTGCCGATGTTCTTCTGACTTCTTTCTGCGCCTTTCTTTCTGATTTCTGTGGCATATAATCCCTGAAATCCACATAATCAGAACTGTCCTGTCCATCGTTATACGCATCCTCTTCGTACTCTTCTTCCTCATCATCATCTTTGCGCCTGTTTGTCGCAAACTGAATCAGCATTCCAAGAAGTGCAAATCCTGCACTCAGTCCCAGACCATACGGAATATCCGCCAGTCCGCCTAATTTTGCAGCAGAAAAGCCTGCCATCGCACCTCCCAGAAGGCTTGTCCCAATGATCAGAACTTCTCTCGCCTGCTTCATAGCCAGCACACCAAGGCCCACTCCCAGAAGGAGACAGAAAAAGAATACCAACGAAGTAGTTGGATGAAAAACATAAATACCAAGTCCAATTCCAATGCCTGCTCCCAGAATAAAAATTCCAATCTTATAGCTCACAAATGCGATCACGGCCAGTAGTACACCCGCTCCAACCATAAAAACCGCATACATATATTTCTCTGTCACACCACCGGTATACGCTGCACCAAATCCAATTCCAGCTCCAATGACAAAACCACAGAGCATCATCCAGAAACGTAGAAGCCGATATCCCAGAATACAGTTGATCACTCCAAAAATCAGCAGTACTGCAAAACCGATCATCGAAAAACTGGATATAGACGGTACTGTCCGCGTATTCTCAATCATATTCATAATCTGATGCAAAATATCATTCATAAAAATATCTCCTCTAAAACATAAAATATATCGTTTTCAGATTATCCAGAATACCATAATGATACTCTACTGTACTGAGCCCATACATTTTCAGATAATATTCAGCAACTTTCTGAACATACCCTTCCTGTATCCACTGCTGACATGCTTCATCAAAAGCTTCCTGCGAAGTAAATTTGAAACGTACTACCGCAGCTCCGTTCTCAAGACGCATACAGCAGAAATCATAAATCTGCTGTTCATCATATGTATCAAAACATGCCTGATTCAGCACATAAAAATTAAGATCCGTCGCAGTACACTCCGGAACCGGAAATTCATCGGATGCTGTATATAATTGCTCATATTCCTGTGGAAAAAGACACAGATAATCATAAATTGTTGTCTTATGTTCTTCCAGAGAAACCGCACCGCCTTCCAGAAATGCCGGCTGATCCCCGTTTGTAGCATCTACATAATATTGCTCACCGTTAATTTCTACGATATTCCAGGCATGTCCTTCATCACTGTCCCTCGCATTTCCCTCTACATAAATACACGGAACTCCAAGCTGTTCCAAAAGATACTGTACCGCCCTCGCATATCCGGCACACACAGCTTTCTTTTTCCAGAAAATTCCTGCAATATTCTGGTCATCCTCCGATGCTTCATACTCTGCATGATCTATCAGATACGTATAAACTGTTTTGACCTTATCATAGGCAGACATATCCTGTGTAATCTGCTCTTTCACTTCTTCCAGCGCATGTTCCATGAATGCCATAATTTCCTGAATTTCCTGATCTGTATACGTATATCCAGGTGAAAATCTGCAATAATCAGTTCCTTTATACGCAGTCGTATATACTTCCTCACGATTGTGCACCCAGAAAAGTTCCGGATGATCCTTCAGCAATGCATGGTAAACTTTGCTGATCAGCTGTTCATTCGAAGATGTCAGATAAAACTCATCTTGTCTCTCCTGTATTCCACTCAGCATTTCACGATATATTTTCTTCTCATCTTCTGTCAGCAATCCAAAATAATATTCCCTGTAATTGTCATCGGTCTGCAGAATCTCCTGTTTTCTTAATGACCTGACTTCAGCAGGTTCCTGAGAAAGAAGATCACTCTGCCAGATGACACCCATAAACAGGACAATCAAAACGCAGAAAACTCTACGTCCAAATCTTCTTTTTTTCTTCATCTGTCACTCCCTTATCTCCTGTACAGTCTTATATTATCAGACTTCCGCCATCAATAAAAGAGCTTGCTGTAAAAAACCGAACGACTCTTTCGAATCGTCCGGCCTTGTTTATCATCAATCTTCAAAAGTAACCTGAATATCACTGTTATCCGGTTTTTGCGGAAGAATTTCCGCAGAACTTCCGGAAACCGAAACATTCTGATTCAGGATTTCATCCAGCGTATCTGTCACTTCCACACTACCCGTCGCATAATTGGAAGTCGTCTGATTTTCGGATTCATCACTCATATCCTCAAATGTTATCTCAACATCCTCAGCCGCATCAGCAGGTGCTGTAATTGTTTCCGCTGTATCATGTGTTGCTGTATCCTTCACATTCAATCCATCACTGAGAGAATTTGTTGTTTCTGCCACAAGTGTTGCTGACGTTGTTATATTATCCGTTATCAGATCTGTTTCTGCATTGTCTGCACTTGCACCCTGGTTTTCCATCTCTGCAACTTCCGTCTGTGTAGGATAGAAGGAAGGCTGACGGATATAACGGAAACTTGCACCATAAGCTTCTCCAACTGTTACTCCATTCTTACTGGAAGAACAGTGTACTGCGATCCAGTCGCCTGCATCTGTCTTGCCACAGATAATACCTACATGGTTATTACTGCCCGCTTCCGGTCCATTCTGGAATACAAGGTCACCCGGCTGCGCATCCTGTTCACTGACAACATTGGCATTCTCCCACTGTTCAGAAGTACCGTCTCCCACACTGCTCTGCATACCCTGATTCAGATATCCATTGATCACTGACCATGTAACAAATCCACTGCAATCAAGACCATATGCACGGACAGTTCCACTGCTGGCACTGCCTGCTGCAGATACTTTTGCGGCAGAACCCCAACTGGAGTCTTTACCAATCTGCGTTGATTTGCCGCCCCAGAAATATCCAACTTCACCTACCAGTGAATATGCTGCAGTAATGACATTTACACGTTCTTCAGAAACATCATCCCCGACACTCTGACGTACAAATCCTTTCGCATCTGTAACGATTGCACAGAGCAGCTTGCAATCTGTTTCTACATATTTCTTAAGTACTGTCCTATTTTCCTGTGAAATATTATTCTGTTTAACATAATGGTTAATGTGATAGTTTCCATAAGAAACATGTGTAATGCTTTCTTTATCACGGACAACCGGATTCATCTCAGCAAAGATCTTTGCCAGTTCATCCTTCGCTGATGAATCAAGAGTGAACTCCGTGTTTCCTTCCTGGCTCTGCTCATAAACATAGATTGCCAGGATATCCTGCCAGTTACGCACGAGCAGAGAATCTGCTGAAGTCGTCAGGCCATCAGCCCTGCTGTCGCTAGCGTCTGTCAGTTTGTTTTTTTCTTTATATTCTTTTTCAATTTCATCCATCACAGAAGAAAAATCATCAGAAAAAGAAAGCTGATAATTATTTTTCAGACTGTCCAGATAAAATTCTTTGCCTGCATGAAGGTTCGACACATAATAAACCGGTGTTCCTGTCTTGCCTGTAACATTTCCACTTCCATCAGAAATATCTGTTGCATTCCCCGCATCCTTCTGATTCTTCTGCAATTCTGCAATCTTGCTTTCAAAACCAACAAGAAGATCGTAATTTGTAACAAACTTCTTCTGGTCTTCCGGCAGGCTGTCATATTCTGCTCTGAGTTCTTTTACCCTTGCCGCATGATTTACTGTAAGTGTCTCCTTCGCAAGTGCATTAATCTTTGCTACCAGATTCTTTGCAGCTTCAGATTCTGTTACATTTGTCGGTGCCGGACTCGGTGTTGCAGTTGGATCCGATGGTGTCACAGTCGGCTCCGGTGTTGCAGTTGGATCCGATGGCGTCACAGTCGGCTCCGGTGTTGCAGTTGGATCCGATGGCGTCACAGTCGGCTCCGGTGTCGGCGTATCTGGTTCCGGTGTTGGTGTATCCGGTTCTGGCGTCGGCGTATCTGGCTCCGGTGCCGGTGTGTCCGGTTCTGGTGCCGGTGTGTCCGGTTCTGGTGCCGGTGTATCCGGTGTAGCACTTCCATCAGAGATTACCTCACCACTTCCATCGCCCAAATCGCTTGCAGTTTCTATATGCTCATCCGCAGCCATGACTGACATCGGACTGGATAAAACCATTGCAGATAAAATTGTTACACATAAACTTCTGGTCAGATATTTGTTCTTCATTCTGGTAAAATTGCTCCCTTCTGTCAAGAACATATCTTTATTCCCCTTATAAAGGTATGTTTCTCACTGCTAACTTACTTACACAATAACTGTGGTTAGTTTAGCATAAATTTCCATAAAAATCAACCGCCGGGATAAATACCCCGACGGTTTCTGGATAAAATTCACATTCTTTTCATATTTACATAACTGCATAAGCATAATCTGCTATGCCATTCTTCCTGCATAACTGAAACAGTCCCTGAAATACCTGATAGCACACAGTGAGGATATAATGAATATCATCATCTATATTTCTCTTACAGTTCAGATATCTCCTGTGATGTTCCTTAATGTACTGTAGAAGCTGATTCAGCGTCTCAAAATGGATTTCCTTCTCCGTATACACATCAGCCTTACCTTCCAGAACAAATGCTTTCAGCTCGTTCTTCAGATGCTTTTCATAGGTGTTGTGCTGATAAAGTGTACCATCAAACGTCTTATTATGTGGAAAAGTAAAATAATCTGCTATATAATGCATGACCTCTCCGGATCTCCGCCAGAATACCCTGTCATTATACCCGGCCCCTGACTGAACCAGTCGTCGTATCTTACCCTGAACCTCATCAAAAGTACCGAAATACTCATGTCTCTTGGTTACAAATGAAGGCTGGATGTCCGGCAGGATATTGCCAAGACAAAATGCTTTTCTATGTGACTGTAAACTTTCATTAGCCGGCATCTGATCTGCCAGATACCTTGCCAATAATATGTGTGATTTCTTACGCACAATAAACACTTCTTTCTCTGATAAAAAACAGTTTACCGTAACCATATCTACTATAGCAGATTTACTTTTTTAATTCAAATAAAGTTTTTATAAAATCCTGATACTTTTTGGTACAAAATCATCTTTTCAAGACACCAAGCGCCATACTGTGCTGCGCAGCATGTCTTTTTTCAACCAGTGTTCTTGGATATCCAACTACTCCGTTGTTATCATACGGATCATTAAAATAATACTTTTCTTCATCATATCCCACCAGCAGCATACAATGTTCGTTCGAGGTCCAGCAAAATCGTTCTCCTGTATCCAGAAGTTTCCACTCCGGTCCCGGAATTTCCTTACGCATGTTGATACATGCCCAGAATACCACCGGCATATCCTGATCGATATACTTTTTCAGAAGTGTCTCTGTCGATGTTCCCGTCTCATCCGGAAATTCATAATGATCCCCTGCAGCTTTTGCAAGCGCTTTCTGAAGTCCTCTCGCATAAATCCCATAAGATTCTTCATCATAAGGATTTCCACAGAAAAATTTGTTCGGATCCGGGCCGTACAGAACACCATCCCGTATTTCCATCTCCCGGCACTCAAGACAGTTCTGAATAAACTCATCTACCGTAATCTCATAGCCAAGATACTTCAATAACATAACTGCCGAAACGCTCTCGCATCCGGTTGGATATTTTATGCTCTGGTCAATATATGGTACCTGAATCTTACGCACCTGCTTTTGTCTCCTCTTCTTTGGAAGATGTGATTTTTTTGATCACTGTAAGCGTAAGCAGAAGCAGGATCAGGCTGATTCCAAGAACCACCCACCAGATATGTACAAATCCGGCAATGATATACCCGATAAAGGAGATCACTGCAACTACTGCTGCATACTGCATCTGCGTAGTTACGTGATTGATATGATTTGACTGTGCCCCTGCTGAAGACATAACTGTAGTATCAGAAATCGGAGAAACATGGTCACCACAGACTGCTCCTGCCAGAACTGCTGATACAGAAATGATCATCATCTGAAGATTTTCAGAACCCGGGAACATTGCGATCGCGATCGGAACCAGGATTGCAAAAGTTCCCCAGCTTGTTCCTGTTGAAAAAGAAAGGAACACAGCAACTACAAACAAGATTGCCGGAAGGATCACACTTGCAGATGTATTACTTCCAACGATATTTTTGACAAAAGTACTGATTTCCAATGCATCGCCCATGCCTTTCAGTGACCATGCAAAGATCAGAATTGCAATTGCAGGAATCATCATCTTGAATCCCTCTACAAAGCTGTCCATAAATCCCTTAAAGGTAACCACTTTGCGTGGAAGATAAAGAATCAGCATAAAAAATACCGTGATCATCGTAGCAAAGATCAAGCTGGTCTCTGCATCGCAACCAGAAAAAGCAGTCACGATATCTGTTGCTCCACCAAGGAATCCTGTATAGATCATTGCCCCGATTGCAGATACGATAAGTACCAGTACCGGCAGCACAAGATCGATGACTTTTCCATTTGCTGAGATTTCTTCGTCTTTAACCTGATCAAATTCCTCTCCACCTGAAGTAAAAAGATCTCCTCTGGCCGCATTGCGTTCATGTATCTTCATCAGACCAAAATCCAGTCCGGTCATGATGATGAAAACTACCATCACAAGTGTCAGGATCGCATACAGATTATACGGAATCGTTGACAGGAACAGCTGAAATCCTGTAATACCAGCATCATCCGGCACATAAGAATTGACAGCTGCCGCCCAGCTGGAAATCGGTGCGATAATACATACCGGTGCAGCTGTTGCATCAATAATATATGCCAGTTTGGCTCTGGATACCTTGTAACGGTCTGTGACAGGTCTCATAACAGAACCAACTGTCAGGCAGTTAAAATAATCATCCACAAAGATCAGTACGCCAAGACCTGTCGTTGCCAGCATTGCACTTTTCTTAGTCTTGATCTTACTTCCCGCCCATTTGCCATAAGCTGCCGATCCGCCTGATTTTGACATCAGGACGATGATCATTCCAAGTAGTACATCAAAGATCAAAATATTCAGATTCATACTGTTCTTCATGATATCAAAGAATGCCACAAATGCATTCCACGGATGAAAGCCGGTATACAGCAGTGCCCCTGCTGCCACCCCGATAAAAAGCGAACTGTACACTTCCTTGGTTACTAATGCCAGCACGATTGCCAGCAATGGCGGTACCAGTGACCACCATGTTCCGATAAACATCGAACCATCCATTTCATTTTCCCCCTGCATATTATATTTTCAATGCTTTAAATCTATTATACACTACCATATTTGTCCTGTACACCAAAAAAGTGAGAAGCCCGGTGGAAATATTCTCCAGGTTTCGCACTTTCTTTATAATATTCTTTAATCCATCAAACTACTCGGCCTTTTTACTCAAACGAAATACTGCCAAAATCCGGTGTTCCCATCAGATCGAACGGTGTGCTCTGGTATACGTAATAATTCAGCCAGTTTGTATACAGATTATTGGCATGAGCTCTCCAGAGAAGCAGCGGTCTGTTTTCCGGATCATTATCTTTGTAATAATTCTTCGGAAGATCGATTTGAAGTCCCTTTCCTACATCTCGCTTATATTCTCCATCCAATGTCACACGGTCATATTCCGGATGTCCCATGACAAAAATCTTACGTCCCCCCTGCGCCATTGCAAGAAAAAGCCCCGCCTCCTCAGATTCTGCAAGAATCATGATATCTTTACATGCACGGATATCTTCAATTGGAACCTCTGTATGTCTGGAATGTGGTGCAAGAAAAGCATCATCAAATCCTCTGACCAGCGGGATCTTACGATTCAGAACTTTGTGCCAGAAGAGACCAAACATTTTGTGATCGAGCTGACGTTTCTGAAGTCCGTAAAAATGATACAGACTTGCCTGTGCAGCCCAGCACAGAAAAATCGTAGATGTCACATGACTTTCTGTCCAGTCCATGATCTCTGTCAGCTCGTTCCAGTAATCCACTTCTTCAAACTCCATCTGTTCTACCGGTGCTCCTGTCACGATCATTCCATCAAACTTCATATCTTTGAGTTCCGAAAAAGTCTGATAAAATTTATTCAGATGATTGGCAGACGTATTTTTTGCCTGATGGCTCTCAACTGCCATAAAAGTCACGTCCACCTGTAATGGTGTGTTTGACAGAGACCGCAGAAGCTGCAGTTCTGTTTCTTCTTTCAGAGGCATCAGATTCAGGATCAGAATCTGAAGTGGGCGAATGTCCTGGTGTACCGCTCTTCCCTCGTCCATAACAAATATATTTTCTCTTTCAAGAATTTCTTTTACCGGTAAATCTCCCTGTATCTTAATCGGCATTTTCTGTTCCTCCTTTTGTCCAGTTACAAATTTTTCAAGAATCCCGCCACTGATATAATTTTGTTGCTCATCACCTGCAGAGGTGGAGTCATCTCATATCTGATATAATCTTTTATCTTTCTGCCAGTTTCAGGAAATCTTCCTCTGACAGAATCGGAATTCCAAGTTCCCGGGCTTTTTTATTTTTTGATGAATTCGAAGTCATATCATTATTGATCAGATAATTTGTCTTACCCGTCACCGAACCGGTTACTTTGCCGCCCAGTGATTCGATCAGATTTTTGGCTTCTCCTCTGTTACTGAAATGTTCCAGACTTCCGGTAATGACAAAGTTCATTCCTGCAAAGATCTGCTCACCGGAAATTTCTTCCTTATTAATATGAAGATATTTCAGCAGATGATCTACTTTTTGATTATTCTCCGGATTACTGAAATACTTTGTCAGACTCTTTGCTATGACCGGTCCGATTCCATCGATCGCACTGATTTCTTCTTCATCTGCTGAACGGATCTTGTCCAGATCATCATCAAAATGCCGACAGATTACTTTTGCATTGGAAAGTCCGATATTTGCGATTCCAAGACTGTAGATTACTTTTGCAAGTGTTGTTTCTTCTGCCTTCTCAATGCTGTTCATCAGATTTTCATAGGACTTTTCTCCAAAGCCTTCCATCGTTACGATCTCATCACGAAACTTTTCTATCTCAAAGATATCTCCGAAGTTGTGTATAAAACCTTTTGCAATAAATTTTTCCAGCGTTGCCTCTGACAGTCCGTCAATATTCATGGCATCTCTGCTTACAAACAAAGTAAATGCCTTGATCTTTTTTGCCGCACAGTCCGGATTCATACAGTAAAGTGCCTCTACATCATTTTCCCTGATCACTTTGGCTTCCTGACCGCACGCCGGACAGATTTCCGGTATTTCCAGATTACTACTTCGTGTCAGATTCTCAGCAATCTGTGGAATGATCATATTTGCTTTATATACCTGAATCGTATCCCCAATTCCCAGCTGCAGATCTTTCACGATACTCACATTATGCACGCTGGCACGGCTGACTGTCGTTCCCTCCAGTTCGACCGGATCAAATACGGCAACCGGATTAATGAGACCTGTCCTTGAAGGACTCCATTCAATTTCACGAAGTGTCGTCTCCCTCACTTCATCGGCCCATTTAAAAGCAAACGCATTCCGGGGAAATTTCGCAGTACTTCCGAGTGATTCTCCATAGGCAATATCATCATATAATGCAACGAGCCCATCTGATGGAAAATCATTTTTCTCGATCGCATGTGCAAAGTAATCCATTGCTTCGTCCAGATTCTCTCCTGTGACCATACGATATTCTACTACTTCAAATCCCTGTCTTCTAAGCCATTCCATCTGATATTTTCTGGAATTATGCATATCTACATCCTGTGCAGAAACCAGAGCAAATGCATAAAAGCGTACATTTCTTTCTGCCGTGATCTGATTATTCAGCTGTCGAACCGAACCACTGCAGAGATTTCGAGGATTTTTGTACTTTGCATCTACATCTTCGATCGTATCATTAATCTTTTCAAAATCAGAATAAGTAATGATGGCTTCCCCTCTCAGGACCAGTCTGCCCCGGTACGCAATTTTCAGTGGAATGTTCTTAAATACTTTTGCATTATTTGTAATTACCTCTCCCACGGTACCATTTCCTCTGGTAACGGCTTTAAGCAATTCTCCATTTTCATATGTGAGAACGATCGTAAGCCCATCCATCTTCCAGGAAAGCAAGGTTGGATGTGTCCCGATAAACGCTCTTAAAACGTCTCTGTCCTTAGTCTTATCCAACGAAAGCATTGGAGACTCATGCGTTTCCTTTGGCAGTACATCGACTGCCTCATACCCCACATTAACAGTTGGGCTGTCTGCCAGGACGATTCCTGTTTCCTTTTCCATTTTTTCCAGTTGATCGTACAGTGCGTCGTACTCTCTGTTGCTCATGATCTCCCGGTCTTCCTGATAGTATGCCTTTGCCGCTTCGTTCAGCTTCTGCACCAGTTCTTTTATTTGTTCTGCCGCTGATGTTTCCATGCTGTCCTCCTGTTCTGATTACTGTCTCACTGGAAGAATCCCGTATCAGTTCATTCAGTTTCTTCCATTCATCTCCACATATTTCCCGATATTCTCCACATTTCAGGCCGTCCAGTGTAAGATTCATGATACGGATACGTTTCAATGTACATACATGATATCCCAGATATTCACACATTCTTCTGATCTGGCGATTCAATCCCTGTGTTAATATGATAGAAAAGCTTTTATCACCGGTCTTATATACCGTACATGATCGTGTCACAGTCCCCAGAATCGGGACACCACTGCTCATCTTTCTGATAAAAGTTTCTGTAATTTTTTTGTCCACGGTTACTTCATATTCTTTCTCATGGTAGTTACCTGCACGCATGATACGATTAACCAGGTCACCCTGATTCGTCAGTAAAAGCAGTCCCTCTGAATCTTTGTCCAGACGTCCTACCGGATATACTCTCACCGGATAATCCAGGAACTCTGTTACTGTCGTTTCCTGTCGCTGCTTTTTTGTACTGCACACAATACCCCTTGGCTTATAAAAAAGCAGAAGTACCTGCCTGGTCTCTGCCTTCACCGGTCTGCCATCCAAAAAAACCTCGGCATCTGCTGGAATCCTTTCTCCAGTACCGATTTCTTTTCCTGCAACCGTAACCCGTCCGGCATCTGTCAGCTGGTCTGCTTCTCTTCTTGAACATACTCCTGCCGCACTCAGGTATTTATTTATTCTTATTGTAGTCTGATCTGTTGTTATCCTTTTTTCGTCCATTATTCTATTATATAGTTTTTTCTTTTTGTCCGCAACCGAGACCTTGTTTTTTTTTACCACATATTGTATGATAAAATTATTATTTTATCATTTCAGATACACAAAGGAGGGAAATTATGTCTGATAAGAAACGACACCTGAATCCCCTGCTGCTTCTGATTGCGATTTTATTGTGTCTGTCTGCAGGATTTTTATTCCGTCGAACTTCTTTTGATGCGAATTACAAAATTCCTGCCAGACATTCCTCTGTAATAAAAAAATCCAAGGTCACACCAACGCCTGTTCTTACCCAGAAACCAAAGGCAAACGTCAGCATTTCTGCTACACCGACCATTACGGTCGAGCCTTCTGTCTCTCCTTCTGAATCCATATCACAAGATGAGACATCCCCGGAGGCAAGCCTTGGAGTCTGGACTTCAAGCGGCAGCAACTGGATGTTTATGGTTGACGGTGTTCCTTACACAGGCTGGCTGATCGATACTGACGGCAAACATTATTTCTTTGATAAAGATGGTATCATGCAGACCGGATGGGTGGATGATAATGGCAAACGTTATTACATGGATCTGGATGGTATCATGCAGACCGGAACGATCACAGTAGATGATCAAAATTATGAACTACAGGCAGACGGTTCTCTAAAAAAATAAGCATTGAAAAAGACACAGGATCCATCCCGTGTCTTTTATTCTGTCTAAATATTTTACTGAAGCAATCCACTGTATACATATCCGGTCTGACCATCATATTCAATCTGGATCCAGTCACCTTCCTGTCCCATTTTCTGAACCTGATCCCCTTCGTCAAGACCACCAATAATTTCACTGTCACTATTTGCTTCAGCTCTGACATTACACCCTTCTGTAACTGTCAGCATTGTGCCGTCTGCACTCGTCTCAGAAGAAGAAGTATCTGCTTCTTCACCCAGTCCGTCAAGGAACTGTGCAAGAGCTGTGTCATCCTTCTGTGCCTGCTCATATTCTGCCTGCACCTCAGCTGTAAGCTTCTTTACATCTTCATCAGATTTCAGCGAATCCATATAAGTGGAAACTGTTGTGTTCTGTTCAAGGTCACCCAAAATTCTATAGGTACCATCGCTGTCTTTTACAACATAAGAACTCCAAAGAGACGGTGCCGGTGTATCAATCCCCTTACAGATGAAACTTCCTTTCGTATATACAACATACGAATTGTCGTCCATCCCTTTCTTCATATACACTTTGCTGACTTGATATCCTTCAATATAATCCTTTGCATTTGTGATTCTGGATTCATCAGAAGGTGTCAGATTATTTACCAGTGTTCTTAATGTCGTAATATCTTTTTCCCCTAAAGCCTTGTAGTAGCTGTTCATAAGTGCAGTAACTTCTTCACTGCCATCCTCCAAGGGATTCGTGTCTTCTTCTTTCTTCCCGTCGTTTGTCTCCCCATCATCTTCCGGAGAAGAAGGATCATTTCCCTGGCTGTTGTCCTGTGCTGTAGTTTGTTCTCCGTCCGAAGTCCCCTTTCCACTTCCGGTACAAGCACGTATGCTAAAGAACAATACAGCTACGATTATCAAAATCACTCCGCCAAGCATAAAATAGCGAAGGTTATCTGATAACCATTCCCTGAAATTATCCAAGTTCTTGTCCTCCTTAATTATTACTGTTCACTTTGTTCACAGTAACTTACAACGCACCGAGGCAGACCCATTACCTCGTGCAACACACCTGAAGGGAATCGAACCCCCGCACATGGTACCGGAAACCACTGCTCTATCCACTGAGCTACAGGTGCAAGCTTTTACTAAAGCTTTTTATAATATAGCACATATTTGAGTATTTGTAAAGTTTTTGAATTATTCCTACTTTTTCAACTATTAATTCAGATATATGCATCTTGTTTTAATACTACTATTTATACTACTTTCCAGACACGGTAGTTTTCGGTCTGTCCAAGTACATACATAGTCGTCCCCGACAGATATTCATCCAGCTCCCGCGTTGTGGATATAATATAATCCACTTTACTTCCTCTGACCAGGCTCTGAAACTCTTCCGCCGGAAGAGAATAATCATGATAATAATAGACTGCTACAATCTTTTTCATCCAATCTTTGATCTTTTTCTTCTTCATAAATTTTTCTTCGGAAGTTTTTTCAATCTTCTGAAGTATACGACGACTCACATAAGATCTCACATCTGGATCATACTGTCTGTAAACAAGAAGCAGTCCATCGCTCAGTATTCTTGGCTGCTCAATTCCTTCACTGTGTATAATACTGGAAAGATCCAGAATCTCCTGTCCAACAAAATACGCATTGGTTGCCTTTTTATATGGAAAATCCTCTGTTCCCCTGAAAACAGGAATTCCCAGTGTTACGATCAGCGCAAGACAGATTCCACCTGTCAGGATCCGTACCCCTGTTTTTGCAGATGCAAAAATAAGTAAAGTCAGAGCATAACCTATTGTAATAAAGAAGACAATGATCCACAGAAATCTGACAAAACGTGTTCCAAATCCAAATACATCCAGAAGGACTTTCACGACAAACGGATTAAAGATCGTAAGGCATTCTGTTACAAAAACACCGATAAATAATTTTCGATCTTCTTTTTTTCCAAGAAACCAGATTAGGATCAGCGCCACCGGATAAAGGATCCAAATCGGATTGTTTCCCGTATAGGTCTGGAGGGACTGTATCAGAAACTGTATTGTTTCATTTAAATTTTCCAATCATTCTTCCTCCTTTTATACCAAATGGCTGAGCAGCATCCAAAATATTGACGGCAACAACACAATTATATATCTTTTCAGCAGATGCCACTGTCTTTTCAGTATTCCATCACATAAAACATACGGAAATAATGTAGCTCCGATCATGCATGGCACAATAAACAGTGCAGAATTACTGAACGCAATTCCACCTGTTCCACACAGAAACAGTCCGCACCATGGCCACAGACTCGTCTCCTTTCTGTATATTGCCAGACAGAATCCAAAAATCACAGTCATATACAGATATGCAATGATTGCTTTTCCTTCATAGGTTCGATATGCAAAATACTGAGAAACCCCACCAAGACTGTACGAAAACAAAAGCACCAGATCTGCCAGTATCACAAACACTGTTTTTTCTGCTTCCTTTTTCTTAAAAAATCCATTCGCACACTGATACAGTCCCATCTCAAAAAGAATCACCATCGCAATCGTAAAGCTCCATTTACGTTCCATAAGTGGATGAATATTCAGTACCTGATAAACAATTGCACTCTGCAGCGTATCTGTATTCATAATATAGAACTGCTCCGGTGCCTTCAACAGGACTCCCGAATAAGGTGCCACTCTGTCCAGTGTATTAGAATACACAGATGCCACCGGCAGTCCAATATAATTGTTTGAATCATAAGTTGACAGTGTATTGATATTAAATCCAAGCAACACTGCGAGTCCTACTGCTACCAGCAACAGAATAAGCACGGATATATTCTTTTGCATACTGCCCGGTATTGTCCTGACACTGTCTGCCAGAACTCTCCGTCTTTTCCATATTACAAAGAGAACGAGAAGGATCAGCAGGCATCCCCAGATTACCGTCAGCTGCTTCAGCGAACAGCACAGATATTTCATTGGAAATGCCACAATCTCAAACAGAGTATAATAAAGCAAAAATCCGTTAATACACATAACCGGGAATTTCCCTGACTGGAACTTTTCTGGGACCAGTGCTCCAAACAGCCAGAACATAACAAGATATCCCACCGCCAGCAGGGTTCCCATTATCATATTTGTCATGAATTTTCGTCTGTTCCTTTCTTTTTCAAAATTACCATCGCTATTTTTTCAGGTGTGATCGGAAGTTCTCGAACCCGTACTCCGGTTGCATTATAAATAGCTTCTGCAAGCGCCGGACATGGTGTATCGATCACAAGTTCTCCGATAGATTTTGCTCCAAACGGTCCACTCTCTTCATAACTGCTTTCAAAATCCACCCGAATCTTTCCGATGTCCATTCTGGTTGGAATCTTATACTGCATAAAGGAGTTATTTCGGATTTTTCCTTTATCGGTATACTGTACGTCTTCAAAAAGGGCCATACCGATTCCCTGCGCAATGCCACCTTCTGTCTGTACACGTGCCAGATTTGGATTGATTGGGGTACCACAGTCAACAACTGCCACGTAATCCAGCACATCTACCTCACCTGTTTCCGTATCCACCTCAACTTCTGCCATGCCAACCATAAACGGCGGCGGTGACAACGGTGAAGAATGCTGTTTGACCACCTGCAGTTCAATATTATTAAAGAAAGTGCCTTTCAACGCCACCTGTTCCAGAGAAACTTTTTTCTCTTCTTCCTCATCCTCATCCACAAATACATACGAACCGTCAAACGCAACCTTATCTACATCTGTTCCCAACATCTGTGCACCAACTTCACATATTTTACCTCGAAGCTCTTTGCAGGCTTTCATGACTGCCATACCTGTCGTATAAGTAGTGGCGGATGCATAAGATCCTGAATCATATGGTGAAATATCAGTATCTACACTGAATACAACAATGTTTTCCATCGGAGTTTCCAGACAGTCAGCCGCGATCTGCGCCATGATCGTATCACAGCCAGTTCCCATATCCGTACATCCAAGTGCAAGAGTATATGAACCATCCTCGTTCAATTTGATATCTGCACCACCAACATCAACACCGGCAATAGAAGATCCCTGCATGGCCATTGCCACTCCGACTCCACGGACTTTACCATTTCCCATATCACGGAATGGATACTTAGAATCCCAGTCCATCATTTCTTTTGCTCTGGCCATACATTTATCCATCGTACAACTCTGTGCATAAGGTACATCCGGATAACCCGGAAGCGGTCCGCCTTCAACTGGCATGTTTAATTCCTTGATTCTTACCGGATCCATTCCCATTTTGTGAGCCAGCTCATTTACCGCAGATTCAACAGCAAAAATTCCCTGCGTTGCACCATATCCACGATAAGCCCCTGCTGCCTGCACATTCGTATAAACAACATCAAATGCAAAACGATAAGCTTCTGTGTGTCTGTAAAGGCCAATTGATTTGTGTCCGCTCAGTCCCACTGTAGTAGAACTGTGTTCACCATAAGCCCCCGTATTAGACAACGTATAGACATCAATTGCTCTAATGATACCATTTTCATCTGCACCTGCACGCACGGTAATTTCCATTTCATGGCGTGGTGAGGAGCAGATCATAGACTCATACCTGGAAAAGATCATCTTGGACGGACGACCGGTCTTCCATGTAACAATTGCCGGATAAATTTCACTGACGGAAGTCTGTTTTGCTCCAAATCCTCCACCAATTCGTGGTTTGATAACACGCACTTTGGAGGCCGGAATATCCAGTGCTCTTCCAACAATTCGTCTTACGTGGAAAGGAATCTGCGTAGAAGAAAGTACGATCAGTCTTCCAAAATGATCCATATAACAGGCTGTACGGAAGGTTTCCATCATAGTCTGCTGGTTCGCTCTGGTATGATAAGTATGTTCTACTGTGTATTTGCATTCGCTGAGCACCTTGTCCACATCTCCATGCTCTTCCAGTGCAGTTGCACACAGATTTCTCTTATGGTCTCCACCAAGCGGAATCTTTAGTTTCCAGTCTTCTTCCGGATGTACAAGAATCGGATTATCTTTTGCTTTATGCATATCCAATACTGGTGCTTCCACTCGATATTGTACCTTAATTCTTTTTAATGCTTTGTCTACTGCATCTTCTGTCTCTCCTGCTACAATTGCAACCGCATCTCCTATAAATCGA
>OLNJ01000529.1_pt1 | contig 31341 bp, 44 predicted proteins | sample 1672191 | NCBI WGS metagenome assembly OLNJ01 (sample SAMEA3136657, study PRJEB25190) | human gut metagenome | biome: human gut; feature: human-associated habitat; material: faeces | place: Austria | collected 2013 | reverse complement strand
AAAAGGAAATCCAGTTCCGAAAATGATTTATGATTCCTTAACTTTAACATCAGAGGAACGTGAGAGTGTCTTAATTTTTATTACCAAATATTTTGAGTTAAATCATAAAGAGATTGTGAGGGAAATGATCAATGGAAAATCCGAAATACCTATTCGACCAACAATATAAAAAGATATCTCTTTGGGAACGATTTTTAAACTTCATTGGAATTGAGGGGGAAAACAATGGGAACAACGAACATCAGACTAGAAGGTTACGAAGTCACACACGAAATCGTGACAGGATTTAAAGTTTATCGTGATCAAGTCCAAGTGGCAACGATTGAGAAACGAAATGACGAATGGATTGGAGCGATCACAGTCGGAACTAAGGTGGTTACGTTTCAAAATGAGAATTTCGAAGTTGTCTTAAATAAAATCACTACCTTAACAACATAGAGATAAAAAAAGAATGATAGCCCCTCGGAAGGCTATCATTCTTAGACGGTAAGTGTAGAAAAAATAAAGTGATTATTGGAAGTATAAACTTCTTTTTTATTTTAACATTTTTGGAGAATACTGTCAAAAGGATGAGGTGAAATTCCTCTTTAACGGGCTTGTATAAGAGTGATAACAAATGGTAATCGGGTGAATGATAGGGAGAAATAAAAATATGAGTAAGAATTTGAGAAGTAGAAGCCATAAGCTATGTGCTAATTATGATTATGAAAATTTTTATGATAAAGAAACAGGTGAGATTAACCAACAGTTTTTGCAAGATGTAATGAGACCAATTAAAGGGTTTAAGTATGCTCGAGCAGAGATTGAAAGTGGGAATCAACTTGAAGTAGAAATTTACCCGTCATTTAGAAAACAATTACCTGATATGATTAAGCGATTTATGAGTAACCAAAGAAAGGAATCAACCGAAGCTAGAAAAAGCTTGAATGATAGAAATTCCAGAAAGAAGTTAATGCGATTAGTTCACGAGAATTTTTATGAAGGTGACTATTGGATGACATTGACGTATGAGAAAGATCCTAAAGATTTAAAAGAAGCTAAAAAGTTCGCAAATTATTTTTTTAGAGCGATTAATCGTTCGAGAAAGAAAGAGGGATTAGAAAAAGCTAAATACGTTTATGTCATCGAGGAAGGAACTTACGGAACTAAAAGATTTCATATTCATGCGGTGATGGATAATGGATTATCTAAAGATGAAGTTGAAAGAAGATGGATATATGGAGCGACAAATATAAAAACGATGCGTTATCAAGGAAAAGAAGAGGATTTCCTAGGGATAACGAATTATATGTCAAAGAATCCAGAGGTATACCAAAAAACATCGTTCAGATTAAAAGGGGCGAGGGCGTGGGCAACGAGTAAGGGGAATTTAAGATTACCCGAGCCACGAGTTAATAAAGGGAAGTATGGTAAGAGAAAAATAACAGAATTAGCTTTAAATCATAATGAGTTGGTTGAGTTTTTGATATCGGAATACCCTCAGTATGACTTCAAAGAAGTGGAAGTTCGTCATAACGACTATAATGGACTGTTTTATATTTATGCTCGTATGCAGAGTAAGAAAAGACGTGTAAGGAGGTGAGATGGATGTTGGTTGAATGTAAATCGTTTCTGTCCGATGTCAAAGAACTCAAAAAGGAGATACTGGATTGGATTAGAGAGTTTGGACCTGATCATCCAGAATTGACGGAAAGATTAGAAAGTGACCTTTTAAAGAAAATAGACGGTCACATTAAAACGTTGGAACAAATGAAACCAGGAACGATAGTAGAGGTGAGGTAAATGGATAAGTTTTGTAAGTTGGATTTACAAACGCTAGGAGAAATCAAGTTTATATTTGAACAGGTTGTTAAAACAGGGGATGTCCCGGTGGAACAAAAAGATAAAGCAAGATTTTATGTCCGCTATTGTGAACAGTTACAAGCTAGAATCCAAAAACAAATGGAACTGGGGAATTAGAATTAGGGGGCAGTTATGCATTATCAAGTCGTGATAAAAAAAGACCATTACAACGGAAAAGGAAGTTACTTGCGAGTATATGTGCCCGGTGTAGATATTCAAGAGAAGTTCTTCATGAATGGACTGGCTAAGGGAATGCTCCAACTAGATGATGGTCGTCAACTATCTGCTGCACAAAGAGGACTTCTCTATTCCCTATTCAATGATATTCGAATATGGCGAGGCGATAGCCACAAAAAAATAGGCGTGGAGAAAGTTAAAGAGACACTAAAAGAAAGTTTTTGTGAAGCGGCAAAGGTTTCACGATTTAGTCTTTCGAATGTGTCGATGGAGATAGCAAGTGATTTTATTGACTATGTCTTAGACTTTACGTTTGTGAATGGGATTCCGCTAACGTTCAAAACGTTTGAAATGGCTAAAACCATCAAGAATTGGTCGTATCTCTGTTTTAAAAATAGAAAATGTACGGTTTGTGGTAAATCCCATGCAGAGGTTCATCATTTAGATGCGGTAGGCCGGAGAAATCGAACGAAAGTCGATCATAGCAAGATGCAGCTCATTATGTTATGCCGAGAACATCACCAAGAGGCTCATAACATAGGAGACGAAACCTTTTTAACTAAACATTATGTAGCGGGAATTTTTGTACCTGTGGCCACCTTAAAGGCTTTAAATATCAGAGGAGATTATGGAGAGGAGGCTAATGTATGACATTAGCGAGACATGAAGTGGAACAGTTGGTCGTGGAATACCAGCAGGGGGGAGTGGAGTTTGATGAAATCTTTAAAAAATTTGAGAAATTAATCCATGATTGTTTTTGGAAATTTTTAAAAAAACATCATTGGGAATGTTCAACACTCGAAAGCGAAGATTTAAAAAGTGTGTGCTATCTTGCATTTTATAAAAGCATTGAAGGGTTTGATATTCGAAAAGGGTATACCTTTCCGACATATTTTTATAAGGCTGCATATTTCGATATGTTCAGAGAATACGAAAAACATTTAAAAGAAAAACTAATGAGATTTGATTGGAATGAAGAGGGGTTAAAAGACTTCTCTAACTTAGTAGGGGTTGATAGCTTTGGTGAATCAAGGCGATTAGAGTGGCTAGAATATCTGAAAGGTATCATGGAACAAAAGAAATTTGATTCAGATATGATTAAAGTCATTCTTATTCATTTAGAGACAGAAGAACCTCTTTATAAGGTAGCACCTAGGTATGGGATTCACCAAGTGAAAGCTAGTCGGTATTTAACAAAATTAAAAAAGGGAATTACGAGTAGCGGGATAGGTGATAAAAATGACGGTTAAAGAGTATTTGGAGCTAAATCAAATGACACAGACTGAATTTGCTCGACAAATAGGAGTAACGATTGTCACAGTCAATAAACATCTTAAGCTAGGAACAAAGTTCAGAGATAAAAAGACTGTCTCAAAAATGAGAGCGTTAGGAATTGACGTAGAGTTGCACCAAGCGATTGGAAAACAGGCCTTATCCGAGTTTATTTATCAAGAAAAATTACATATTGAAGAACATCCAATCGGTGAAATTTATTGTTATTCCTTAGAACGGGTTAATGAAGTGACTCAATATCTCAATCGGAGAAAGATTAGTTATTACATGAGGTCAACAAATGACTATTGGATTGTGAAGTATGATACGACATTAAGGAGTGATGAAGCGTGATCAATAGAGTTATTTTGGTTGGAAGATTAACACGGAATCCAGAGTTAAAATACACGGCTAACGGAATTGCGAATCTACAGTTTAGTTTAGCGGTGAATAGAAGCTATACAGGGGCTAATGGAGAAAAACAAGCTGATTTTATTAACTGTATGGCTTGGCGAGGAACAGCCGAGAATATGACCAAGTTTTTAAAAAAGGGAGCCTTAATTGGAATTGAGGGGCGAATTGAGACATCAAGCTATCAAACGGCCGATGGTTCAACACGATATAGCACTTATGTCGTCTGTGATCATGTTCAGTTCTTAGAATCAAAAAAATCACAAGGACAATCTCAATCTCAATCACCACAACAAGAAGCGGGATTTCAAACACAACCCACGACATTTGACAGTCCTTTCTCACAACCAGGAACGAATCCATTTGACCCCAACTTCTCTGTACCACCAACTTATACACCAGGACAAAGCCAAGCTAGTAGCATGATTAACATCGAGGATGATGACTTACCATTTTAGTGAATCAGAGAGGAGTGTTTAAGATGATATCTTGGTTAGAAGAAGAACGAACCAAATTTAAAGAAACATTGCCAACCTATACCGACTATAACCTAGTGGCGTTAATGTCCTTACATCATGCCGCTAGTCCTCAGAATAAAACAGCTAATTTAGTGGACTTATATGGGGTTCAATACGGGAATATGGTTTATGAAGAGTGTTTAGAAGAATTATTTAATCGAAAAAGCGAATTATTGAAGGAGGTTTTAAGATGACCTGGATTAAAAAAGGCTATTGTCATTTATTAAACAATAGCACAAGTGAATTATCGTTAAGTCAGCAACACTTTGATTTGGTTGGTGGAGAGTTCGGAGGCTTTTTAGAAAAGAACCTAGATAAGATGTTGAAAAGCCATGATCGACAACCAGGAGAATTTAAGGCAAATAGTCAATTAAGGAAATTAATCGAACGCTATCAGATTGGCCAAGCCAGTTTATATGAGGTTTCAATGACGATTGCCCACACGCTCTATAAGAAGCGGGAGAAGGAAAAGCGAGATGATAAAACAGCTTTATTTATCATGGAAGTAGAAAACTTCCAAAGCCAGTACATTATGGGAATAGAATTCAAGCGAATGGAAAAGTATCAGTTACAGCGAGAAGGGACTAGTAATTCCGTGATTCGGAATCCGATGTTACTGGCCAGTGTGAGTCCTAAGAAATCACCCTTCTTTACGATTGATCTAAGAAGTTTAAATGTTTCTGTTTTAGATTTAGAAATGAAAGAATTAGCTGACATTTTAGAAGTAGAGTTAGGAACGTCTGTGAACGACTACCTTCGAGAAGCAAGACATCATCTCTATAACACCTTGACAAAAGTAGAGGACCGTTTCACTTATTTTGAAGATATTGAAAAATCCAAAAATGAGGACAAAATCAATCAAGTTAATCAATTTGAGCAGTGCATGAGTTCAATGGTGACGAATAAATCGTTGATTGATTTTGAAGGAATCGCTGAAGAAGTCTTCATAAAAGACCGCGCTAATCAGAAGGAATTTTTAAAACGATTAAAAACTGCAGGTATTCCATTCGAACTCAAAACCTTATCAAATGGAAAAATCCAAACAAGGACGATGTCATTACCATCTAAAGAAACACGCTTAAAGTTAGCTAATGGAATGGAATTCGCCATTCCAGAAGGATTAAGCGAAGAGGAAGTCCGAAAAGGATTAGAAGAAGTTGAGTTAACCTTAAAAGGGAAAGAGGTTGGAGAGGATGAGCAAAGTGCGTAAGGAAATTTTAAGTCAAGAGGAACAAGATGTATTTTTAATCAGAAAAACAAAAGTGAATTATGTTAATGCTGGTGGACCTATTCTAGAAGCTATTGTTAATCGTGTTGTTTTCTTCCGATATGAGTGTGAAGCAAATGTGCTTAGGATTTATGTAAAGGGAACCTCTACAAAGGATAAGGAGAACTTATTTAAAGAATTAACACATGTTAGTTTAACGAGTGGAGCAGCCTTACACGACTTTGCGAAAGATTGGTACCAGGAACATTTAGAAGAATTAAGATTATTTGTGAAAGGAGAATAGAATATGAAATTTATTGAAAAGACACAACAAATAGAGCTAGAAGTTGGAGATGTAGTTGAATGTATTAACAGTTCTGGTAAAAAGATAAGATACATCGTCATTAGAGCCTGGGATACGAATGGGCTATGGGGGTATGGATTAGTTGATTTAGACAATTCGGAACAACTTCCACAGTTATTTGATGATATGGGTGAAGTGATTAAAGAATTTGTTAGCCTCAGTCACCGAATTATTAAATCAGTAAATCTGGAATTAAGAGAGGTATAAGATGGATAAATCAATACAAGTCAATGAAAAAGACTATGGAAAAGTCAAGTTAAAGTGTGAGAAATGTCATGAACAGCTCTTAGTATTTGTTCATCGAAATAGCCAAGATAAAACCTGTATTTTAGGTTGTGGGTATTGTGGACATCCGAATCAAATCAAACTGGAGGAATAGATCATGTTTATTCTAGGATTGTTGGTGATGGGAATCAGTTTATTGTTTTTATTTGGATTAATCGTGGTATGGGGTCAGTTGTTATATTTGAAGGTAAAAGAAAAAGAGCAAACAGAATAATCTGTTTGCCCTTTAAAAACCTTGACCTATTATTTGATTGTGAGTTTACTCTTGGATGGTGAGCTGATACTCACTTTAATAATATGAACAAAAGATATGAGATGATACCTATTTTTAAAAATTAGTAGCGGGATATAGATAAGAGGTGAAGATATGGAAAAGTTATGGATAATGACTAAAGTAGACATATCCAGTGGAGCGGTTATTATGTACGACAGTTCTCTTCCGAATGAGTTTTTGAAAACAGAAGAGGATTATGAAAAGTTTTATGAAATATGTATGGACTTTAGAAATAAGTTACAGCAACTTAAAGACAAATAAATATGAGGTGAGGTATGAGTAAAATCAGATTAAGTTTAAGTTATAAAAATGTTTTGATTTTAAAACATTCTTTAGAAGAAAGAATTGAAATCCACGAATCAATTTGGGAGAAGGTAGGGAGGGATATGACTCCTGAAAATCCGCTTTATGAAATGTATTTGAAAGAAGAAAAGGAAAATGAAGAACATAAACGCTGCTTAAATGCTTTGATTGGAGAAATGGCAGAGGGTGGATATAGATACGAAGCTGGACAAGAGAGCAATATCTTTGGTGATAAGTATTTAGGGAAGTATAACGAGAAGTTTAAAAAATGATCTATGAGGTGAGAGTATGAAAAATTTATTAATAGGTTTTGTTTGTGTGTTTTTGGTATTGTCGATTATAAGTTTTTTGGAAACTTTAACTGGAAGTTCAGAAGGTGCATGGACTGTTGTGATTAGTTGCCTTTTTTGTTGGGGAGTAGGGTATTGTATTGCTAATCGAAGTTATTAAGGAAGCTAGATATGAGGTGATAGTATGAAAGAACGATGGTATGCGCTGAATGGTTGGAGTGTAGTAATCCTTGGACTAGACCACAAAAATAAAACTGCACAAATTAGAGGTTATGATGTAGAGGGAACAAAGGTAAAGGATTGCAATTATTTGGATGGATTGAAGCTATTATTAGATGTTGACTATAATTGGAAATTAATGAATCTATGAGGTGAGAATATGCGTAGAGATAATTACTTATTCACGTTATATAGGAACGGTCATGCAGAAAATCGAACATATGACACTATAACAACAGATAGTGAAGCTTATGAAATGGCAGAGGAATTGGAAAAGTGTTTAAAACTAGACAAAGTTACTATTTTTAGACAACATGTTGAATGGCATTGCATTGGTGAGAGAGAAGATGGAGAATTGACGATTTGAGGTGATAGTGTGGATGCAGATTTATAATTCAGAAATCAAAAGCATAATGAAACTATGTAGTGTTCAGATGATAATGAAACCGGGCAGTAATCTGATGGATGGAACAATAAAAGTTACGGTGGATATGAATGTTTGGCCTAACCCCGAAGATGTAGCAAAACAAATTAAAGATAATGCTTTAAAAAAACATAAACACCGGTTTGTAACAGCATTAGATGGTACACGCGATAAGATATGTGTTATTTGTGGCATAAGGGCAAAACAAGCAGTATTAAATCATAAATGAAATAAGAACTTAAAAAATAGGAGACGATAAAAAATGAATAAATTCAAAATTGGAACAACAATGTTAACAGGATTAGTCGTAGCGGGAGGATTATTTGTTACTTGTACAGTCAGAATTGATCCTGGTTATGCTGGAATTCAGTATTCATTAAATAATGGAATTCAAGGTGAAGTCTTAAATCAAGGGTTGCATTTAAAAAGTCCGTTTATGAAAGTAACCAGCTACTCAGTGGCAACGACACAAGGTAATTTATCTAAAGACCAAAAAGAAGGTTCAAAAGATGATGATTCGTTCATGATTGCAACATCGGACGGAAAAACAGTAGAAGTCGATTTAGAATACTCTTATCATTTTAATGTGGAGGATTTACCAGCTACCTTTACTCAATTTAAAGGACAAAGTGGAGAAGAGATTGAGACTACCTTTATGCGAGGTAAATTAAAAACATATGCAAATGACGTTTCATCCAAGTTTAGTGTGTTAGATATCTATGGTGAGAAGAGAACGGAACTAAATGCAGCAATCTTAGAATATGCAAGAGAGAAGTTTGCTGAGTTTGGGATTATAATTGATTCGATTAACTTATCAAGAATTGAATTAGATGAACAAACGGCCAAAGCGATCCAGGATAAAATTAATAAACAACAAGAGTTAGAATCGTTAAAAGTAGAGGCTCAAAAAGCAGAAGTCGAAGCAGAGAAGTTATTAGTTCAAAAACAAGCAGATGCGGACGCCAAAATTTTAGAAGCGGAAGCTGAAGCAGAGGCCATTAGAATTAAAGCAGAGGCTGAGGCAGAAGCGAACCGATTAATTTCAGAATCACTGACAAATGAGTTGTTGCAGTTAGAACAAATTAATAAATGGAACGGTGATGTACCGCAAGTACAAGGGTATTCAACACCGATCATTGATTTAAAGTAAAAAAAGTTTAAGAAATTTAGATTAGAAAACCGGATGAGGAGGACTAGAAAATGAATGATTTAACATCCGTATTATTAATCATGGTATCTATCCTGTTAATGGTGATGAGTTATAAGTACCATAAGACTGTTAATTTATTAAATTATACTGTTGAAAAAAACACTAATAAAAAACGTAGTCTTGATTTTAAAGTGGTAACGAAAGAAGAGTTTTTAATGGATAAAATGAAGGATGGTATGAATAAGGAAACGGCTTTAAGATGTTGGGATGAGATGAGTAAGGGGCATAACGTTGCATTTAAAACAGACGATACTCATTATTACAGTGTGGAGTATATTAATCAGTATTTAGAATAAATCATTAAGAAGCGGGATATGAGGTGAAGAAATGAGTGATTGTAGCAAAGAATTTGTCGAAAATGCATTTGATGAGTATCGCTTTAAAATTAAAGGGTTACAACTCATAAAATCAGAGTTGAATAGGTTAGACAATCAGATAAATATAAACACATCAGCAATTAAGAATGATTCTGCAAGCGGGACTAAGAAAGATATTTTTGATAGATATAATCAAAAGATTGAGAAGAAAAGACGTCTCGAAAATAAAATGTTGACTTATGAAAACTATATTTCAACAGTTAATGATGTATTAGAGCTATTAAATAGCGAATATCCAGTGGAATGTATGATTTTAAAATTAAGACATATTGAATGTCGAACGATTACCCAAATCGAAGAGAAATTATTTTTCAGTCGAGGTAAATGCTTTAAGATATTAAAAAAAGCAGAAGAAGAGTTTGAAAGGTTGATGGATTTAGTATCGTGAATTTTTCGTGAACATATCGTGAATTTTTCGTGAACAAACTGGAGACTTTTTATAGGAGAAAATGTGTTATTATGTTATTGTGGTTCTTTTATCACAGATGTTCTTAATTGAGATAAACAGTCATACAAACCTCATATTGAAAGTCATATCAAAAAGATATGGCTTTTATTTATATCATGAAATAATAGAGGCGATAGTGATGCAGCATATTCAGTGGATTATAGAGGGGCGAGTAGATAAGTTCTATAACTCTAGGCCTTGGAGAAATCTAAGATTAAAGGCATTACAGCGAGATCATCATGAATGTCAGATGTGTAAGAAGAATCCTAAGGTAAATAAAATTGTATTTGCTAATACGGTACATCATATTCAAGAGATAAAGGATAGACCTGACTTAGCAATGGATTTAGATAACCTCATTAGCTTATGTCGAAAGTGTCATGAAGAGATTCATGAACGGTTAGATAAGGCAAATGAGAAACGAAAGAAAGTATCTAAATTTATGAATGAGGAGCGATGGTAGATATGAAATTCTTAGAAGCGATGCGGAAACTTGATGAAGGACTAATCGTGATTAATTTAAAAAATAAGACTGCATTTAAAAAAGAAGGAGAACAAATCCTGGCTAAGCGATACAAAGATGATGATTTCCTATCTGAACACACAGAAGAGTGGAGACAAGTATCTTATATTGAAATGGCTGGAGAGTGGACTGAAGCATCACAGGCAGATTACTTATTAGATCAATTCAATGAGTTATTCAATACATTAGAGGAACACGAAGTATTCATTAAACTAGAGTCAATGATTATTAATGATTCATTACAAAATGCAATCAGCAGACGCTTTAAATAGCCCCCCCTTTAAAATTTTTCGCTATTTTTAGGGAAAACGTACACCGGGAAAGGGTAGGGGCCAATAGTTCTCTCCCTCGCGCACGAGAGTTTTTCTTAAAAGGTTGCAGTTTAAGTCGTAAGTAGGAGGTGTTATTTTTGGAAAAAGAAAAGGTCAGAAAAATGGCTCAACAGATGTTTGAAAAAGGCAAGTCGTACTCGGAGATTTCTAGAAAATTTAACATCTCTGAAAGTACGCTTAAATCTTGGAAAAGACGAGATGATTGGCAACGTGCAACCCCCCATAAAAAAAGAAGTGCAACCCCTAGCAAAAAGAAAAAGGTTGCACCTAAAGGGTTGCAGTCGAAAAAAAGTGATGAGGAGTTCAATCGCATCAAAAATAATTTGTTATCTCAACTAAAATCGAAAGGCGCTCATGAGGAAGCATATATTGATTTAGTGAATGATTATATGTCAATGTGGCAAATAAAAAATCAACTAATCGCCGATATCAATGCCAGAGGTGTCCAAGTTAAGTCTTTTAACAGTCATGGGCAAGAAGTCTATAAGAAGAATGATAGTATTGTTGAATTGCCTAAATATAATTCTCAAATGCTAAAACTTCTAAATGATTTAGGATTGAGTGCATTAGAAGTTGATAGTGGTGATGACGATGGTGATATTTAATAAATATATTGATGCCTACATACACAAAGTCGAAAATAGTGAGGTTGTTGTAGGTAAAGATATTAAAGATTTAATCTCTAATGTTATCAAACCGAAATTATCGCAAACTAACGTTGTAATTAAGCATGATATGATTGAACAAGCCATCTCTAAGATTAATGAGTATTTTCCGTTCAAATTATTAGATTGGCAAGAGTTTATCATTGGGTTATCCCATTGCTATTATGATGATGATACGCTCGTTTGGGATACGTATTTAACGATGATGGGGCGTGGAGCAGGTAAGAATGGCTTCATATCAGGGTTATCATTCTATTTCACTACACCTTTTCATGGAATAAAGGAATATAATGTCGATATCGTAGCAAATTCAGAGAAACAAGCTAAAACCTCATTTATGGATGTATATAATGTTATTGATGAAAATAGCAAACTTAAAAAAGCATTCAAGGTGACTAAAGAAGAAATCTTATTCAAAAAGACAAATTCATATATTCACTACAATACAAGTAACGCTAAGACAAAAGATGGTTTGCGCTCAGCTTGTGTTATATTTGATGAAATACATGAATTTGAAGATTATAAGACAATTAAAGTATTTAGGTCGGGTCTAGGGAAAAAGAAAAATCCTCGGACTTTTTTTATTACCACAAATGGGAATGTCCGTGGCGGAGTATTAGATGATTATCTTGAATTAGCTGCCGAAATTCTCAAAGGTGAAAACAAGACGTCTAAAATGTTACCGATTCTTTATCGTTTAGATCATGAAGATGAAGTTCATGACTTCGAGATGTGGCCTAAAGCTAATCCCTCATTACCATACTTTAATGATTTGCGAACAACGATGGAACAGGAATATTATGAAATGGAACGTCAGCCACAAATGGCAGTTGAATTTATGACTAAGCGAATGAATTTACCTGCTCAAAATTGCTACACACCAGTAGCAACATGGGAGAAAATCGTTGCAACGAATAGACCTATTCCACAATTACGCGGATTTCCCTGTATTGGTGCCATTGATTACGCTTCAGTACAAGATTTTGCATCGTGTGGTTTGTTATTTAAGCATGGTGATGAGCGTGTATGGTTGCAACATACATTCATTTGTCATAAAGCCTTAAAAATGGAAAATAGAGAATTTAAATTCGATGTTGAAGCAGCAAGAAAACAAGGATTGTGTACAATAGTGTACGAAGATTGTATTGAAGCTAAATATATTGCTCGTTGGTTTGTTGAGCAAGCTAGAAATTATCGTATTCGTAATATTGTGTGCGACGATTATCGTAAATCAATTTTAACTACAGCATTTGCAGAAGTAGGATTGCCATTAAATACAGTACGAAGTGGACCTATTACTCACTCTAAAGTCTTTCCATTAGTTGAAACGCTATTTGCAACAGAGAAAATCATATTTGGTGATGATATGATGATGCGGTGGTATACCAATAATGTTTACGTTGATACGGATGGTAAAGGGAATAAAACTTACATGAAAATTGAGCCACGTCTTAGAAAGACCGATGGCTTTTTTGCATTTATACACGCTATGAGCAAAGACGAAGAGATTCCAGTTATTCAACAACGAAGACCTGTCACTTGCTTTGCTGTTTAGAAAGGAGGTGAAAGAATGGGAATTACGAGTTGGTTGAAATCTGCTTTCTCAAAAGAAGAAGCATTTAGGACTCAGATGAGTGTATCAACAGAAGATAAGTTAACAATAGAAGTCTTTTACAAAGAGTTAGCTATTCAGTCGTGTATCTCATTTATTGCTAATGCGTTGGTTATGAGTGAGTTTCAAACATTTGAGAGTGGTCAAGAAGTTAAGAAAATGAACCACTACTTACTTAATGTCGAGCCTAACTTGAATCAGAATGCAACAGAATTTTGGCACGAGGTTATTTGGCGATTGATTTATGACAATGAGTGTCTAATTATTCAACAGGATGATCAATTCTTTGTGGCAGAGGATTTCTCACATACCGAATTTGCATTTAAAGAGGATATTTACTCGAATGTAGTGGTTCGAGGGTTCTCGCTAAGTCGCTCTTTTGTTGAATCAGAAGTATTCTACCTTAAATTGAATAACAAACATATTAAAAAGTTGATTGACGGATTGTATTCGGATTATGGTGAGTTATTAGCAAGAGCTAAATCTAATTATAAGAAGTCCGGCGGCCGTAAGGGTGTATTTTATCAAGATGGTTATGGTCCGGTTAGTGGCGATGATTACGAAAAGCAACAAGAGATACTTCAACAAAACTTTAAGAGATATTTTGAATCTGAAAATGCAGTCTTAAATTTATCAGATGGTGATAAATATGAAGAAAGTCAATTTATGTCAGTAGGCAAAGATAGTCGTGATATTCGCAATTTAGTTAATGATGTCATTGATTTTGCTTGTGCTGCCTTCCATATTCCAAGTGGTGTAGTTCGTGGAGATACGGTAGGTGTTGCAGAACAGACGGATAACACAATTATGTTTGGTATTAATCCATTTGCCAAGTTAATTACGACAGAAATGAATCGTAAATGGTACGGGATGACTAACTACCTTAATAATTCATTCGTCAGAATGGATACGAAGAAAATTCGTGATGTAGATATCGAGAAAATGTCTAACTCGGCGGACTTGCTATTCAGAATTGGAGTTCATTCGGTAAATGATAATCGTGAGATGTTTGGAAAATCATTGATTGATGAACCTTGGGCAAATGAACATTATGTCACTAAGAACTATAATTCAATTCTTGATAACGAATTTAACGAATCCTTGAAGGGAGGTGATGAAGATGGAGAACATGGAACGAAGAACGATGAGTCTAGAAATTCGTAGTGCAGATGTTGAAAGTCGCAAGTTAGTGGGATATGCTGCAACATTTAAAGAAGAGTATACGAAATTAACAGATCGTTGGGGTGATGTGTTTTATGAACGCGTTCGCCCAGGTGCTTTCAAAAAATCATTATCTGAGCGTGATGTATTTATGTTAATTAATCATGATTGGAATAAGGTTGTTGGACGCACAGGTTCAAATCTTACACTTGAAGAAGACGAGAATGGATTACGCTTCGAATTAGATATTCCTAATACGACAGATGGTAATGACTTATTAGAAAATGTTCGTAATGGATTAATTCAAGGGTGTTCGTTTGGTTTCAACATCAAAAATCAAACAACACGTTGGGACGATGATTGGACGTTCTATCGTGATATTGATGAAGTGGAGTTATTTGAAGTAACTGCGACACCTATTCCGGCTTATGCTGATACAGAAATTAGCGCACGTTCACAGTTATCGATTCGAGACATCAAACCTGTTGAACATAAAGAAAATAAACATGAAAGAAGTGCTATGTTAATGAGCGCTTTTTTTAATGCTTTTATTCGAAAATAACGGAGGTATATAATTATGAAAAATCCAGATTTAAAACAAACAGAAATTCAAGAACAATTACGTTCTGCATTAGAAGGACAAGATGAAAAAGAGATTGCTGCTGCATTTGGTGCGATGGCACGCTCAATTGAAAAAGAAATCTTACGCGAAGCGCGTTCTGAAATGCAAAAAGAGTTAAGTGATCGTGCAACATTAGAAGCGCGTGGTCAAGCTCAATTAACTTCAGAAGAACGCTCGTATTATGAGTCGGTTGTGGAGAAACGAGGATTTGAAGGTGTAGACGTTGTCATGCCTAAAACAATCTTTGACCGAGTATTTGAAGATTTACAATTAAATCATCCATTGTTAGCAGAAATTGATTTTATTAATACTACTGGATCAATCGAGTGGATTATGCGTACTGCCGAAGCGACAGGTGCGGTATGGGGGCCTTTAACAGGGACCATCACTGAAGAATTATCAAATGGGTTCAAAAAAGAAAATGCTATACTTTATAAATTATCTGCATTTATTCCTGTATCAAAATCAATGTTAGACTTAGGACCAGTTTGGTTAGACAAATTTGTTCGTGCAATGTTATCTGAATCAGTTGCTATTGCCTTAGAGCAAGGAATTGTAGCAGGTACAGGTAAGGACCAACCAATCGGAATGATTAAGGATTTAGAAGGTTCAGTTAGTTTAGGTGTGTATTCAGATAAAGAAGCGACACCGTTAACAGATTTATTACCAGCTACATTAGGTAAAAATGTTATCGCTCCATTAACTAAAGAAGGTACACGCAATGTGACACAAGTGTTATTAGTCGTGAATCCATTAGATTATTGGGAAAAATTATTCGGAGCTACGACTACATTAACAGCAAATGGTACTTATGTTCATGGCGTATTACCTATTCCAGGGAAAATTGTCACTTCAGTAGCCGTTCCTAAAGGGAAAATGGTAGCTGGAGTTGCTCGTAATTACTTCATGGCTATCGGTTCAGGGCAAAAAATCGAATATTCTGATCATTATAAATTCTTAGAAGATGAGCGTACTTACTTAACTAAACAGTATGCTAACGGTAAACCAAAGGATAATGACTCGTTCTTATTATTCGATATTTCTAATTTAAATCCTAACTTAAACATCTTTAATCAACCTGCTGAGGCAGCGATGTTAGAAGTAGCTTCAACACGTTCTAAAAAGTAGGTGATGTAAATGCTAGAGGAGTTAAAAAGTGAACTTCAAATCACTTGGTTTGATGCAGAAATAGAAGATAGACTCGCTCGTTATTTGCGTGAAGGTCAAGCTTATCTCAAAAGCATCGTAGGGTTTGATATGGATTGCACCAGCGACTACGTTAAGCCCCTCCTCTTTGCTTATTGTAGATATGCTTATTATCATACTTTAGAGACATTCAAAGTGAACTATCATCAAGATTTAGTCACATTGAGATGGAAGGTGGCGATTGAGAACTGTGAATCCGAACCAACAGATTAAGTTTGATTCTTATAATGATGGAGTGATTGAATTTGGTCATTATGTAGAAGGTTATGATGAAAATGGTGATGCAACAACTAAAGATTTCGTTCAAAAGGGACGACTCTATTTTGCATTATCATCTATTCGTGAACAAGACCAACTTAAGTATGCTGATACTGGCTTAAAAATAACGATGAAAATAAAAACTCCATTCCTGAAAATTTTCGACAAGGGTTCAGTTGTCAAGTTTAATCAAGAATTATTTACGATTGGTTATATAGAGCCTAGTCCCAATAAAAGAAATTTATTTATTTACTTAACAGAACTTAAGGATGAGCTAAGTTATAAAGTTGAGATTTTGAAGCTTCATAAAATATCTCCGTTAGAATCGCCTAAAATAGGACATTTTAAAACAGTGTGGGCGGATATTCAGACATATGGTTATAAGTCAAATACGAGTGAAGTGGCTGACAAAATTGTGCTTCCGACACGCAAAAAGGTAATCATCAGATATTTATCTTCATTAGATCCAGGCGAATCAAATAACTTAAGTGATTATCGAGTTAAATATAAAAATAAAATCTATAAAATTATTGGCATTCAGGATGTTGAAGAGAAGTCAAAGTTGTTAGAGTTAGAAATAGAGGTGATTTAATTGGGCTAGATATCGATTTCAGGAGCTTAAGAGGTAGGCTAGATACGATGTCAAAAAAGTTGCTAAAAAAACTCTAGATACTGCCTTAGAAGCTGGTGGAGAAGTTTTGGTTGAGTCCATGAAAACCACAGTACCAGTTGATACAGGTGAACTAAGAGGTTCGTTAGGAAAGATTAAAATTCAAGGGAATAACTTGGAACGAAAAATTTTGACAGGTATTGCAACAGAAGATAGAGATATTATTGAACGCGGCTATTATCAAGAATATGGACATTCGAGAATGACAGGAAAGAAATGGATGAAGGCGGCCGAGAGACAATCTAAAGTTGATGCAGTTAAGGCAGTAGCAAATTCATTGAGTGAGCAATTAAAGGGGTGATATGATGCACCATAAAATTATAGATACTCTCATGCCATTAGGAATAGAGATGACGTGGGGGGAATACGCCGGTGATTCGGAACATTATATAATCTTCTCAATCTATGATGAAGATACAACAGATCATTGTGACAACGCTGATTTAAGTGAAGTATATTACATTACAATCAATTATTGGTTCAAAAATCCCGAATATTTGAAAAATAAATCTAAGATTAAAGCATCTATGGAAGAAGCAGGATTCAGTTTTGATGGATGCAAAGATAGATTTGATAAGGATATGAAAGGGATCAGTTTCGATTTTATATATGAAAAGGAAAAGGAGAATTTATAATGGCTGAAAATGTTAAAAAATTATTAGTTGGACTTAGTGATATTCATTTTGCTCCATATGTAAATGGAGCTTTTAAAAAACCTGTACCCATTACAAATGCCAAAAAATGTGAAAGCAATTTAACCTTCGAAGAAGATGAAGAATGGGCAGATAACAAAAATGTAGATCCAGGTTATGTGTACTCAGGTGGAGAAGGAAGTTTAACCACTTTAGGATTAACTGCTGAAGAGCAAGTGTTGCTATTTGGTAATAAGAAAGTAAAAGGCGGACTTGTTATTAATAGTTCCGACGTGGCACCAGTAGGGGCCTTTTTATTTGCTCGAAAAAAGAAAAAATCAAACCATCGCCGTTTGTACGTAATTTATTCATGTGTCTGTGCTCCTTCAACCTTTGCCAGTGGAGAAACTTTAGAAAAGGGAAAAGGTTCGGCAGAAGAGGTTGAAACAAAGTTCACGATTGGTCAATTAGATGATGGGAACATTGCTTATTACATTGATACAGATGATTCAACGGCAGATCAAGAACAAGTTAGCAACTGGTTTACAGAAGTTCAAATGCCAGTGGATTTAGAAGAGCTAGTAAATGTATTAAAAGCTAAAACGAGTAAAAATTAGGACTAGAAAAATCTAGTCCGTTTATTTTGGTGATCATGATGTATCAAGCAAATATTGAGTTAAATGGGCAGTTATTGCATGGAACATTAGATTTTTATGTTCTTCATCAGGTTCAGCATGAATTAAAGAAGATGGGCAGAAATATCACAATTCCTCAAATCTTCGAGGCTATAAGTAAAGAAGATTTTGAGTGTATTTTCATGATTTTTATTTGTTCATTAAATAGAATTTCAGGTTTTTCTATTAAGGAAATAGAAATTTTAAGTCGTGCAAATATCGATAAAAACGAGTCAATTGAATGGAGAGCTTCATGTTACATGGACCAGTACAGATATCTTAACGATCTATTTGAAGCGTGTTTGGTAGTTAATGTACAAGGTGAAGAAAGTGAATTCGAAGATATTCCGTTATCATCTAGTGATGATTGGAATTTTAGTTGGCTTGAATATCAATGGATGAGTGTTTTACAACGCGATAATTTTTGGTCGATTACGCCTAAAAATTTTATGCAACAACTAGAAGCTCATCAAAAATACAAAGGCATAAAAAAAGAATCATTTGAAGAGTTATAGGTTAGGGGGTGACATGATGGGTAAAAATGTGGAAGAAATTCAACAGTTAGCCGTCTCATTAACTTTAGAGGCTAAGAGTTTTGAAAAACAAATGACAGCTATCAATCAGGTGATTAATAACGCTGAAAAAAGTTTCAAAACGGCCGGAAAGGGTGTTGAAAATTACGAAAATACATTTGTTGGCTTAAATTCTAAAATTGAAAAATCAGAGAAACAAGTCGCGCTATATCAAAAAAAGTTAGAACTTCAACGGGAAGAGTTTGAGAAGACAGAGAAAACCTTAAAAGACAATAAAGATAAGTTAGAGCAACTATCTAAAACAGTTGGAGAGAATTCGAAAGAATATATTGAATGGTCTAATAAAGTTCAAGCTGGTGAGAATAAACTCAAAAAATTATCTGTTGGAATTCTTGATTCTGAAAAAAACATCGAATTGCTTTCAAAAGATATAGAGGATTCGAAAAAGAAATTTGAGGAGTTAGGGACAAAAGTTAAAACTACAGGTGAGCAACTAGAAGAGATTGATCGCAAGGCCGTCTTAACTCAGTCTGAAATGGATAAGTTAGGAAGTGAATTAGAAGAGTCAGGTAACTTCTTTCAAAAGTTAGGACATCAGATTACAGATACGGCTAATAAAATGGAGACTGGAATCAAAAAAGTTGGAGTGTTAGAGTCTGAAGTGAAAAAATTAAGTTCTACTTTAGAAACTAATGAACAAAAACATAAAGAGGTTGCCATACAAATTGATGCAACAAATTCTTCGTTAAAAGAGGCTGAACAAAAATATGGTAGTAATTCATCGGAAGCTCAGGATTTGAAACAGAAGTTATTATCATTAAAGGACCAATATCAATCACTTGAAACTGAAATCGAGCAGAATAAAAAGTCATTAGATGGCTATCAGACGGAATTAAATCAGACTCAAACCGAGGTTCAGGAATTATCTAGAGAGCTAAAAAATATTCCTTTTGAAGAGATAAGTAAAGGGATGAAAACAGCTGGTGAAAATGTTAAAAGCGTTGGACAATCCTTAACACTTGGAGTGACGACTCCAATATTAGGAGTTGCAGCTGCCGCAACCAGTGCTGGTAAGAATTTTGATACGTCGATGAGTAAGCTTCAGGCTACTGCTGGAATTGCTGATAAGACGAGTGATTCATTTGTAGCGCTCGAAAAAAAAGCAAAAGAGTTAGGATCAACCACTTCATTTACTGCATCGGATGCAGCCGATGGATTGACTTATTTAGCATTAGCTGGATGGGATGTCGAGACATCAATCGAAAGAATTGAACCAGTATTAAGGGCAGCAGAAGCAGGGAACATGGAGTTAGCCACTGCTTCAGATTTAGTAACGGATTCTATGTCGGCCGCTGGGATTGCTGCTGAAGATTTTACTAAGTATTTAGATATCACGGCTCAATCTCAACGTAAATCAAATACCTCTATGGAGCAAATGTTAGAAGCTTATATAGGCGCCGGGGGAATTTTCAAACAATTAAATATGCCCCTTGAAAAATCGGGAGCATTGCTTGGTGTGTTAGCTAATCGTGGTAAAAAAGGTTCGGAAGCTGCGAATGGGTTGATTTCTGTTTTTTCTAACTTAATAACAGAAACAGGACAGGCTGGAACAGCGTTAGAGAAATTAGATATCTCACTATATGATTCGCAAGGAAATCAACGAGATATGATCGAAGTCTTAAAAGAGATGGCAGTTAAATTAGGTGTGACGTCAGATGGAACGTCAAAATTAACCGAACAGCAACAACAACAGTATGCGGCCATGGTTGGTGGTAAAACTCAATTTGATACATTAATGGCGGCTTTAAGCGGTGTTAGTGGAGAATATGATGAGTTATATGATCAATTAGTTAATAGCAATGGTGCATTAAATGAAGTTGCTACCACGATGAAAGATAATTTGGGTGGAGAAATTGAGTCCATGTCTTCGGCTTTAGAGGGCGCATTAATTGAAGCCTTTAAAGCGTTAGAACCGGTATTGTCTACGTGTATTGGATATGTGACAGATGCCGCTCAATGGTTCACAAGTTTAGATGAGGAACAACAAAAAAATATTGTCACATTAGGATTAACGGCAGCTGCTATAGGTCCATTGATGGCAGGAATCGGACAATTAATTATTGTTGGAGGGAATGCTGTCACCTTATTTGGAAAATTTAAAAATGGCGCAATGGGTGCTAGTGGTGCTACTGGAGGATTAACTAATGCATTAGGCGTATTCGCGTCACCAGTAGGAGTTGGAGTTGCTATAGCGGCTTTGGTGGCGTTAATGACTTATGTTGGAGATAATGAGAACATGATTTTATCTCTTCAAGAAAAGTTCGGTGGGTTAGGAACAATCATCGGTGGTGTATGTGAATTTGTGAGTGGAACCGTTCAATTAACTATTGGTCAAACTATTTCATGGTTCCAACTAGCCTTTGACGTCATTGCAGCTTTAGTGGATGGTCCAGGAGGCGCAACGGTCGAAGATGCCTGGAAGAATCATACTCAACGAATCAACGATAACATGATTGAAGGTATGCAGAAAATAACTTTAACGACTACTCGCGGAATGTCTCAAATGAGAAATGCGAGTGATGAAGAGTTGAACATGATGTTGACATCACTAGATACAACGTTGAAACAAGTTCCTGCGTTATCCGAAGGTTATTACAGCCAAGCTTCTATGCATATAGCGGGGCAACTTAGTAACCTAAGTAATAATCAATTGACTACTCTCAGAGGAATGAATGATACAACTGGACATTTATTTAGGGGAATTCGCGATGGTATGACAATTGCAGAGTCAGCTAAAATGGTTGATCAAAATCTAAAAGAGATGGCGGCTGCAGGTAAGTTAGATTCTGAATCCTTCAGCAAGGATATTCAATCAGCTTTTGAGACGATGAGTCAGCAATTAGACACAAGCACAACAGAAGCCAGCGAAACGGCAATTACTAATACTCAACAAATGACAAGTGATGTGTTAAATAATGTTGACGAAATGAGATTTGGAACTGAAACTTCATCCAACGAGATGGCTAATAGAGCAATTGATTCTGCTAATAGAATGAAATCAGATGTAACAAGCGCTACTGATCGTATGGCAAATAATGCGATTAATGATTGGGAACGAATTAGAAGTGCTTATGGTCGAAGTATTAATGGAACTGTGACGGTAACTACACGCAATATCCAACAACAAATTATTCAAAAACGTTACGAAACAGTCAACGCCTTAGAAATGGGACGGAAGATGCTGAATATGGCGAGATTTAATCTACAAGGTTATAGCCAAGAGTCACAAGTTCATACTAGAATGGAAAGGTTAAGCTTCAATCCTGTAGTGGCCAGAGAGAACGCATCATCAGAAAAAAATGAGTATAACATTCAAATAAATATTGAAAATTTCAATGGTAATAACCAGGATGATTTGAAGAAATTAGCTAGTTTTATAAATAAAGAGTTTCAGAAAATTCAAAGTAGGACTAATAGAGAGAAAGGAAAGATGAATTATGCCACTTAGTTTATTTTTCAACGGCGCGCAGATTCCTGATTTCATAAAAGTAAATAATATCTCAATTCAGCTTCTACCTAATGAAGATAATCAGAAGATTATTAAAGTTGATTTTTTCGTAAATAGGCGCCAATTAATAAAGAATGCTCAAATTGATCAATTTGCATCGTGGTTGAAAGGCGACAATTTCAAACCATCCAAATTGATTTTACCGAATGATTTTAGTAGTTACTATTTAGCAAAGGTAAGTAATACTGTTGAGATTGATGGTAGTATCAGTCGAGGAGAAGGAAGTATAGAATTTCAATGTGCGGTTCCACAACGCATCTCAAATATTGAGAATAGTATATCATTCATCGATAGCGGAGTAATCCATTATACAGGTACTCATAAATCCTCACCTCTAATCAAATTTAAAGTGTTATCAGAAACATCAGAAATCAAATTAAGTTTCGATAATGATAAATATCATAATTTCATCAAATTAGTTGGTCATTTTAACCGAGATACCATGATTGAGGTTGATATGAAGAGCAAAAAGGTATTAGTAAACCAAAATTTAAGAATGGCTATCTTAACATTAGATAGCTTTTTTCATGATCTCTTGCCAGGAAATAACCTCTACACATTAGACAGTGGTAATTGTCAGGTAGAAGTAACATATTTTGATAAATTTATTTAGATGGGGAGATTCGAGATGGCGCATATATATATATTCGATAAGGATGATAACTTTTTAAAAATTTTGTCTGAAGACGAATTCAATAATGATGAACACAAAAGACAGTTAAATGGTAGTTGGACATTTAGGTTTGAAGTTAGCATTGGTTATGCAAATGATTTATTGAAGGGGCATAAGATAGGTTTCTATGATCGAGAAAATGAATTTCGATTATTTACGATTGCTGAAGTACCTGAAGCAACCTATCATGAGGATATCTTGGATGTCTATTGCACCAATGACTATTTTGATTTAGTTGATGGAATTGTCGAAGATAAGCGGATAAGAGAAGGGAGCGCCCGTGAAGCTCTAGCTAAAGTATTAGATGGAACGAAGTTCGAAATTGGAGAGGTAGCAGACTTAGGTCTTCGAACTATTAATTTCTATGATATCTCTAGAATGGAAGCTTTGCAAAATATCGTTAAAACATATGGTGGAGAGATAGATTATCGCATTGAACTTAACAATTCTAAGACAGGGATTGCACGAAGAATTATTGATTTGAAGGCAAGATTAGGAAGCGACACAGGTCTAAGATATACATTTGATTCTAACCTTAAAGCAGTCAAACGCACGGATGTATCAGAAGGTCATTTTACGGTATTATATGGACGCGGAAAAGGAATTGAATCAGGAGATGGATATTCAAATAAAATAAAATTCACTGATATAGAATGGAATACGCCTCTAAATCCAATCGACAAACCTTTAGGGCAAAGTTATATAGAAGATGAAGAAGCGATTGCTAAATGGGGAAGAATCGAAGGTATTTATGAAAATTCAGATATCGAAGACCCTGAAGAATTGCTACAAGAAACCTATAAAGTTTTGCAGCAAGTAAAAATACCCACTCTAAGTTATGAGGTCAGTGCTGAAGATTTATCTAACCATAACGGCTATGAACACTTCAAGACCACAATAGGAGATAGCGTGATCTTACTAGATGAAGATTATAATCTTAATTTAGAAAGTCGCATTGTAGAAATAACAGAATCTATTAAAAGTGTTGAAGCAGAACAAAGTTTAATTTTAGGCTATATCCAACCTTCATTTACTGATTCGTCAGGTAATTCTCAAATAACAGCTCCATCTTTTATTGAAAGCGGCACTGGCGATATCGAGGTCGATGATACCAACTTTCCTAATACACTACCTCAAACACCAATTTTAAAAGCAAAAGGTTTGTTTTCAAGTGTTATGTTGGAATGGACATTTGAAAGTAAAACTTACTATAACTATGAGATTTACGCATCAGAGATTCAGCATTTTAATCCAGATTCAAGTAACTTAATTTTTAGAGGAAAAGCAAGTTCCTTGTTACATGAAGTTAAACCGTCTGAAACTTGGTATTATCGTGCTAGAGCAATTAATACACATGGAGAAGTCACTGAAATGAGTGATGAAGTATCTGCAACTGCTTTTAAGATTAGCGATGCGACAGAATACTTTGAGGATGTAGCAATTAAAGAGGCATTGATTGATACATTATCTTTAGATCGAGGTTGGTTTGGTCAACTTAAAGGTCAATTTATGGATGTTAAAAATCTAGTAGTTACAGATGGAAACAATATTAGAACGATGTATGTTGATGATTTTGGACGTGTTCATATGAATGTTTCAGAATTAAAAATCAACTCTAAAGATGTGTTAAATCAAGAGCAAACCGAAACTATCATTGAGACTAAAGCTGGAGAGATATCGCTTGAAGTTGCTAAAAAAGAGATTGACATAGCAAGAGGTGAAATTACTGACAAGATCGCACAGATAAATATCGATGTTGATAGTATCACAAATGAAGTATCGTCTATTAAAGACTCTAGCTTCGGAGGGAATAACTTAGTCACAAATGGTAATTTCTCAAATGGCACGTCACATTGGGAAGCAACTAAGTATAACGGTCCAGGGATATTTGAGTTTGCAGTTTTCAACGAAGATAATTCGAATAGTTGGTGCTTAAATAATAAAAAAATTGGGTGGTGTAGTGCTGAGGCTCTACCAATTGAAGAATCAGTAATAGGCGAGTGGGCTCTTTGCCAAGAGTTTGATACCGTAATAGGTCAGACTTATACAGTATCATATTTCATATCAGGACATCGCTCATCAAAGAGCGTTGTAATGCGTAATGGATTAGGTACGTTATGGGATGATATATCAGAGCAAAAATGGTATGGACATTTAAATGGTGGAAAGGCCGATAGCGGATGGAAATGGGATTCAATTACATTTGTTGCTCAACACACAAAATCAGTTGTATGGTTTAGAATGCATGGGAGAATAGCAGAATATGACGATGTCAATAGTATGTACTTATGGATAGCTGATGTATGTTGCGTTGAGGGGAAGATGGCCAGTAAATGGATTCCTAATATTGATGAGTATTATAGCCGTACTGAAGCCAATACACTTATCCAACAGACAGCAGATGGCATTAATGAGACATTGAATAAAACTATCGAAATATCAAAATCAGAAGCTATCAATCAGGCTAATTTAACTACGGATAATAAATTACAGAGTTATCCTACTAAAACCGAAATGAACATTGAAATTGATAAAAGAGCGAATGGAATTGTTTCAACTGTCAAAAAAATTGAAAAATCTCTTGTAACAGATAACCTCTTGATGGAGGGAGACTTCTCCAATAATCTTCACAGTTGGAGATACTACGATCAAGGATATCCGATTAGTTGTGAAGCACAAAACAGCAGTGACTGGATTATGCCTGCTAAAGTAGCCTTACACCTCAATGCATCCTATCATCCTGCAGGTGTGGATAGCGGAATAACGCAGACATTCTACACAAAGTGGTATACTAATTACACGATTACTGGATACATTGCATCTCACAGAGCAGAAGGGATGGTCATTCTAAAAGATGATGCAGGTAATTGGTTAACTTTTGATAAAACAAATCCAGATCAGGATGATTATACAGGCGGAAGCGATATTGCTAGGTGGAGACGTGTCAAATTCACTTATTATAGTGGAGAAAGAGGGCAGATGCAACTGTGTCTTGCTTTAGCCAAATCAAATGAAAATGGCCATGTATGGTTTCATGATTTTATGATTACAGAAGGTGATGATGAGCTTTGTTGGAAACCTTCTGTAAGAGAGACTAGGACGCAAATCAGTCAGTTAAATGATAAAATAGAAACAAAAGCTTCCATTGATAATCTGTGGTCGTACATTCAACAGAATCCATATGCGGTCATGACAGCCATCAATAATGGTCGTGGAATTAACGGAATTAGCATTGATGAGAATGGATTGAGTGTGTTTAGAAACAACATTATCAGTATGATGTTGAATGATGGTAAAACGCAGTTATATAAGCCATACTCAGGTACATATATGGGGTATTTTGGAACAGAAGATAATGATTTACGAGTTCAATTGACTGGAGCTTCAACATTTAGTGTTCGTGGTGGATATAATGATGTTAGGATGTTAGATTTAGATTTTAACCACGGACATGCTTACGGTAATTCAACGATGCGAATATGTGGTGATGTATTATTCCAACATCGTGATGATCCGAATGCGACCGGAGTAAATGGATTAGGCCTCGGTAATGATGATCGAGCTGATATGTACGGTCATCATAATATTTTTCTTCTATGTCATAATTCCTTTGGCATAGCCGATAATAATGGATACACAAATATGTTTGCCGACGCAAGACGTGGTCGTTGGATTATGAAAGGTGGCCTTTATCAAAATACGGAATCACCACCATCAGCTTATATTTTATCAATCGATGAGGAGCATCCATTTTTTTGTGGTAAAACTAAGATGAATATTGTTGACTCAATACTTAACTTAGAAACCACGATAAAGGTTGATAACGAGGATGATTTAACAATGATGATACTACCCAATGACGATGATCTTGTTATGACCGATATTGGAAATCAAAAACATATTGATCAATCATCTATTATCGCTGGTTTGGTTGAGACGGTTAAATCATTAAATAATCGAATGCTCGAACTAGAAAGTGAATTAAACAAAAGAGGTCGCTAGAAACAGCGGCCTTTAATTATAAGGAGAAGAAAAAAATGTATTTAGAATTATCAAATTATGTAGTCCTAACAGGGATCCTAATTGTAACAGGGCTATTCCTGAATAAATGGGAACCGCCGATTAAAAAGCAATATGTCGCCTTAATGTTGCTTGTAACGGGGGTAGCATTAGGTCATTTCATGGTCGATAATCCAGCATACGGATTCTTAATCGCAGGTTTAGTCTTTTATAAGGACGAATTAGTATCGGAGATTAAGTTAGTCAAAGATAGTGTTTTAGAAGTGAAGGAAGAAACAAATTTGAAAGGAGAGAGTAACTAATGGATATCACATTTTTAAATGAGTATTTTATTCCAGTGATCGTTGGAATTTGTTTATGTGTAGGATATGTAATCAAAACAAGTACTCCTAAGATAGATAATAGCCTTATTCCTATGATTTTATCTATTGTAGGTCTTTTAATTAACATTTGGTTAAATCATGCCATTAACCCATCTATCGTCTTAGGTGGGCTTTTTAGTGGGTTAGCTTCAACGGGATTACATCAGATGTTTAAAAATTTAATCAAAGTGGAGGAAAAATAAAATGGCACAAAAATTAATCTTACCTATTAATCAAATGAGAATTACAGCAGCTTATAAAAACTCTAACTACAAAAAACAATTCGGCTATACCCACTATGGAGTCGATTGTACCGATCAAGCACGAAAAGATAAAACCATTTGGGGAAGTGGAAAGGGAAAAGTGACGCATTGTGGTTGGCATCCAAGCGGTGGTAACGTCATCGTTATCGTGTACAAGGATTGCGAACTTCCAAATGGAAAAGTCATGGACTTAGCCATGCGATATTACCATTTAGAGAAAATCTACGTTAAACAGGGGCAAGAAATTACGAAAGATACAAAGCTAGGGTTATATGGAAATACAGGGGCATCTAGCGGAGCGCATTTACATATTGAAATTGATACAGATACGAAATATGATAACTATACCCCTCAAACATCACGTTCAAATGAAGTGTTAAAGTCGGGCATTGACTCCACCTTAAATCCAGTTAAAGTTCTTTGGTGTAAAACAACAGCACCTGATAATCAAAGCGTAGTAGGTGCTGGATATGATACTTTAACAGCAAGTGATTTGTTGTATAAAGAAACTGAATAACCTCACAAAAAGAGCTACTAGGTCAAATGACTTAGTGGTTTTTTGTTATATGATATAGTATAATATTATTATAGATGTGCGATATATATAGGGGTTACAGTCCATAACTGTACGTCCGTCGAGATGGTGACGTTAAACATCAACTAGCTCACTCAACAAGTTTTGAGAGGAGCCTACGGTATATTCGTATTACGATAACCGCTTTACAATGCCTATAAGGCCACAAAAGCATGTATCAGTACTCCAAAAAGAGGTAGATTCGGTTAATTCAGTGTCTATCTCTTTTTTATTTTTTACCACAAAGTGGATAAATATTGATTTCTATAGTAAAATGAGTGTACACTAAAAGTCGAAAAAAATATTTTTTTGAGAAAAAAGAAAGGAGTAGTATTATGGAAGAAACATTACAACTTGAAATGGTAAAAACCTTAGGAATACCAATAGTAAACGAAAGAAGAAGATATTGGTTTGTTAGGACTGTAGGAGGTCAATATAGAGAGGAATTTATCGATGAAAAATTTATAGGTATTAATTGGAATGATTTTAGCGATATTGATTCATTAAAAAGATGTAAAGATGACGTAGAACATAAGATTTCGTTGAGAGATCAATTAGCCGAAACGTTCGATGGTAACATAAAGAAAGCAGGAAGGATTCTTGGGCAGATTACACGATTTGTGTACGAAATGCGCAAAGGAGATGTTGTAATTATACCAACTGAAAACTCTACCAAAATAACATTCGGAATTATTGAATCTGATTTATATATTGAACAATTTACCTCAGATAAACTAGAAGAACTTCGGCAAGAAGGGAAATGCGATTACTTAAAACGTCGCAAAGTTAATTGGGTGAAGACTGTATATAGAGAGAATCTTGATCCTGTGCTTTATAATATGTGTCGTGCCCATCAAACTATTAGTTGTTGTGATGAATATGATATGAACATTGACAGATTATTAGAACCAATTTACTTTAAAAATGGTAAGGTTTATTTTACGGTTCGAGTTAATCAAGCTAATGATATTAAAGCATATGATATGTATTCATTGTATGGTATGGCTTACGATGTTTTAAAAATTGATAAAGATTCGGTTTTAAGTAAAGTAAATGTGCAATCACCTGGTGTGTTGCAATGGATTTCAGAGCATCCAGAAGAAATTGTAATAATGGTTTTAGCAGTTATGTTTTTTATTGGAGGTACAATATCTTTTTCAGACGGAAAGATAGAGGCAGTAGAATTACCGGGGATTTTGCATTGGTTTATAAAAAATAAAAAATTAAATAACGAACAAGAAATTGAACAATTAAAGATAGAAAAAGAAAGCGAGCTTAAAAATAAGAAATTAGATTATGAGTATGCTTTACAAAATAGAATTATTGATCTTGAGCAAATGAGGCTAACAGCTATGATAGAAAAAGATTCTGCAGAAGTTACAGAACTTAAAGAGAAACTTGATGAATATAAAGATGTATTCGAAAGATTGGAGATTAGTGTAGATCAGGGAATTTTACAAGGAATTTTAGAAGAAAAATAAAAAAGAGGTTAGATTATGAGATTAATCTAACCAACTCGAACCGAAAGTAATAACCTTATATTTAACTAATATGTAGTAAATTAAACTAACTATAAAAAAAGTTAAAAAAGAACTATTAATATATGAAAGAGAGAGTGTGAGAAGGATGATATAACAAGATATAAGCATAGTGTATTTTGACAAGTAATGCAACACAGTATATAACATCTTATCCCTCCTCTCTATTATTACTCATTATATAGCTATTATATTATGTTCGTCAATTATCATTTTATGATAAAATAAATATTTTCGAACTTAATATTAACTATGTTACAACAGACTAGCTAATAGACTTGAGAATAAAAAAAGGTAGCAGTGAACTTAATCACTTGCTACCTTTTTTTATTTACCTATAAAAGTTGTTCACAATAAAAAAAAGAGGTCGTAAAGACCTCGCTATAAAAAGAGAAAATTTTTGAGTTACCAATACCAATTATTAGCTTTTTTATTGGAGTTGAAAATATGCCGTATATGGCATAGAGTAATAATACACCGTAATTGTGAAATTCATTTGTATAAAACGTAAAATAATGTAAAAGAGACACGCAAAATTGTGTCTCTTTTTTGTTTGATTATGAAATTTATTTAGCGATTATATTTTTCGTTGCTAGAATATTCTAGCATATTTTAAATTTATATAAATTCCTGTTTTACTTAAAGCTCTCACCCAGCATTATTTTACTATCCATAGGAATGAGTGTAAAGCTTTAAAAATTGGAAAAGAGATACTGGATGCTCAGTATCTCTTTTGAAAAAAAGTCGATGTATTCGGGATTAGCACACATCTTCAAGGGAGTGAAGATGTGCAACTAAAATATACCAAAATATGACAAAAAATTCAATGGTTTTGATAATTGAAATAAAATATTAAAAACATGATTTTATTGAAAAAAATAATGTTGTGTAATTTGGGGTTAATGTGCATCTTTAAAAGAAAGTAAAATGCACGTTAAAAATATAACAAGTAATTATTGTATTCTCCATGTGTTAATAGGTAAATTTTATGTCACTACAAGTGTAGTTTTTTTGACTAAAAAAGAGTATTTTAATTTTCAAGTGAAAAAATGTCACAATTTGAAGGTGAATTTTGTGACATTAATTAAATATACATTTGAATTGCAGGTAGTTATAATTGTTTTGAGAGCGGTTTAATTTTAAGAAAATATTTGAAATAAATTAGATTTGCTCAATTAGAAACAAATAGTATTATAGGAGTGTTTAAAAATGAAGAAAAAACTATTCTCATTATCTTTAATTATGGTAGGGATGGTGAGTATTATGTCTATGAGAGAAGGGATTCCAGGAGCGCATGGATGGGAAACAACACCAGACATTCGTGATGGATGGGGGACTACATCTGATGTCCATAAATATGGATGGGAAACAACGCCAGATATTAAATAAAAAAGTAGCTAGTGATTGAAGTTAATCCTAAAAGTTGAAAAAAACTAATATAAGGGAGAATTTTTTTAGGATTAAAAACCAAAAAGAGATACTGGGTAGAAGTATCTCTTTTTAAAAAAAAAGCGGATATGTATTCGGGATGGGTATACACCTTCAAGGGAATGAAGATGTATAGTTAAAATATACTAAATAATAATATTTTAAACAAATAAATTACATTTTAAAATGTAATTTCAAAAAAGTAGATTATTTTATGACATTTTTATCATGTTTAAGGTAAAAATGTCATAAAATAATTGGATATATAAGCGATTTTTTAAAAGAGGGTGTAGTGTTATGCAAGGCATTAGGAAACATTTATTACAAGCTCAACATGATTTGAAAGGAAAGTGTGAACCAGCGAGCGAACTGATAGATAGACTTCGATCAGAAGGTAAAAGTATAG
>OLNJ01000525.1_pt1 | contig 31485 bp, 30 predicted proteins | sample 1672191 | NCBI WGS metagenome assembly OLNJ01 (sample SAMEA3136657, study PRJEB25190) | human gut metagenome | biome: human gut; feature: human-associated habitat; material: faeces | place: Austria | collected 2013 | reverse complement strand
ACAATAGTTTACAGTGAAATTTAGTGCGAAATAAATTTACTTTTCAATGCTGTAAAATTTTTTCAAAGAAGAGTCCGGCGCCAAACCAATAGGGAGCATAGTCCAGTCTGATCAGCCCGTTAATATTTAACGGAGCATGACTGTAATCCCATGGACAGGCGTTGTATTTCTTTAGAAAAGATCCTGTGAGGTACTCGCCGAAAAAAATACAGCACGTATATACACTGCCGCGCAAGAGCACACTCTTGCCTTTTAAAGCGTGACAGACAGGTGTCAGTAAAGATGCCATTCCATAGATTGGAAACATCCAGATAGACGTATTTCCCATTAATTTCGGATTTTCATTTTTTAATGAATGAAGACCGGTGAATAAGATTTCCATGCACCAGCCACAGGTTCCGCAAGTTAAAAATTTATTCTTCATATAGGAGAGTATGGGCCAGAATAGTAGATTTTATGCAAAAAATGTATTATAATGCAACAAGACCGAATAAAGAAGGAGACGATATTATTGGAAACATTAGAGGAACTGAGAGTAAGGTTAGATGAAATTGACGATCAGATTGTAAATTTATACGAACAGCGTATGGAAATCTGTGCCCATGTGGGTGAATATAAGATTCAGACAGGGAAAAAGGTGCTGGACAGACAGAGAGAAAAAGAGAAATTGGAGAACGTAGCCGGTAAGGCTTCTAATCCATTCAATAAAAAAGGAGTTACAGAGCTGTATGAACAATTAATGTCCATGAGCCGGAAGCTTCAATACGAACAGCTTGTAAAGGCAGGGGCACTTGGAAGATTGCCGTTTATTCAGGTGAATTCACTGGACGCTGATCAGGCAAGAGTTGTATTTCCCGGAACAGAAGGAGCTTACAGTGAAGCTGCAATGAAGCGTTATTTCGGTGAAAACTGCAACAGCTTCTATGTGAGAACTTTCCGTGAGGCGATGGAAGCCATTGAGGATGGCGCGGCAGATTTTGCCGTTCTTCCAATCGAAAATTCCACCGCAGGTGCAGTGGACGAGATGTATGATCTGTTGGTTGAATTTGAAAATTATATTGTGGGTGAAACGGTGATTCCGATTCGCCATACACTGTCCGGGCTTCCGGGTGCTTCTCTTAAAGACGTTAAGACTGTGTATTCCAAAGGTGTGGCGCTTATGCAGGCAACACATTTTCTGGATGCCCACAGCAGCTGGCAGAGAATCAATGTAGCAAATACTGCGATCGCGGCAAAGAAGGTGGTAGAGGATCAGGACCTCTCCCAGGCGGCAGTGTGCAGCGCGTACGCAGCAAAGGTTCACGGTCTTCAGGTGCTTGTAGACAATATTAATGATAACGAACATAATTCTACACGTTTTATCGTAGTGACCAACCAGAAAATCTTCCTGAAACATGCCTCGAAGATCAGTATCTGTCTGGAGGTATCCCATGAAAGCGGCTCATTGTACCGTGTGTTGTCACATTTTATTTACAATGATCTGAACATGACAAAGATAGAATCAAGACCTATAGAAGGAAGAGACTGGGAATACCGGTTTTTCATTGATTTTGAAGGAAATATGGCAGATGGAGCAGTAAAAAATGCAATCCGGGGACTGCGGGAAGAATGTAGAAATCTTCGGATACTGGGTAATTATTAGAAGAACAGACAAGAGAAAACAGAAAGGATGAGACGGTGATGAGAACGAATGAATTGATGTTATATAAACATATAGAAAATGGCCGGATTCTGGAAGACATGACATTTCTTATGGATCACTATGATAATGAGTATTATAATGCAGAGGACTTGAAAGGTCTCTTGTTTGAGGTGGTCAATGAACTGTTGGAAATGACAGTCAGTCATGGGTTTGAAGGAAATCTGTGGCATAACTATCTGACGTACCTGCTTGCTACCCATGAAAATGCTTACAGTACCTCCTGCGAGATTACCGGAGAGGTAGAAGGAAGCATTAATTTTGCAGCACTTCATGATTTCGTTATTTTTAAAGAATTATTCGATTATGATTTTACATCTATGGAAGAGGTGTTAGGAGCGGACTGCCTTGATATGATTCGGCATTATGAGGGGACAAGTGGTCACGGGAAGGTGTTTAACAAGCGTATTCGTGACCGGATCTGTGAACTTAGCAGACATCTTGCAAACAGTGCCTCACCGGAACAATTCAAAGAGATCGTGACCGGATTTTACAAGGAATTCGGTGTGGGAAAGCTTGGTCTACATAAGGCATTTCGCATAGAACATACAGAAGAAGGAGCCAGAATCGTTCCGATTACCAAGATTGCACATGTACACCTTGATGATCTTGTAGGTTATGAGCTTGCGAAGAAAAAACTGATAGATAATACGGAGGCGTTCGTTGCAGGAAAGCGGGCAAATAACTGTCTGCTGTTTGGTGATGCGGGAACCGGAAAATCGACATCGATCAAAGCAATCCTGAATCAATATTACGATCAGGGACTTCGTATGATTGAAGTGTACAAGCATCAGTTTCAAGATCTGAACGACATCATTGCACAGATAAAAAACAGAAATTACAAATTTATCATCTATATGGACGATCTGTCTTTTGAGGAGTTCGAGATTGAATATAAGTATTTAAAGGCTGTCATCGAAGGCGGTCTGGAACGAAAACCGGATAATATTCTGATCTATGCAACTTCAAATCGAAGACATCTGATCCGAGAAACCTTCCGTGATAAGGAAGACCGGGATGAAGAACTTCATACAAATGATACCGTACAGGAAAAACTGTCGCTGGTTGCAAGATTCGGTGTGACCATTTACTTCGGAAAGCCTGCAAAGAAAGAATTCCAGGAGATTGTCAAAACACTTGCACAGAGAAATGAACTTGCCATTCCGGAGGAGGAACTTCTGCTGGAGGCAAATAAGTGGGAATTAAGCCACGGCGGGCTGTCCGGAAGAACTGCACAGCAATTTATCGATTATCTGATGGGAACGAGATAGAAAGAACATGAAGAAAGATTTGACACAAGGGAAGGTACAAAAGACACTGCTTGTATTTGCAGGTCCCATGATTGTCGGGAACCTGCTTCAGCAGTGTTATAATATTGCAGACACACTGATTGTGGGAAGATATCTGGGGGCAGGAGCGTTGGCGGCTGTAGGAACAGCATATAGTCTCATGACCTTTTTAACTTCCATTTTAATTGGACTGTGTATGGGGTGTGGAAGTATCTTCTCTTATTATTATGGGAAAAAAGATGACAGGAAGATGCAAGAGAGTATGTTTACCTCTTTCTTATTCGTAGGTGTGATTGCTGTTGTTATGAACGTAATTGTATTTGTGGGGGTTGATGTTATCTTAAAGATGCTTCAGATCCCGGCAGATATATATGGGATTATGAAAGAATATACATGGGCGGTATTCTGGGGAATATTTTTCGTATTTCTCTATAATTTTTTTGCATTTCTTCTCCGGGCAGTGGGAAATTCCCTGACTCCGTTATTGTTCCTTGGCGCGGCATCTGTCTTAAATATTGTGCTGGATCTACTCTTTGTTGTGAGCTTTGATATGGGAGTTTCCGGCGCGGCGTGGGCAACTGTATCGGCTCAGATGCTGGCAGGTATCGGCATTGCAGTATATACGTGGGTGAAAGAACCAAGTCTTCGGTTCTTCCGCGTGAATAAGAGGGCATTTTCCGGTGAAAAATGGCGGAGGGTGAAAGCTTCTTTGCCGGAAGTGATGCGCTTCTCGCTGGCAGCCAGTATCCAGCAGTCGGTCATGAATTTTGGAATCTTAATGATCCAGGGGCTGGTGAACAGTTTCGGAACTTCCGTTATGGCAGCATTCGCAGCGGCGGTCAAAATTGATTCGTTTGCCTATATGCCGGCGCAGGAATTCAGCAATTCCTTCTCCATCTTTACTTCACAGAATTCCGGGGCAGGAGATAAAAAAAGAGTCCGCGAAGGAGTACGCACCTCTGTAAAACTGTCTATCAGCTTCTGTCTGGTGGTATCGGTGTTGATCTTCCTCTTTGCAAAGTACTTGATGATGATCTTTGTGCATCCTGAAGAGACGGAGATTATCCGGATCGGTGTAGAGTATCTTCGGATCGAGGGAAGCTTCTACTGCGGTATCGGGCTTCTGTTCCTGTTCTATGCTTACTATCGTGGAATCGGAAAGCCGGAAATGTCCGTTGTGCTCACAGTGATCTCACTGGGAACCCGTGTGGCGCTTTCCTATGCACTGGCTCCGATCCTGGGCGTGCGGGTAATCTGGTGGTCCATTCCCATCGGATGGGCGCTGGCAGACCTTACGGGGGGAGCGTATATGAAAAAAATATAGACAAAATCTATAATTAAAGTCATTTATAGAAGATACTTATAATATAAACAGACTAACATACAAATATCGACAAAAAAACACCTCGAAAAATATACAAAATAATGAAATGCGACTGCTTTCGCCACAAAAACTTGAAAAATTGGCGGGGGTGGGGGTATAATATATATGATATAGGTTTTGTATAGTAATGAGGAGTGAGAGAATGAAATGGTATTGGAAATGTATGCTTAGCATGACAGCTGTGCTTTGCATCTTTGCAGGCTCTGTAAGGTGTATCTTTGCGGAGAGTACAGTTACAGATACATTTAACAACAGTGCAGTATCCGTTGTTGATCCAATGAATGCAGTAATTGCAACAGGGGTTATGTTAGGGATTGGTGTTTTTGCTTATATTAAACGTCATTCTCGTCACAGACAGATAAAGAAGAAAATGGACTGATTAAGAACTGGCAGTATTAGTAAGAGGAGTATTGCTAGTTCTTTGTGTGTGAAAAAGCGTTTACAGGAAATGGGAGAGTAAAAAAATGGAAGAGTTAATCAAACACAAAAAGAAAAGTCTGCAGTGGATACATAAAGCTATGATTTTGGCGATGGCAGATATGATGATTGTGGTGGTGTCTTATTATATGGCATTGTTATTGCGTTTCGATTTCGTATATTCCGAGATACCCAAGGAATATATTATAGGGTATCTCTGGTCCATGCCATATTGGATGGTCAGTACACTGGTTACGTTCTACATATGCAGGCTGTATCACAGTATCTGGCGTCTTGCCAGTGTGGCAGAGCTTCGAATGATTTTAACTGCGTATACGGTTCTCATTCCGGTGCATGTGATCGGTATGGCCTTTATGCACCTTCATATGCCGAGAAGCTATTACTGCATGGGATATATTCTTGCATTCTGTCTGACAACAGCTCTTCGGTTCTCTTACCGGGTAGTGCGCTTCTATGTGAATAGACTTGGAGCACCTGATGCGAAGGATGACCGGATCATGATTATCGGCGCAGGCTCGGCAGGACAGATTCTGATTAAGGAATTAATTAATTCTCAGAAGCTTCACACAAGAGTCTGCTGTGTGATCGATGATAATCCGAATAAAAAGGGACGTATGCTGGAGGGCGTTCCGATTGTGGGAAATCGCTATGATATCCCGGAAATGGTGCATAAGCATGAAATTAATCATATTATCTATGCAATTCCCGCAACAACCGGAAAAAATATGAAAGCAATCTTAAATATCTGTAAAGATACAGGATGCCGGATGCAGACGGTTCCGGGAGTCTATCAGCTTGTGAACGGAGAAGTCAGCGTCAGCAAGCTGCGAAATGTGGGGATCTCCGACCTTCTGGGACGTGCTCAGGTGAAAGTGAATTTAGATGAAATCTTAGGATATGTGCAGGGAAAGGTTGCACTGGTTACCGGAGGAGGCGGTTCTATCGGAAGTGAGATCTGCCGTCAGCTGGCAGCCCACGGAGTGAAGCAGTTGATTATCTTCGATATCTATGAGAATAACGCCTATGAGATTCAGCAGGAGTTAAAGCGCAAATACCCTGAACTTGATCTTGTGACGCTTATAGGTTCTGTCAGAAACACACACCGAATCAACAGCATTATGGAAGAATACCGTCCGGAGGTAGTCTACCATGCAGCGGCTCATAAACATGTTCCGCTGATGGAAGATAGTCCGAATGAGGCGATTAAGAATAATGTGCTTGGTACATATAAGACCGCGACGGCAGCCGGAAAATATCATGTAAAGAAATTCGTGCTGATTTCTACGGATAAGGCGGTAAATCCGACGAATATTATGGGAGCATCAAAGAGAATGTGTGAGATGATCGTGCAGACATTGGATCATTATTATCCGACGGAGTTCGTAGCTGTACGATTCGGCAACGTACTTGGAAGTAACGGAAGTGTGATACCGCTCTTTAAGAAGCAGATTGCGGAAGGTGGTCCAGTCACGGTTACTCACCCTGATATTATCCGGTACTTTATGACGATCCCGGAGGCGGTATCGCTGGTACTGCAGGCAGGCGCCTATGCGAAAGGTGGGGAAATCTTTATCTTAGATATGGGAGATCCGGTGAAGATTGCAGATCTTGCAAAGAACCTGATCCGTCTGTCCGGTTTAAGAGTGGGAGAAGATATTGAGATTCAATATACAGGACTTCGCCCGGGCGAGAAGCTGTATGAGGAGCTTCTCATGGATGAAGAAGGAATGCAGGATACGGATAATCAGCTCATCCATATTGGGAAACCAATCGAGCTAGATGAGCAGTTATTTATGCAGCAGTTGGCAAGGATTAAAGAGGCGGCTAATAAGGATAGTGATACGATACGGAAGATGGTGAAAGAGATCGTGCCGACGTATCAGATAAAAAAAGTAGAAGAATAAGACGGAGATAGTTGTGAGAATAGAAAAAGCAAAAAGAGTAGTAAAAGCAATTGTTGTTGGAGTGGGCAGTGTTTTTGCAGGAATGAATATCCTGGCAAAAATCAAGAAGAAAAAGGCTGTTTATCAGAATGAGCCGGAACAGCAAAATCCTTTTGAAGGGAAAAAGGTAGTCTTCGTTGAGGATGAAAATGATGCAGAAAATGCAGACGGAGTCAGAGGACATCTGGAAGCTGTCGGTGATTCTGAATATCATCCTGGATTTTATGATAAATATGTGAAACGTGGGATTGATATCATACTCTCTTTTGGTGGCCTGGTTGTGCTCTCACCGATTTATCTTGTGATTGCGGTAGCCATTATTATAGATGATCCGGGTCCTGTTTTATTTACCCAGAAGAGATTGGGACAGAATAAACAGTATTTCAAATTACATAAGTTCCGTTCTATGAAGATGTCAACACCACATGATACACCGACCCATATGTTGGAAAATCCGGAACAGTATATTACCAAAGTTGGTAAATTCTTGCGTGCGCATAGTTTGGATGAACTGCCGCAGATCTGGGATATCTTTGTGGGAAATATGAGCGTGATCGGTCCGCGCCCAGGACTTTGGAATCAGGATGTACTTACTGCAGAGAGGGACGAGTACGGCGCGAATGATGTAAAGCCGGGCCTTACCGGATGGGCACAGATCAATGGAAGAGACGAACTGGAGATCCCGGTAAAGGCAAAGCTTGATGGGGAATATGTAGAGAAAGAAAGTTTCCTTTTTGATGTAAAGTGTTTCTTGGGTACGGTTGGTAAAGTGGCGAAAGATGACAGCGTGGTTGAAGGTGGAACAGGAGAAATAAAAGGAGGAAGAAAATAATATGGATAAAGTTAGTGTGATTATACCGACATATCAGAGAGAAGTAAAATATTTAAATCGTGCAATACAATCAGTTTTAAATCAAGACTATGGGAATATAGAAGTTGTTGTTGTCGATGATAATAAAGCAGATTCATACTTTCGGAAAAGTATACAGGAATTTATGGAGAAATTATCTGATGAAACGAAAGTAGTATATGTGGCTAATAAAAAGAATATGGGTGGCGCGCTGGCAAGAAATGAAGGTATAGGAGCTGCAACGGGCCAGTATATTAGCTTTTTGGACGATGACGATAAATATTTAGAACATAAAGTAAAAAACCAGATTGAGTTTATGAAAAAAAACAATTTGGATATGAGTTTTACAGAATTAAAACTTGTGAATAATAAAGGAGATATTGTCGATTATCGAGAGTTTCGCAATGTGAAGAATTTTAATAACAAAGAATTGCTCAAATATCACATGCTTTATCATTTAACAGGAACACCTACATTTATGTATAAAGCAGATAAGTTGCGCGAGATCGGCGGATTTAGTGATGCAAAAATGGGTCAGGAATTCTATTTAATGACTAAGACAATAGAAAATAATTTGCGTATAGGTTATCTTCCGAAATGCGATGTAATTGCGTATAGGCATGATGAAGGCGGGATATCCCAAGGCGCAAATAAAATAAAAGGTGAAAACAATTTGTATAAATTTAAAAAACAATACTTCCATCTTTTCACAGCCTCGGAAAAGAGATATATTAAATTTAGACATTTTGCAGTACTGGCGGTTGCATACAAGAGAAATAAACAGTTTGGGAAAATGATAGAGTATTTGGTGAAGATGTTTTTTGTAGCTCCTATTGTTTGTTTGCAAGAAGTGTGTAAGATGGGATTTAAATTGGTAAAATACAAAGGATAAGGTGATAATATGAATTTATATGAAAAAATTTTAGCAAAAGAAGAAAAATTAGCAGTTATCGGATTGGGATATGTAGGGATGCCAATTGCTGTTGCGTTTGCAAAACAGGTGGATGTAATTGGTTTTGATTTGAATTCAAAGAAAATAAAACAGTATAAAAATGGAATTGACCCAACAAATGAAGTGGGTAATGAGGAAATTAAAAAGTCAACAGTCGAATTTACAGATAATCCAGAAAAATTGCGTGAAGCGAAGTTTCATATTGTAGCAGTACCAACACCAGTTAATCAAGATAAAACACCGGATTTAACGCCAGTTATTGGTGCCAGTACAATTGTGGGTGAGAACTTGACAAAAGGATCTATTGTAGTGTATGAATCTACAGTATATCCAGGCGTGACAGAAGAGGTATGTATCCCTATTTTAGAGGAAAAGTCGGGTTTAAAGTGTGGGGTAGATTTTAAAGTCGGGTATTCTCCAGAAAGAATTAATCCAGGAGATAAGGTTCATAAATTAGAAACAATTAAAAAAATTGTTTCAGGAATAGATAAAGACAGTTTGGAAGAGATTTCTAAAATATACAATATAGTAATCAAAGCAGGAATTCATAAGGCATCAAGTATTAAAGTCGCAGAAGCAGCAAAAGTGGTTGAAAACTCTCAACGAGATATTAACATAGCGTTTATGAATGAATTGGCGATGGTTTTTGAACGCATGGGAATTAGTACGAATGATGTCATTGAAGCAATGAACACGAAGTGGAACGCATTAGGCTTTAAACCGGGATTGGTTGGTGGACATTGTATTGGCGTAGATCCATATTATTTTATTTATCAAGCGGAAAAATTGGGATACCATTCTCAAATAATATTGTCAGGTAGAAAGATAAATGATGGAATGGGAGCCTTTGTTGCAGATGCATTAATTAAAGAACTTGTTCTCGCTGGAAAAGTTGTAAAAAACAGCAAAGTATTAATTCTCGGAATTACTTTTAAAGAGAACTGCCCGGATACTAGAAACTCTAAGGTAATAGATATTGTTAATCGCTTGAAAGAGTATGGTATTAAACCAATTATAGTGGATCCACAGGCAGATATAAAAGAAGCGGAAAGAGAGTATGGAGTTGAGATTCAAAAAATTGAGGATATAACAGAAGTGGATGCAATTGTTTTGGCGGTTGCACATAACGAATTTCGAAAAATGACGGTAGAACAAATTGAAAATCTCATGAAAAAAAATGAAACAGGTGTCGTAATCGATGTGAAAAGTATTTTGAAAAAAGATGAAATTGAGAAACATGGAATGAAGTATTGGAGTTTATAATAACAGCATGAAAGTTGATGAGTTTTTAAAAAAAAGCGCCAAAAAGATACAATTAAGAAAAAACACTATTTTTACCTTTGATTTAAAAAAACAAGAACGTTATATAAATAGTTTTCCAGAACCGAAAGATGATATTGAACGCGGATATTTTCAATACAAATGTCAAATGAAATTACTAGGAATGCCATTTACAGTGCTTTTGAATATAGCGTCTATGTTATTATTATGTGTTTTATGGCTTGTAAGGAGTAATTCGGAAGAATGTTTAGAAAAGAAGGAAAAACAGAAAGCAGTATTTGTTTCTCAAGGAATATCAATGAATGTAATACCGGATAGCTTGAAAAAAAGATATGGGTTTATACATACAATAAATGGGACAAATGTTTGGAGATGGAGTAATTCAGATAAATGTTTTATGAGAAAGATAATGAGACGTTATCCGATCTCTTTCCATTTCTTACTTAAAGTTTTTTTGAAGATTAACATGTATAGTGCATGGAGGTTTATTTATGAGCCGCAAGCAATTATAGTATGCTCAGAATATTCTTTTACATCGTCTGTTTTGACGGCATATTGTCAACATATGAAGGTTGAGCATATTAATGTGATGCATGGCGAAAAGTTATATTATATGCGAGATACATTTTTTCGATTTGATCAGTGTTATATTTGGGATGAGTTTTATAAAAATTTATTTGAATTGTTGAGAGCGGATAAAGAACAGTTTATAATAGAACTACCAAGTTCAATGAGATTTGAAGAAAAAGAAGATATTGGGAAAAAATATGATTATGTTTTCTATTTAACGCAAGAGAGAGGAGAAGAAATAAATACAATTGCAAAAAATTTAGAATTATTAAAAAAACAAGGAAAAAGAGTTGGAGTTCGCCCACATCCAAGATATACAGATATGGAGGAAGCAAAAAGAGTTTTTTCGGATATTGACATAGAAGATACGAGAAAAGTAGAGATAGAAAAATCTATTTTAAGAACCAAGAATGTGGTTTCCTTGTATTCTACAGTTTTAAATCAAGCAATTCATAATAACATAGCAATCGTGGTTGATGATGTTACAAATCGAGAAAAATATTTAAGATTAAAAGAAATGAAGTTTATATGTTTGAATAAAGAGCATCAACTTTTGTCGGATATTATAAACGGGAATTAAAGGATGGCTTATGAAACAGTTAATTAAAAAAATATATAGAAGTTATTGTACCGTATTAGTAAAACAAAAATGTAAAAGTTGTGGGAAAGATTTAAGAGTAAATCGAAGAAGTAGGGTGACAAAAAAAACTCAATTAGGAAATAATGTTAACTTTTATGGTATGGTCATATCAGGGAATGGAAATGTTGTGATTGGTAACAATTTTCATTCTGGTCCAGAGTGTATGATGATTTCAAGTTTTCATAATTTTGATAAAGGAGAAGCGGTACCATATGACCAGACTTATATAGATAAGGATATTATAATCGAAGACAATGTTTGGTTGGGAGCAAGAGTAATTGTTTTAGGTGGAGTAACAATTGGTGAAGGTGCAATTATTCAAGCGGGAAGTGTTGTTGTAAAAGATATTCCCAAATATGGAATTGCGGGTGGTCATCCTGCCAAGGAATTTAAAACCAGAGATATAGAACATTATGAAAAATTAAAATCAATGCAGAAATTTATGTAAGGTAGAATATGAAAATACTATTTTTATCATCAACTATTTATGAAAAGACATTACCGCAATTTACTAAAAATAAAAATGGGTTATCTTTAATGATCGGAGATATTGTTAAAAATATTGCCAAGACAGAAGAATGCTATTTACTTACATATGTCATTACCCCAGAGGTTGAGTGTAATAATATTCATGTTGTCAGGCATCTGTGGCGAGATGTTTTAAAGAATATTAAGTTTATGAATATATGTCAGGGAGTAAAAAATGCTTTAAGTTTTTCAATGCCTTTAAAAAGTCGATTAAAATATATATACTATGCAGTCAATAAGGGGTATATTGAAGAAGTTTTAAAAAGAATTAAGCCAGATATTGTAAATATCCATGGACTTAACTATGCAACAAAGTCTTTTATGGAAGTTTGTGAAAAAATGAAAGTGAATTATGTCCTTTCAATTCATGGACTCATTGGTTTAGATGAGAGTGTAAAAGCAAGCGCACAAGATAAGTTGCTTGAGAAAGATATTTTAAGCAAAAGTGAAAAGAAAAAACTGATGGTTACAGTTATTAGTAGCGGAATTAAACATCGTATTGTAAGTAGATATGGTTTAAATAAAGGGGATAATATTCATGTTATTTTAAATGGAACCAATACAGAAGAAAAAAAAGCAGAGCATATTAATCTTTTTGAAAAATATAATATTCCTAAGAATAATGTGATTATGCTATGTATAGGTAATATTACAAAAAATAAGAATCAGATGCAGGTTGTTCGTTCTTATCATTTATTGGAGGAATCCATTAAAAAGAATATTACAATTTTATTTCTGGGGCATGAAGTCGATGGGGAAGAAGTTAGAAATAAGATTGAAGAGCTGGGATATAATAAAAATCTTATTTTGTGTGGTTTTGTGGATAGAAACGAGATGGCAGATTATTTCTTGACAGCCAAAGTAAACTTATTCCCGAGTTTAAATGATGGGTTTGGGTTACCTATTATCGAAGGGTTCATTTATGGGATACCGTCAGTTGCTTTTGATGATATTGATGCAATACAAGATGTATATTCACCAGACGCTATGTTATTAGTTAAAAAGAGAGAGGATAATTTTTTTGCCATGTCAATGGTAGAAGCAATAGAAAAATCTTGGGATAAAAAAATAATAAAAACGCATGGGAAGAAGTTTGCTATAGAGAAAACAGCGAAGGGGTACAAACGTACATTTTTGAAGAAGATGGAGCAAGAATATGACGGTGTGGAAAAATAGAAGTGAAAAATTTTATATAAAAGTAAGTTTATTTTTAATTGCTTATATTTGTATAAGTGCTGTTTTAAAAATATCCGTGTTGAGCATTGGTCTTATTTTCATAAGCCTTGCATTTGTAAACCGCCCAGAACATTTGTTGCCAAGCGTTTTGATTTCTTCACTATTGGGAGATTTTTTTGTGGCTTTTCCGGGTATGGGAGTTTCAAGAATTTTAGTTTTAGTGTATATAATTTTTTCTTTTATTCAGAGTATTAGACAAACTAGGAAATATAGTGGAATGCACATCTTATCTCTATTTTTGGCTAGCGTATTTTGTTTTTTTTCGTCAAGGCTATCTTTGACAGGAGAGATAAAGCCGGCTATTACAATGATTCTAAATTTAGTAATGCTGTTTTTTATGATGTATGCTCGGCTTGATAATTACGAATCGCTATTTATGAATTTAAAATATTGTATTTGTATTTTTTCATTTTTTTTGTTTGGTTTAGTTATAACAGGGCGTAGAGTAATTTATATCAGTGGACGATTAACACTAGATGGCGCTAACTCGAATGTTTTGGGAATGTGCTTGGCACAATTAATAATTTTCTTATTGGCTATAGTATGGGCAGAAGAACAAAAGAAGGCTAAGTTAATAGAAATGATTTGTATTTGTAGTAACGTGTATATATTATTGCTAACCGGATCCAGAAGTTCTGCTATTGCAACAATTGTTACTTTTGCAGTGCTGGCGGTATTTCATATACTGAAAAAAGGAAATATGAGTAGAAAAATCATTTCTATATGTATGGTTGTACTCGGTTTATTAGTTGCATATAAAATGTTGGAAACTTTGAATCCAATACTACTTGAACGCTTTACAACGGAAGATATTTTAGCTGATGGGGGGACTGGACGAGCGGAAATCTGGGAAATTATGTTGAAAAATGTTATACCTGAACATTTTTGGTTAGGGATTGGTCTGGGAGGAGGAAATACAGTTTATGCAATGAGTCCATATACAGCAAGAGCCTTGGGTGTCCACAATTTATATATTACTGTATTGGCACAAATTGGATGTATAGGTTCTTTGTTTTTCTATATATTTTGGATTAAATGCTTATTAGTAGTAATAAAGAGTATGCGCCAAGTCAGATATTTAGAAGTACCTTTCTTTATGATATTAACTGCATTTATAAATGGAATTGGTGAAGAAGTTTTTTCAGAAAGATTTCTGTGGTTTGGAGCTGGCTTAGCGTTTATGATTATTTATAATAGAAAAAGAAGAAAAGTGGAGGCAAAAAATGAAGAAAAAGTTATTGTTTGTGGCTGAAAATATGAACATGAATGGTGCAAACAAAAGCTTGATTAACCTTTTAACTGCATTAAAAAGTCCTGAGATAGAAGTGGATTTGTTTTTATATAGCCATACTGGACCGTTACTGGAACTGCTTCCGGAACATATTCATTTATTAGATGAGAATAAATATATGTTTTTATCTGAGACGGATTTAAAGACAGTAATGCGGGAGGGGAATATAGTTACTCGTTGGCTTAGGGTTAAATGTTTAGCGCAAAAAAAAATTTTCAAACAAGATACAAAACTTCTACGACAAAAGATCTGGAATTACTTTGAAGGCTTACCAAAAGAATACGATTTGGCAGTTGGATACTGTGAAGGGTCTTCACATAGCTTTGTATTGAAGAAAACGATTGCAAAGAAGACAATAGGGTGGGTACATATTGATTATCAGAATCACAAGTTAGAAGATTGGGAGGAAAAGTCTCTAAAACAACTTGATGCTATTGTGACAGTATCAGAGAAATGTAAAAATTCACTTGTAGAAAAAGGGATTCCTGCGGAAAAGATTAAGATAATATATAATATTATTCTCCCGAATGTTATAAAGAAGTTATCGGATGAACAAAAGATAGAAAAAGATAGAAAAAAAATAGAATTATTGACGGTTGGGAGATTAGTTCCGGATAAAGGAATTGATATAGTGCTTTTAACGGCTAAAAGGCTTGTTCAATTGGGATATGATATTTCGTGGAAGATAATAGGTGAAGGGGTAAGAAAAAAAAGTTTAGAAGAAAGTATTGAACAATGGAATGGGAATAGATATATGACATTTTTGGGCAATAGAATTAATCCATATCCCTATTTTCAAGCATGTGATATTTATGTACAGCCTTCCAGAACGGAAGGTTGGGGGTTGGCAATTACAGAAGCGAAGATATTGGGAAAGCCAATTGTTGCATCAGATATAGAAGTTTTTAGAAAACAGATACGTTCAGGAGAAAACGGAGTACTAGCAGAAATTACACCAGAGGCAATGAGTGCTGCAATAGAGAAATTAATTAGAAATCAAGAATTGGTCAATCTGATAAAGAATAATTTACGGCAAGAACAATTAGGGAATGAGAAAGAAGTGGAAAAATTGTATGAATTTTTTGAATGAAATAGATTTAATTAGTGTAATCATACCTGTTTACAATGTCGAGAAAACTTTGAAACGATGTGTGGATAGTGTTTTAGAACAGTCATATGCAAATATAGAAATTATACTCGTAGACGATGGCTCTACGGATAGAAGTACTGAGATTTGCGAACAGTATGCAGAGGATTCCTCTAATATTCGTGTATTACATCAAGAAAATAGTGGACCTTCAGAGGCACGTAATAATGGCGTGAAAATAGCAAAAGGTGAATACATTATTTTTCTGGATAGTGATGACTGGTGGGAATCAGATTTTATTTCGAAGTGTATGAAAAAAAATCAGAAGTCAGAAAAAAAATTTGACATTTTTATGGGTGCAGCACAAAAGGTTGACGCAGTTACAGGAGAGAGAACTTATATAGGCAAGCATTTTGAGAAAGAAAAGATAGATGGGAAAAACGGAGAAGAAGTTCTTTTCTATATTTTGCAGAAAGAACCACGATATGAGTGGTATGTATGGCGTTATTTAGTAAAAAAAACACTCGTGTTGCAACTTGATTTTGAAAGAGGAAGATATTATGAAGATGTTTTATGGATGCCCTCAATTTTATTAAAAGCCCAAAATATTGCATATATTGATGAGGTTTTTTTGAATTACTACTATCACAATGAAACTTCTATTTTGAACACACCAACCTTAAAAAAATCACTTGATAAAATATATGTATCTAAAAAAATGATTGAATATGTAGACAAGCATCTAAAAAATGGCAAACTTCAAGAAAGTCTAAAGTACAATTTTTCTGTATTGTTTCTTTCTGCATATGGAGATTATATTAATGGAAGCAATGAGCTAAGAAGTGATTTGCGAGAAAATCATTTTATTTTGAAATATAATCACGACTATTTTGGAAAGTTTTCATATAAAATGGTTCGTATGTTTGGCTTTACACTTGGAAGTAAAATTGTGAAAATGGCCACTGATTATAAAAAAGCGAGATACTAAAGGGGGATAAGCATGAAGAAAATTTTATTTATTGTTCCATCAATGAAGGGTGGTGGAGTCGAAAAGGTTTTACTGAATATGATAAAAGCTTTACCAAAAGATAAATATGAAATAACAGTTATGGCTATTTTAGATGAGGGAGAAAGAAAAGAAGAATTGCCCTTGAATGTAAATTATAGGTATGTATGGAAACGAGCATTTTATATAAGAAATAGAAAGATACGAGGAACAGACCGGCTATTTCAAGTGATTTTTAAAAAGTTATCACCTAAGTTACTTCATAAGATTTTTATAAAAGAAAATTATGATATTGAAGTGGATTATTGGGGACAAGAAGGACTGAAATTAATATTAGGTGCAAAAGATAATGTAAAGAAATTAACCTTTATCCACTATGATATGAATGCAGAAAGTATGAAAAAGTCAGTGTTTCCCTTTAGGAGTAGTGCAGAATTAAAAAAGGCATACACAGCCATGGATTATATTGTAAATGTATCAGATGATTGCCGGAAAAGTATGCAAGAACGATTTGAATTAGTGGGGGATGAACAAAAAAAGAATATTGTAAGATATAATGTCAATTTAAACACTGAGATTATACAGAAATCGCAAGAAGATATAGAGTTGATTTATGATAAAAATAAGTTTCTTTTATGTACTTCAGGGCGACTTTGTCAACAAAAAGGATTTGAACGATTAATTTATATTTGTAACAGATTGAGAGAACAGAATTTGGAGTTTGAATTGTGGATTCTCGGAGAAGGAGAAGAACGTCAAAATTTAGAAGCAGTAATAGACAAGTATCAGTTGGCAGACTGTGTGAAGTTATTAGGTTATCAGAAGAATCCATATAAGTATATGGCAAAGTCAGATTTATTTGTTTGCTCTTCGTTTTATGAGGGATTTAGTACAGTTGTTTCAGAGGCTGTAATTCTCGGGATTCCGATTGTTACCACGGATTGTACTGGGGCAAAAGAAATTCTCGGAGATTCAGAATATGGGTTAGTCACGGATATAGATGATGATAGCCTTTTCGAGGGATTAAAAAAGATATTAATAGATAAACAGCTATATCAGTACTATAAGAATAAAGTCCTTGAGAGACAAGCTTTTTTTGATATGAACAAAGTTATAACAGAAATTGAACAATTATTTGAATAATTAAAGGGAGGATAAAAGTGATGAAAAAAGTATTAGTAACAGGTGCAGATGGATTTATAGGAAGTCATTTGACAGAGAGTTTATTAGAACAAGGGTATGATGTAAAAGCATTTACTTATTATAATTCTTTTAATACATGGGGGTGGCTTGATTCTTTTCCGAAAGAGAAATTAGATGAGATAGAGATATTTTCCGGCGATATACGAGATCCTAATGGAGTCAGAGAGGCAATAAGAGGTGTAGATCAGGTTTTTCATCTTGCTGCTTTAATAGCAATACCGTTTAGTTATCATTCTCCGGATTCTTATGTAGATACTAATATAAAAGGAACATTAAATGTCCTTCAGGCAGCAAGAGATTTGGAAACCGAAAGAATTCTTGTGACATCAACATCTGAAGTGTATGGAACTGCACAGTATGTACCAATAGATGAGAAACATCCATTCCAAGGACAGTCTCCATATTCTGCGACCAAGATTGGAGCAGATAGAATAGCGGAAAGTTTTTATAGAAGTTTTGAAATGCCGATTACAATTGTAAGACCATTTAATACATATGGACCAAGACAATCAGCTAGAGCAGTTATTCCTACAATTATTACTCAATTATTATCTGGAAAAGAAGAAATTAAGCTTGGTTCACTAACACCAACCAGAGACTTTAATTATGTAAAGGATACAGCACAAGGATTTATTGAGATTTCTAAATCAGAGAAGACAATTGGAGAAGAGATTAATATAGCGACACAAAACGAAATATCTATTGGAGAACTTGCGGAGGAATTAATAAGACAAATTAATCCAAAAGCAAAAATTATTTGTGATGATCAAAGATTAAGACCAGAGAAAAGTGAGGTGAATCGCTTATTAGGAAGTAATAAGAAAATAAAAAGTTTAACCAGTTGGGAGCCGAAATATACATTTTCAGAAGGTTTGGCAGAAACGATAGAATTTCTAAAACAAAATTTAGATAAATATAAACCAGATTTGTATAATTTGTAAAAGTTGAACTTTGAAAGGATAAAAAATGGTTAGTGTTATTGTGCCAGTATATAATCCGGGAGAATGGTTTGAGGATTGTATAAATAGTATATTGCGACAAACTTACCAATGCATAGAAGTGATTTTGGTAGATGATGGGTCAACAGACGGAAGTGCCCAAAAATGTGATTTATATGCAGAGCAGGATAATAGAGTTCAAGTAATACACCTTGAAAATGGAGGTGTTTCTAAAGCACGAAATACTGGGATTCAAGCGGCAAAAGGAGACTTCCTGATTTTTATTGATAGTGATGACTGGATTGAAGGAAGTATGCTTACAGATGCATTGAGGAGAATCGAATCAGACGAGAGTGAATTGGCTATATACGCGATGCAAATTGATAAGTATAAAAATGGTAATATCATTACAAAAAATATGAGATATAAGGAAGATACTATTTTTTCGGCAAAAGAGATTGCTGATAATTTTGAAGAACTATATTATAACGATTATTTAAGCTCATCATGTACAAAAGTTTTTCGAAAAAGTATTATAGATATGTATCAGCTGAAATTTGACGAAAATCTAGTGATGTATGAAGATTTGTGCTTTGTTTTAGAGTACATATCTAAATGCAATAAAGTGTCTATTTTAAAAGAAGCATATTATCATTACAGAATGGATGATGCTATTTTAGCTGTTTCTAAACGAAAAACAGATAATTTGCTAAAAAATTTAGAAGGCGTTGTAAACAAAATTATTAGTTTTCTGTCTGAAAAAAAAGGAACTATTTCTGAAAAGGATAATAATGTTATTGTTGATTTGTTTATTATTTATCTTCATAAGCTTTTTGCACAGAGAAATTCAATGTTGATAAGAATGAAAGGAATACGGCAATTAGAAAAGGAGCAAAATTTACAGCAGGCGCTGAAAGCTTGTCCGAAGTTTACAGAGGGTTCTAAGTTTTACAAGGTGTTGGTGTGGAGTTTGAAGAAAAAAGCTACGGTAGTTACTTTTTTATTATATTGGAAAAGATATAGAGGATCTTACTAATTTAGAAGGTATTTATAAATTATGCAGAAGAAAAAACGGATTTTTTATAATTTGATTATTGGTCTTGGGGGCAAAATTTTTCTGATGACGTTAGGTTTTTTTGTTCCCAAGTTGTATATTGAAAACTATGGTTCAGAAATTAATGGTCTATTAACTTCTATAGCGCAAGTATTTACTTATCTTGCACTTTTAGAGGCTGGGATAGGAACAGCTACAACGCAAGCCTTGTATGAACCGGTGGCAAAAAATGATACGGCTGGAATCAATGCTATTATGTCAGCCGCTTCTAGATTTTATAGGCGTACAGGTATTCTTTACGGAATTGCTGTTGTTGCTTTTGCAGTGGTTTATCCACTTGTTGTACCAACTTCTTTAAATAATATGACTGTTGTTTTATTAATTGTTTTGTCGGGTGCAAATGGTGTTTTGAATTATTTCTTTCAGGCAAAATATTTCTCTTTACTTAATGCAGAAGGTAAAGCATATGTACATGTTGCCATTGGAACTACGGTTAGTATAGTAACGACAGTTAGTAAAATAGTATTATTGATGTTGAGCTTTAATGTAGTATTTGTTTATGTAGTGTATTTTATTATTGGACTTGTTCAAATTACAATACTTAATATTTACATTAAAAGGAATTATCAATATCTAAGTTGTAGGGAGACACCAAACTATAAAGCAATAAATCAAAGCAACTCTGTACTTGTGCATCAAATTTCAAGTTTGGTTTTTTCAAATACGGACGTATTAATATTAACTTTTTTTTGTGATTTGCAAACGGTAAGTATATATACAATTTATTCAATGGTCACAGAAAGTATTGGGACAATTTTAAATATTATACTTGGAAGCTTTACAGCGGCTCTGGGGCTTACATATCAAGAAGATAAAAAAAGATTTCGGATTTATTACGATCTATTTGAGTTAGGAACTTGGATGATGAGTTTTTGTATCATGGCAATTACATTGTTGCTATATAATCCGTTTATGTCTATTTATACTGCAAAAGCAGATATCAGTTATATAGATAGATGGCTTCCATTTCTTTTTGTAGTATGCAAATTATTAAGCTTGATAAGAATGCCGGCAGTAAATGCTGTTAATGTCGCAGGGCATTTTAGAGCAACACAGACAAGAAGTATTATCGAAGCTATAATTAATTTGACGGTTTCATTAATATGTGTACAAAAATTTGGCATATATGGGGTTCTGTTTGGAACAATAGCAGCATTGTTATATCGGACAAGTGATTTTGTGATTTATACAAACCTTCATATTGTTTATAGAAAATGGGGAGGTATAATTCGTAGGCTTGTGGTTAATATTTCTTGGAGCGTGATATTTGTGTTGTTTGCTTCGAAGTGTATGAAAAGTTCAATGAATGTTATTGAATTTATAAAAATAGGAGTAGTGTTAACCATTGTTGCAGGAATAAGTATAACTGTAGTTAATGTTATTTCTGAAAAAAACAATCTAGAGCTGATGAGATATACAAGTGGATTTTTGGGGAATAAGAGGAGAAAAAATGGATGATTAGTATAATAGTTCCGGTGTATAATAGTGAAAATTATATAAAAAAGTGTTTAGAATCATTACTTGAACAAAAAGAGAGCAATTATGAAATTATAGTTATAGATGATGGTTCAACAGATAAAAGTAAGAGTGTTTGTGCTGAACTTCAAAAAAAGAGTGACAAAATAAAATTATATTCACAAGACAATTCGGGCGTATCGAATGCTAGAAACTATGGTGTTTCACAGGCAAACGGAGATTACGTTATGTTTGTTGACTCTGATGATTGGATTGAACCAGATTTATTGATAAGTGCAGAAGAATATATTAAAAAGTGTAATCCAGACGTGATTGTATATGGGATAAAATATATAGATGGAGGTAAGTGTTCCTATGATTCATCAACAACTAAAGTAGAATGTTTTGAACAAAATCAAGTAAAGGAATATATTGTTGATTTATATCATACAGGTGCTATAGCATCTAGCGTGAATAAAATATATAAAAGAACGATAGTGAAAAACGTTCAATTTGATGAAAAATTAAAATATGGTGAAGATTTAAAGTTTAATATGTGTGTATTTGAGAACGTTAAATCAATTGTTAATATGCCGAAAGCTTTTTATTGTTATAATAGACACGAAAATTCATTATCGACAAATATAGATGCTAGACAGATTAAGGAGATGCTATCTCTATATCATGAATCAGAAAAGTTTTTCCATAATCTTGATATAGACGTACAAAAGAAAAATGAATTATTAGAAAGGCATTATTTTGGATATCTATATCCGTATCATATTAGTTTGCTTGCGAAACAAAAAAATATGTCTATGAAAGAAAAAGGTGAATTGATTCAAGAAATACTTAATACAGATTACTTGAAATACGTAAAGGATTTAGAAAAAAAGGGAGTATTTCAAAAGTTACTGGTGTGCAAAAATAGTATACTTATAATAGAATACTGTAAGTTGTTAAGTCTAATACAAAAGAAATAATTAGGTTGTCAGGAAAGGGTAACATGAAAAACAAGGTTGAGAAAAATAGGAATATAGGATTAGATTTGTTGAGAATCATATCTATGTTAATGATTGTAACGTTGCATTATTTAGCGAAAGGTGGTTTCTTGTGGAACACAGACCCAAATACTTTTTTGTGGTATTTTGTATGGTTTATAGAAGCTCTTTGTTTGATTTCTGTTAATTGTTATGTTTTGATTAGTGCATATTTTTTGGCAGATTCAAAACAAACTAAAATAAAAAAAGTAATTGAGCTTTGGTTGGAGATGCTGTTTTATAGTGTCGGTATTTCGGCAATTCTTGTTTTGTTAGGACAGTCTCTTTCTATAAAAGACATTATATATACGATATTTCCTTTTGCTACAAAAAGTTATTGGTTTATTAATACTTATATCTTGCTGTACTTACTACATCCGTTTATCAATAAAGTTGTTTGGAGTATAAATAAAAAAGAATTCCAAAGATTGTTAATTATTTTAGTTATCTTTTTCTCGCTTGAACAATCTGTTCTTCCGATACCAGAAATGACTTTAGACGAAACAGGAGGATATGGCATTATATGGTTTGTGGTGCTATATTTTGTTGGAGCGTATATAAAGAGATTTGAAAAAGAATGCCAGTTTCTGTCAGGAAAAATAAATTACGTTATATTTTTTGGAGCAGGAATTCTACTTTTATTGTCACGGACGATTTTATCCAATGTATTGTCTAGATTTGGGGTTGATGGAAAATATGCGGATATATGGTATTCCTACAATAGTATACCGGTTTTTATTGCCAGTATAGTAATCTTTTTGAACTTTTTACATATTAATATCAATCATAGAGGAAGTAGGCGTTTAATTATCGGAGTGGGAGGGGCTACATTGGGTGTTTATTTAATACATGAACAGGTAAAGCTCCGTCAGATTCTCTGGAAAGATATTTTAGGTGTAGACAAGTATTATAATTCTCCAATGATGATAGTTAATATGATAGGAATAGTCATTGGGATTTTTGGAATATGTGTTTTGATCGAGACGTTGCGTTCATTTATCATGAAAAAAATGAAAGAAAAATTCAGAAAGGTGGAGTCCTAAAATGAATAAATTTATTCCGTTATCTATTCCGAATTTTGAAGGAAATGAGAAAAAATATGTAAATGATGCGCTTGAGCAAGGGTGGGTATCTACCGGTGGAGCTTATATTACAGAGTTAGAACGAAAGTTGGCAGAATTTCTACATACGAAAAATGTTGCTGCTTGTCAAAGCGGTACATCTGCATTACATCTTTCTCTTATTGAATCAGGAGTACAGCCGGGGGACGTAGTTTTAGTACCGCCATTGACCTTTATAGCGGCAGTAAATCCAGTAAAATATCAATTTGCAACCCCTGTTTTTATCGATTGTGATGATAGTTTTTGTATGAATCCGACTAAATTAAAGGAATTTTGCGATTCAGAGTGTGATTTCCAAGAAGGAACTCTTACATATAAAGGAAATAATGTAAAGGCAATCGTTGTGGTACATGTTTTTGGTAATTTGGCAGATATGGAATCAATTATGAAGATTGCAGAAACATATAATTTAAAAGTAATTGAAGATGCAACGGAAGCGTTAGGCACTAAATATACAGAAGGAAAATACGCAGGGAAATACGCAGGAACTATTGGAGATTTTGGTGCGTTTTCATTTAATGGTAATAAAATCATTACAACAGGGGGTGGTGGTGCTATAACAGCAAATCAACCTGAAAAGGTAGAACATATCAGATATCTTTCAACACAGGCGAAAGATGATCCACATTTTTATATTCATAATGAAGTAGGATATAATTATAGGATGACGAATCTTCAGGCGGCATTAGGTGTTGCGCAAGTAGAAATGCTTCCTGAATTTGTGAAACGTAAGCAAAAAAATTACGAAAAATACAAAGAATTATTTGAAGGTTTTGAATATGGAAAAATAGTTGATTTTAGAGAAGGTACACTTTCGAATAAATGGTTTTATTCGTTGGAAATTGACAGAGAAAAGATTAGTGCATCCATGAGAGAAATTATAACAGTTCTTGAAAAACGAGGAGTACAAACGAGAGCAATTTGGGGACTTATTAATGAACAGATTCCTTATAAAAATGAGCTGACTTATAAATTAGAACGTGCACCATATTATGCGGAACGTATTTTAAATCTACCATGTAGTACACAGATTACAACAGAAGAAATTGAATATGTTGTTGAGCAAGTAAAGGAAGTATTGAGGGAAGCGTCTAATGAATAAAGAAAGAATTCTGAAATTCATCATAGGAAAAAAAGCATCCATTGTGGATGCGATGGGGAAGATAGATAAGAATGCTAAAGGAATACTTTTTGTTGTTGATGGTAGACAAGTTTTGCAAGGGTGTATTACCGATGGAGATATCAGAAGGTGGCTTATAAAGACGGGAGATATAAATGCTAAAGTAGAGGCGGCGATGGTGTCAGATCCGAAATATTTATTTTATGAAGACAGGGCGCAGAGTAAAAAATTAATGAAAGATGCATCTATAACAGCACTGCCACTCTTAAACCGAGAAATGCAACTAATAGATATTACAATTTTAACAGAAATATTAGATGGAGGTGAGGAGAAGAAAAAAGCGACCCTGACAAGTGTTCCAGTAGTTATTATGGCAGGGGGAAAGGGGACAAGATTATATCCATATACCAAAATTCTTCCTAAACCGCTAATTCCAATTGGCGATACACCTATTGTAGAACGTATTATTAATTGCTTTACTGAATATGGAATCGATAAGTATTATATGACAGTTAATTATAAGAAAGAAATGATTAAGTCATATTTTGCGGATGTAGAGAAGAATTATGATATTGTTTATGTAGAAGAAGATAAGCCACTGGGAACTGGTGGAAGTATAAAACTTATTGAAGATAAGTTGGAATGTCCTATTTTTGTAACAAACTGTGATGCTTTGATTCTTGCAGATTATGAAGATATTTATGAATATCATAAGAAATCAGGTAATGCAATTACAGTAGTATCAGCGTTGAAAAATATTGTTGTGCCTTATGGCGTTCTTCATTCTAAAGAAAATGGTGAATTAATTAATTTAGAAGAAAAGCCTAAATTATCTTATTTTGTCAATACAGGCATGTATGTAATTAATCAAAATATGATAGAAATGCTTCCAGATGATGAGGTATTTCATATGACACAGCTTGTAGAGAAAGCAATGTATAATGGAGAAAAGGTAGGAATGTATCCAATTAGTGAAGATTCTTTTCTTGATATGGGAGAGTTTGATGAAATGCACAGAATGGAAGAAAAGCTGAATGTAGGAGAATAATATATGGAAAGAATCGTAATCATTGGCTGTGGTGGACATGCAAAGTCTGTGGTGGATATTATTGAACGAGAACGAAAATACGAAATTGTTGGTTTTGTAGATCAAGAATTGAATGAATTATTTGAATATCGTGGGTATAAGATCGTTGCTACAGACGAGAATTTGCATGAACTTTTGTCAGCGGGTGTAAAAAATGCAGTAATTGGTATTGGTTTTATGGGAGAAAGCAATGTTCGTGAAAATCTTTATCGGAAATTGCAAAAAGTAGGATTTAGTTTTCCTGTTATTGTAGATCCAACAGCAGTGATTGCACTTGATGCGGAAATTATGGACGGAACTGTGGTTGGGAAAAAGGTAGTGGTAAATTCCGAAGCATATGTTGGAGAAAACGTGATATTGAATACAGCCTCTGTTATTGAACATGAGTGTAAAATAGGAAATGGTTCACACATTGCTGTAGGTAGTTTGTTGTGTGGAAATGTTGAAGTGGGAAATAATAGCTTTATTGGAGCAGGAACGACAATTATACAAGGGTGTAAAGTAGAGGATAATGTTCTTATTGGAGCAGGAAGCCTTGTATTAGGCAACATAAAAGCAGAAACAAGATGTGCTGGAATTATAAAAAGAGGTTGATATGAGTGTATATATTATTGCAGAAGCAGGTGTAAATCATAATGGTTCAATAGATATTGCAAAGAAGCTAGTAAAAGCGGCAAAGCAAGCAGGGGCTGATTGTGTTAAATTTCAAACGTATATTACAGAAAATCTAGCTACGACTACTGCTAAAAAGGCTGATTATCAAATTCATAACACGCAAAATGAAGATACACAATATTCTATGTTAAAAAAATTAGAGTTATCTTTTGATGAGTTTAGAGAAATTAAGAGATATTGTGAAAAGATGAATATTGATTTTATTTCTACACCCTTCGATTTTGAGAGTATTGATTTTTTAGAATCATTAGAGATGAAATTTTGGAAAATTCCTTCAGGAGAGATTACAAATTTTCCATACTTAAAAAAAATAGCTAATACAAAATTGCCAGTAATATTATCAACAGGAATGAGTGATATGGAAGAAGTCTCATCGGCTGTTGATGTGCTTAGAAAAAATGGCTGTTCAGACATTAGTATTTTGCATTGTACAACAGAATATCCAACACCTGTAGAAGAATGTAATCTCAATGCAGTGCGTACTCTAAAAGAAGTATATGGTGTTAGAGTGGGATATTCAGATCATACAGATAGTATATTGATTCCTGCGGCGGCAGTGGCGGTAGGTGCAGAGATTATCGAGAAACATTTTACTTTGGATAGGAGTATGGAAGGACCGGATCACAAAGCAAGTCTTGAACCGAAACAACTGCAAGAGATGGTAAGTAATGTTAGAGTAATTGAAAAAGCGCTTGGAGACGGGGTTAAAAGACCAAGTAAATCAGAAGAACCCAATAAACCTATTGCTAGAAAAAGTATAGTGGCTAAAGAGAAAATACATAGAGGGGAAATTTTTACAGAAGATAACCTTACAGTAAAACGCCCAGGCACGGGAATTAATCCTATGAAATGGGAAGATGTTATTGGGAGAGTAGCAACAAAAGATTTTGAAAAGGATGAATTGATAAAAATATGAGCAAACGAGTGTGTATATTAACAGCAACGAGAGCAGAGTATGGACTCTTGAGAAATGTGATTTCAAAATTTAATCAAGATGAAGAAATAGATTTGCGAATTGCTGTAACGGGCATGCATTTATGCGAAGAGTTTGGAATGACATATAAAGAAATAGAGAAAGATGGTTTTTTGATAGACGAAAAAATGCCAATTCTTCTAAATACTGATGACAGTGAAAGTGTAAGTAGTGCAATGGGGCTTGCAATAATTCATTTTGGACATTATTTTGCAGGACTCAAACCGGATATTTTAATTGTATTAGGAGATCGATATGAAACATTGGCTGTATGTATCGCAGCAATGAATCAAAAAATTCCAATTGCACATATTCATGGTGGTGAAATCACAGAGGGAGCGATAGATGATGCTATTCGTCACTCTATTACCAAAATGAGTTATCTTCATTTTACAAGTACAGAGGAATACCAAAAGAGAGTTATTCAATTGGGTGAAGAACCTGAACGTGTTTTTTGGGTAGGGGCTTTGGGCGTAGAGAATGCATTGGAACTGCAAGTATTGAGTAAAACCGATTTGGAAAAAGAATTGGGGATTACATTTGAAAAACCTTTCTTTTTATCAACATTTCATCCTGTTACATTAGAAAGTATAGACGATACGAAAAAACAGATAGATGCATTGTTAACAGTAGCAGTTGAACATTCAGAATATGTATGGGTTTTTACAAAAGCAAACGCGGATGCCGGCGGAAAAATGATTAACAAGAGATTAGATGATATTTCAAAAAAATACAAACATATTCATGTATATGCTTCATTAGGTCTAAAGCGATATTTAAGCGCAATGAAATATGCGGAAGCAGTTATAGGAAATACGTCAAGTGGGATTTTAGAAACTCCTAGCTTTCATATTCCAACAATAAATATCGGAGACCGACAGAAAGGACGAATTCAAGCGTGCACGATAATCAATTGTAAAGCGGAAAAGGATTCTATTGAAGATGCACTTGGCATAATAAAATCAGATGAATTTAGAAGGGATATAAAAGATATGCCAAATCCGTATTTTAAGAAGAATACATCAGAAGAAATATATTACAATATAAAACAGTTTCTTGAAAAAGAAGTGAATTTAGAAAAAAGATTTTATGATATTGAGGGTGGAAGATGAAAGTAATAGTTATTGGCTTAGGCTCAATGGGCAAAAGAAGAATTCGATTAATAAAAAAATATGATGAGAAAATAGAGATTTTGGGAGTAGATGCCAAGGAAGAAAGATGTGAAGATGTTGAAAAGATATATGGAATAAAGACATTTTCTGATTTAAAGATAGCTGTTGAGGATGGAGCAGATTGTGCGTTTATATGCACATCGCCATTATCACATGCTGATTTGATTTCGTTTTGCTTAAAGAATAATTTACATGTTTTTACAGAGATAAATTTGGTTGCAGAGAAATATGACGAAAATATCAAGTTAGCGGCATGTAAAAATCTTGCATTGTTTTTATCTTCCACTTTTCTTTATCGGGATGAAATGGCATATATTCAGGATGAGGTGAAAAAAGCTCAATCTGCACTTACATATTCTTATCATGTGGGGCAATATCTTCCAGACTGGCATCCATGGGAAAATTATACGGATTATTTTATAGGAGATAAACGAACAAATGGGTGTAGAGAAATTATGGCGATTGAGTTTCCATGGATATACAAAACGTTTGGAGAAATTGTAGATGTCTATGTAAGAAAGAATAAAAAGACGAAATTAAAAACGGATTATAATGATAGTTATTTGATTTCGGTTGAACATGAAAATGGAATACAAGGATCGATTTTAATAGATGTTGTTTCTAGAAAAGCTGTTCGTAATTTGGAAATTTTTGGTGAAGATTTATACTTGTCATGGGATGGAACTGCTTATGGTTTAAGAAAATATGATTTAGAAAATAAAAAGGAAGAGCAAGTTTTTCTATATGATAATGTAGATAAACAAAAAGGATATGCAGAGTTTGTAGTCGAAAATGCATATTTTAATGAAATCAAAACATTTTTTAGGAAAATTTCGGGGAAAGAGACAGGAAAATATAGTTTTGATGAAGACAAAAGGATTCTTGCATTAATTGATAAAATAGAGGGTTAGATAAAAATGTTGAAAATAGCATTTTGGGGATTGGGTTCTATAGCGAAAAGGCATATCATTAATTTGAGTGAAATACTAGAAGAGCGAAAAGAGATATATCAAATTGATATTATAAGACATTCAAAGAATGAATTGCCGCAGGATATAGCAAAAGTTGTTGAAAATGTATATTTAGAAAATCAATTGGAAGATAAAAAATATGATATTATTTTTATTACAAATCCAACCTCCTTACATTATGAAACAATAAAAAAATGTGTAAAGCATGCAAAGCATTTGTTTATTGAAAAACCAGTATTTGATCGTTGCGATATAGATGTAAGTTCATTGGAATTGAATGAAGATTCAGTATATTATGTTGCGTGCCCATTAAGATATACATCTATTCTTCAATATGTAAAAAATAACATAGATCTTAGTCGAGTATTTGCAGTAAGAGCTATTAGTTCGAGCTATCTTCCGGACTGGAGACCAGGTATAGATTACCGAGAGACTTATAGTGCAAGGAAAGATTTAGGCGGTGGTGTGTCCATTGATTTAATCCATGAGTGGGATTACTTGACAGCATTGTTCGGGATTCCCGATCAGGTGATCTATGCCGGAGGAACATACTCTAATCTTGAAATTGACAGTGAGGATTTGGCTGTTTATATAGGAATGTATTCTGACAAATTAGTTGAATTACATTTGGATTATTTTGGAAGAAAAGTAGTGCGCGAAATGATGCTATTTACAGCGGATGATACTATTGTTGTAGATATTGCTAATAGTAAAGTAGTTTATCAAAAAAGAAATGAAGTTATTGACTTGTCAGAAGATCGAGATTGTTTTCAAAAAAGAGAATTAGTCCATTTTTTAGATATTATTCAGAAAAAATATGATAATGATAATAACATCGAAAATGCATTGAAGGTATTAAAAATTGCAAAAAATTATAAGGAGAGTTGAAAATGAATATTTTATTCACATTGTGTGGAAGAGCTGGGTCTAAGGGGTTTAAAAATAAGAATTTAAAACAATTTGTGGATAAACCATTAGTGTATTACAGTATTGCGGCTATAGCCCTATATAAAGAGTCTGTGAATGTAGAAGAAAGTAGGGTTGACGCTGTTCTTAACACAGATAGTAACGAACTTATTGAATTAGTGAAAAGTCAACATTCAGTACCTTTTTCTGTCATTAAACGATGTCCGGATTTAGGAGGAGATGATGTGCCTAAAGTAGAGGTTATTAAGGATTGTTTAAAGAAGATGGAAGAAAGTGAAGGGTTAGAATATGATGTGGTTGTTGATTTAGATATTACATCTCCTTTACGTACACTGCAAGATGTGAGAAATGCAATTGAAAAAAAAGTAGGAAATCCAGAATGTGATGTAGTGTATTCCGTGACGGAATCTCGTAGAAATCCTTATTTTAATATGGTAAAAAAAGGAGAACTATTCTTTGAAAAAGCGATTGCGAGTGAATACACTGCTAGACAGCAGACACCTAAATTTTATGATATGAATGCTTCTATTTATGCATATTCAGTTGATGCATTGAAAGAAAAGGAAAGTAAAAAATTTTTTAATGATAAGTGTGATGCAATACTTATGAAAGACACAGGTATATTGGATATAGATTCAGAAGAGGATTTTGAATTAATGCAAATAATTGCTAGATATTTGTTTGGTAATATAAAGGGCTTTAGTGAAATATACGAAAAGACCAACTTGATTTAGCGAGTGTTTCATAAGAATGAGTAGGTGAAATTACTGGTTTGGTCCTATGTCAAGATTTAGTACTGGAGTGCTATCATTAAAGTAGAGTCGCAAAACTCACCAAATCTATGATATTATCAATGCATAGGAAGGTGAGAAAAATGCAATACGACAAATCATTCAAAGATGAAGCAGTAAAGCTATCCGATGAGATCGGAGTAAAAGCAGCTGCATCGCAACTGGGGATTCCATACTATACATTATCCGGTTGGCGTAATAATCGTAAAAAATACGGCAACAACTATTCCTGCGGAAGCGGCCATAAAAGAATGTCTGCTGATCCTGCTGAGCAGCGCATCCGTGAGCTTGAGAAAGAAAATGCGGAATTAAAGCATGCCAATGAAATCCTGCAGGAGGCTCTTGGTTTTTTCGCACAACGCCGAAAGAAGTAAGAGCTCATCAGCGCTATCAGTTCATTTATACACATCATAATCGAAAATGGACTGTGAAGCTTATGTGTCAGATCCTTCATGTCAGCGTTTCTGGTTACTACAAATATCGTAGAAACCTTGGGAAACCGGGTAAGGACGCTATTCTTTCGGCTGCTATGCAAGAAATTCTGGATGAATCTTGAATAATCCGGTGTCCGTGTCCCTGCTGTCCGGTGACAGGAAACCGCAAATCCGTTTTTTGGGAAACCACCATTCCGGTAGTGGAAACCTTTATCATAAAGGGCACTGAAAAAGTCTAATTCTGTTGAAAAGAATTAGGCTTTTTCTTTATGT
>OLNJ01000524.1_pt1 | contig 31521 bp, 32 predicted proteins | sample 1672191 | NCBI WGS metagenome assembly OLNJ01 (sample SAMEA3136657, study PRJEB25190) | human gut metagenome | biome: human gut; feature: human-associated habitat; material: faeces | place: Austria | collected 2013 | reverse complement strand
TGCGACTGGCATCGACTTTCATCCACAGACCTAACTTTACATTACTATTATATATGGCTTTTTGCAATTGTCAATACAGTAATTTCTTCTACATTATATTTTTTAAATATTTTTTCACATTCTAACAACGTTGCCCCTGTAGTAACTACATCATCAATAAGTAGAATTCTCTTATTTAAAATCTTTTTATCTCTTATTTCAAATGCATCTTTAATATTTTTATATCTTTCTTCTTTTGATAAACTTTTTTGTTCTTTAGTATCTTTAATTTTAATAAGAGATTTACTTACTGGAATATTTAATTCTTCGCTTAAATGTTTGGCGATTACTTCACATTGATTAAAACCTCTCTTTTTAATAGAGTTTTTACTCATTGGCACATAGCAAATCACATCACATTCTATTTTTCTTTCATATATTAAATCTAACAATAATTCTGAAATAATCTTTGCTGCTGTAAAATTTTTCTCATATTTAAACGCTAGTATTAACTCTTTTAAAATTCCTCCATAATATCCATAAGATAATATATGGTCTTGTTTTTCTACTCTCTTTATTTTACTTTCACAAAGTGGACATATCCCTATGAAACCTTCACTACTACACACTATACATTTGTTTAATGGTGGATAAATCAAATCAAGTATTGCTGAAATTACTGCTCTTATTTCTTTAATACTTTTCTTTCCCATAACCTTTGATTAAATTCTCTTGTTATATTTTTAGATTTATCCATATCTTCTGATATTTCTTTAGACACTAGCAGTATTTCTGGCAAAAATTCATTACTTACCTTGAGAGATCCACATAAATAAATTATATCCTTATAAGTATATAATTCATCATCTGAAAACAACATTACTATATTTAAGTCATTTATATGATTTATATAATTCCCTATACTGTTAGTAACTATAAAAACGGAATCATTATATCCATCCAATATATCTTCAACAAATCCAAAACTTTGTTCTTTTACGTATTTAACCACTCTTATATCATCATTTTTTAAGGTATTATAATAATTATTATAAATCTTATTTAACATATATTCTGATGGAACAATAATCAAAGCTCTCTTTTTATTTTTCTTGAACCATTTAAAATATTCATATAGCGCTAATGGTATATCATTTTCTAACTTTATTCTAGTTAGAATAAATCTTGGCTCTACAATAGGAACATTATCTAATAAATAAGCCAATTCCATTTTGTTTCCTATAGGAAAAACATACTCAGAAGAATAAATAATTATCTTTCCAGATCTCCAATATATTTCTTCTACAGCATCTCTAAGCTCATCCTTTGATACTGTTGAAAAAACTGTTATATCATCGAATACAACAAGATCAAATTCATCATATACTTCAGATAACGAATCAATAGTTATAAACTGTATGTTATCCCCTATGTGGTTCTTCTCTTGTTCACCTATTAAAATATTATAATATTCTCTTTTTCTCTTTTTCACTTGTTCTTTATCATTACAACACCATACATACAGTATCTTACCATTGTCATATAAAACTTTATTTATTAAATTCGAAAAAACAATAGACGTATTAAAAGGTCTAGTTTTAACAGCAAGTACCTTACTCTTCTTTTCATACCAGTTATTTATTTTTTTGAATGCACTGTTAAGCTCTTTATAATTCATCTTTCATAACCTCTCTAAATTCTAATCCCTAACTATCTTCTCATCTGCTGTAATATCTATAATTCTTTCCTTTAACGAAGAATATCTCTCTACATTATTAGTATTAGTAACCATATATTTAAGAGCTTTCTGACTTCCGACAACAACTACTAACTCTTTAGCTCTTGTTATCCCAGTATATAGTATATTCCTATTCATTAAAAATGCCGACCCCATAAAGACTGGAGTTATTACAACTTTAAATTCACTTCCCTGGCTTTTATGTACAGTTATTGCATATGCAAGTTCCAATTCATCTAAAAAAGCAAATTCATATACAACTCTTCGTTCATCATCAAATATTACTGTTAAAGTACTCTTATCCTCATTTATAGACTCAATAAAGCCCATATCACCATTAAATACTCCAACTCCTTCTTCATCACCAATGCCATTAATCCTAGTCCATTTAAGAGAGTAGTTATTTTTTATTTGCATAACTTTATCTCCTTCTCTAAAAACCATTTCCCTAACATTCTTTTCTTTTTTGTGATTTGATGGAGGGTTAAGTATTTTTTGAAGCTCATTATTTAAATTTTCTACTCCTAATACCCCTTTTCTCGTTGGTGATAAAATTTGTATATCTTTTACCTTATTCCATTTTGAATTAAAATTAGGTAATCTTCTATTTATCAAATCAATTATAGTCTTTAAAATATCATCTATATTTTCCCTTGAGTCAAAGAAAAAATCACCATCTTTTTTATTTAGATATGGTAACTCACCATTATTAATTTTATGAGCATTAACTATAATCATACTTTCTTTACCCTGTCTAAAGATTTCATTTAATCTTACAACATTTATAAAGTTACTATTTATTAAATCTCTCAGAACATTTCCAGGCCCTACAGAAGGTAACTGATCAACATCTCCAACTATTATTACCCTAGTTCCTAATCTAATAGCCTTTAAAAGACTATTCATAAGCATAATATCTATCATAGATGCCTCATCTATAATAATTACATCACCTTCTAAAGGCTCACTTTCTCCTTTCCCAAAGAATGAGTTTTCATCATCACTTACGCCCATCTCTAAAAGTCTATGTATAGTTTTAGCCTCTCTCCCTGTAGACTCACTCATTCTTTTAGCTGCTCTACCTGTTGGTGCTGCTAAAAGCACTTTCATACCACTATTTTCATATATCTCAATTATACATTTTATAATTGTCGTTTTACCTGTACCTGGACCACCTGTTATTATCTCTATTCCATTGTTAAATGCACCAATAATAGCTTCTTTTTGAGCAGGTGCAAATTTTATATTATATCTTTTTTCGAAAGATTCTATTTCAAATAAAACATCAGTATTAATTGTTTGGAAGTTTTCTATACTTAAAGTAATTATCTTATTAGTTACTCCTAGCTCACAGTAATAATATGGCAAAGTATATACTGCATCTATTCCATTAATTTTTTCTACCTTTAATTTTCCTTCTAAGACGCTATTATATATATTTTCTACCACAAGCTCTTCATCAACCATAAGAACCTTCTTACATTCATCTATCAGCATATTCTGTGGCATATATGTATTTCCTAATCCAGAGAAATTATTAAGAACATATCTAATCCCACTCTGTATTCTAAATGGCGATACTATTTCAATTCCTAAACTTCTAGCAATTCTATCTGCAGTTAAGAAACCTATTCCTGATATTTCATCATTTAGTACATATGGATTTTTAGAAACTATATCTATTGAATCTGGACCAAACTTTTTATATATCTTCAAACATTGATTTATAGTCATTCCATGTTTCTGAAAAAACATTATTATATCTTTTAAATCTTTACTCTCTAAATAAGAATCATATATTATGTTAAACTTTTTTTCACCTATACCATCAACTTCTTTAAGTCTTTCAATATTATTATCTAGAATTTCTAAAGTCTTATCTCCAAATTTATTTACTATTTTTTTTGCAGTTACCGGCCCTATACCATGAATTATTCCAGTAGATAAATATTTTTCAATCTCTTTCGCTGATGAAGGTAATAATTCATGATACTCCTCTACATTAAATTGTCGCCCAAATTGCTTATGATTAATCCAGGACCCTTTAAAATTTATTTGCTGTCCCTCTTTAAGCAATGGCATTATTCCAACAACTGTAATTAACTCCTTGTTAGCTGTAACTTTACTAACTATATATCCCGTATCTTCACTTTTAAATATAATCCCTTCAACTAATCCTTCTAGTACTTCCATTTTAATTTTCACACCTTTAAATCTTATCTTCTATATTATATAATTATATCATATTATATAAATTTAACTCATACCGCTTTAAATTTGGGTTATCTAGGAGGTATATTTTATGCTAATTAAAAATTGTAAATTAATTTACCTAGACAAAATAGAAGAAGGTTCTGTTTTAATCGAAGATGGTAAAATCAAAGAAATAAATCCTAGCTTTGAAAATTGTGATAACGTTATAGATGGTAAAGGATTATATTTAAGTCCTGGTTTTATAGATGTTCATATACATGGTGCTGGTGGTGTTGATACTATGGATGGAACGTACGATGTTATAAACACAATAGCAAAAACTATTGCTAAACATGGTACTACTTCTTTTACTCCAACTACTATGACTGTCGCTAAGAAAGACATAAGAAAAGCTATATCTGCAATTAAAGAAGCAAAAATCAAAGGAACAGATGGTGCTAATGTTTTAGGAGCTCACTTAGAAGGTCCATTTATAAGTCCTAAAGCAATTGGAGCTCAAAATCCAAACTTTTTAATAGAACCAACTATAGAAAATTTTAATGAAATGGTTGGCGAAGATGAAGATGCAGTAGTTTCAATAACAATGGCTCCTGAAGTAGATGGAGCTAAAGAATTAGCTAGTTATTTAACTGATAAAGGTATAGTTTGTTCAATAGGACATACTAAGGCTACTTATGATGAAGCTATGAATGGTATAAAATGCGGCTTCTGTCACTCAACACACCTTTTCAACGCTATGACTCCATTTACACATAGAGAACCTGGTGTTGTAGGTGCAATATTTGATTCAGAAATAACTACTGAAACTATATCTGATGGTATTCACATATCTTATCCATCATTAAGAACTGCATATAAACAAAAAGGAACTGACAAAGTTCTTCTAGTTACTGATGCAATGATGGCATGTGGAATGCAAGATGGTATGTATTCTTTAGGTGGTCAAGATGTAGAAGTTAAAGATGGAGCTGCTAGATTATTAAGTGGTTCACTTGCTGGTTCAGTTCTTACTTTAGATAAAGCAATTAAAAATGTTTATAATAATTCTAGCTACCCACTTAATGAGGTTGTTAAAATGGCTTCATATAATGGTGCTAAGCATTGTAAAGTAGAAGACAGAAAAGGATTAATAAAAGAAGGCTATGATGCTGACTTAGTTCTTTTTGATGAAGATATAAATGTAAAAATGACTATTGTTAACGGGAACGTGGTATATAGCACACTTAAATAGTATTGTTCGCAAAGCTCACAGGTGAAAAGTCGACTTCGTCGAGGTGAAAATGCTACTATCGTAGCAGTGAAAATTTAACTGAAGTTAAAGTGAAATTTATTAATATAGATAATTTTCATTATTGCCATAGGCAATATTTTCACTGTCACGTCAGTGACATTTTCCCTTTTGACGAAGTCGAACTTTTCACCAAAGTGCTTCGCACTTTATTTAAAAAGGAACTCACATCAATTTCTGTGAGTTCCTTTTTTATTATAAGTATTTTTTTATTTCTTCAACTTTATTTAATCTTTCCCATGGAAGATCTAAATCATTTCTACCAAAGTGTCCATATGCTGCAGTTTGTTTGTATATAGGGCTTCTTAATCCTAAATCTCTTATTATAGCTCCTGGTCTTAAATCAAAAGTATTTTCTACAACTTTTACTATTTCTTCTTCTGAAATCTTTCCTGTTCCAAAAGTCTCAATTTCAATTGATACAGGTTTAGCAACTCCAATAGCATAAGCTAATTGAATTTCTAACTTATCTGCAATTCCTGCTGCTACTAAGTTTTTAGCTACCCATCTTGCTGCATATGCTGCTGATCTATCAACCTTTGTTGGATCTTTTCCTGAGAAAGCTCCGCCTCCATGTCTACCATATCCACCATAAGTATCAACTATTATCTTTCTTCCTGTTAATCCACTATCACCTTGTGGTCCACCAACAACAAATCTTCCAGTTGGATTTATATAATACTTAGTATTATCATCTAAAAGTTCTGCAGGAACAACCGCTTTAATTACATGTTCCATTAAATCTTCTCTTATTTGCTCTTGACTAACTTCTGGTCCATGTTGAGTTGATATTACTATTGTATCTATTCTTACAACCTTATTATCATCATATTCCACTGTTACTTGAGTTTTTCCATCTGGTCTTAAATAAGGTAATGTACCATTTTTTCTAACTTCACTAAGTCTTCTAGATAATCTATGTGCCATAGCTATCGGTAATGGCATAAATTCTGGTGTTTCATTTGTTGCAAAACCAAACATCATTCCTTGGTCTCCTGCACCAACAGCCTCAACATCATCTTTATTACCAGTTTTTGATTCTAATGCTTCATCAACACCCATCGCTATATCTGATGATTGTTCATCAATAGATGTTAATACTGCACATGTATCACAGTCGAATCCATACTTAGCTCTATCATAACCAATTTCTTTTATTGTTTCTCTAACTACCTTTGGAATATCCACATAACATGATGTTGATATTTCTCCCATTACCATAACTATTCCAGTAGTTACAGCTGTTTCACAAGCTACTCTTGCCATAGGATCTTTAGCTAGTATACTATCTAATATCCCATCTGATATTTGATCACATATTTTATCTGGATGTCCTTCTGTTACTGATTCTGAAGTAAATAATCTTTTCATTATATATCTCCTCTCTTAATTAAGATGATATTAATTCTAAAGATAAAAAAAGTCTCTTCTTAAGATAAAGAAGAGACCTACTATTCAACCATGTCTTTCTTATCTTGCAAAATTAATTGCAGGAATTGGCACCACGCTTATACAATTAATAGATTATAATTAAAAATGATAACTTATTCATTTTTAATTCTTAATTATTAATTAATGAAGCAGGTTGCCGGGTTTCACAGGGCCCTCTCCCTCTACCTCTCTTGATAAGAACTAATATCAAATTTTATTTACTGTAATATATATTAACAACTATTATAACTAATGTCAATAAATTTAAATTGTAATATTTTTATATAAAAAATAAAAAAAGCATAGGTTATCTATACTTTAAATGGTGGGGGAGGACGGATTCGAACCATCGAAGCGAATCGCAACAGATTTACAGTCTGCCCCCTTTGGCCACTCGGGAACTCCCCCATGTCTTATTAATAACTTTCATCATTTCGTGCATCACTGCCGAACTGACAATGACTAGTATATATTCATAGCAATAATATTTCAACCTTTAAATTTAGCTATTTTAAGAGTTTATTTTTATTTTTCTCTCTTTTTCTTGATTTATCTTAATATTACTTATTTATATATTATTTAATATGTCTATTAATTAAACTAACTCTATATACTGATTTAAGATTCCTTCAAGCCTATTATAGTCTTCTTCTATCAATCGTTTTTTTATATATGATAAAGCTTCTTCTTTTGAATCTATGCTACCACTATTTAAAATAGAATTAACTTTTGCACAATCAATTACTGAAAGTTTATCCAATATACTTTTAACAACACTTCTTTCATCTAAAGTTAGTTCATTAATTATATTATCTAAACTTATAGTTAAAATATCTGATGTATATCCTTGTATAACCTCTTGATCACTAGATACGGATTTTTCCTCTATAGTTTCCTCTATAACGCTACTACTAATCTCATCAAATTCATTTTCCTTTTTAGCGTTTGGTTCATACAAAACTATTATAAATATAATACTTACAGCTACTAAAATTGACATAGTTCTCATTATTATATTCAGTTTCATTTATTATCACCACCTTATCTAAAAATAATTTCCATTTTTTCTTTTTTTATACTTATTATATTATTAGTTTTTTTTTCATATATATTATTGTTGAGAGGTGGTGGGTATAAATTGAAAAGGAAAGTTAATTATAAATCCAACTTATCTTATTATGAAATCGCAGAATTTATAAGAAAGTATATAACATCTGAAACAGTTATAGTTTGCATTGGCACAGATAAATGTATAGGTGACTGTTTAGGTCCTTTAGTAGGTACTTTTTTAGAAGAGTCTTCTTTTCCTGTTCCTGTATACGGAACATTACAATCTCCTATTCATGCTTTAAATATAGACAAGAAAATTGATGAAATTAAAAAAACTCATCCTCAGGCTACAATTATAGGAATTGATGCTTGCTTAGGTGATACTAATTCTATAGGTGAAATTCACGTAAGAGATTACCCTATCCATCCTGGTAAAGGTGTTGGTAAATCATTACCTGAAGTTGGTGTTGCTTCAATAATAGGAATAGTAGATTCTAGTGATAACGCTGAATTTTTTACATCTAGAGGTATTAGGCTTAGCCTAGTTTTTGAAATGGCACGAGTTATTTGTCATGGCCTAAATCATGCATATTATCTTAATTCTTCATATAATAAATAGCACTATAAGAATTACCTTATAGTGCTATTTACCTATTTATATATAATTAATCTATTAAATTTATTTCACTTCCAAAAATATCTGAACCTAATTTATCTATGTAGCTTAAAACCTGACCTGTCCCTTCTGCAACAGCTTCTACAGAATTGTGAGCTATTTCTACTGTAACACCAGTATTTTCTTCTATAAGCTTATTAAGCCCATATAATAAAGATCCTCCACCAGTCATTAATATCCCTTTTTCTATTATATCGGCAGCTAATTCAGGTGGTGTCTTTTCTAGTATACTCTTAACTCCTTCAACTATTACTGATACAGGTTCTGCTAAAGCTTCTCTTACCTCTTCAGTACTTATTTCAACTTCATCTGGTAAACCTGTTATTAAATTTCTACCTTTCATAGTAGTAGTTAACTTTCTTGAATCCTTAAATGCAGATCCTATTTTTATCTTAACATCTTCTGCAGTTTTTTCACCAATCATTATTTTATATTTATTTCTAACATATTTTATTATTGATTCATCAAATTTGTCTCCAGCAATTTTGATTGATTTTCTAACAACTACTCCACCTAATGATATTACAGCTATATCGGTAGTTCCACCACCAATATCTACTATCATTGCTCCATTAGGCTTGGTTATATCTAATCCAGCACCTATTGCAGCTGCTAGTGGTTCTTCGATTATATGAACTTTTTTAGCCCCTGAATTTTTAGTAGCATCCATTACGGCTCTTTTTTCTACTTCAGTAGCTTGAGATGGAACACAAACCATTACTCTTGGAGCTACTATTCTTCCTTTTCCGCAAGCCTTTTTAATAAATTCTTTTAGCATTCTTTCAGTAATATCATAATCAGAAATAACTCCATCTCTTAGCGGACGTACTGCAACTATATTTCCTGGAGTTCTCCCGATCATTTTTCTTGCTTCTTCACCTACTGCTAGTACCTTATTATTATTTTTATTGATGGCTACTACTGAAGGTTCTTTTAATAATATCCCTTTACCTTTTACATAAACAAGTACTGTAGCAGTCCCTAAATCTATTCCAAGGTCGTTCCCACTTCTCCAAAACCACATCTTATTCACTCCTACCAGATATATAATATTTCAAAATAATTCTTTTTCAGACAAACTATTCTTTAAAAATATTATATATGTAAAGGTATTATCATTCAATAGCTTTGTATTTTAATTTAGTAGCTTTTCCACCTCTAATATGTCTTTCTGCCTTATTTAACTCAAGTATATTTTGAGTCTGCTCTGCAATGCTTGGATTAATCTTAGGCAACCTTTCTGTCATATCTTTATGAATTGTACTTTTACTTACTCCAAATACTTTAGCAGTTTTTCTTATAGTAGCCTTTGAATCAATAATATATTTTGCAACTTCTAGTACTCTCTCTTCAATGTAGTCTTTCAAAAATGTAACCTCCTTATAAATAGATTTAATTAAAATATAATTCTTTTTAGTTAATCAGCCATTTGAAATCCAAATGGCTGATTAATATTTCTTAGAAACTAAAGTAATCAGATGGATTTAATTGATTACCTTCAGAGTCTTCAACTTGTAGATTTAATACATCTCCACAAACTTCTGAAGTAAAAATCATTGAACTATTTCCAACTGTTCCAATTTCATCTCCTGCTGAAACTATATCTCCAACAGCAACTGAAACTTCTGCATCTAAATTTGCATACTTAGTTTTTAATCCGTTTGTATGTTCTATAACTATAAAGTTTCCATCTTCTGTGCTCTTAGATACTTCAATAACCTTACCTTCTGCTGCAGCCGTAACAGCTGTTCCTACAGAAGCATTTAAATCAATACCTCTTCTAGTTCTATCTACTGTTCCATTTTCATTATCTTGTAATCTAATCATCTCTTTATATTCTCTAGATACAGTACCTTCTAAAGGTAATTGGAAAACTACCTCTGTTACTGTAGTAGAAACTGGAACATCTTCTGTGTTATCTGCTACCTCTGTATAATTGTCTACTTCTTCGTTATCAGCAACTTCATCTAATTCCTCTGATTCCTCTGCCACATTATCACCAATTTCAACTCTATCTGCATTTGGCATTTCGTTTCTTGAGGCTTCTGTAGAATCATTTACTGACTCCTCAACATTTAAAGTAAATTCATTATTCTGATTATTGCTTTGCTTTAACTCGTTATTTTTCTTAATTGTAAAAGCTGCAACAACAGCGACTATACATAAGCAAATGAATAGAACAAAGTAAAAGCCCTCCTTTCTAAAAAAGTCTTTTACCTTATCTTTGTTGTTTGAATTCATATCAACACCTCCTTTCTGTAGTCTTGCCCTATATACAAATTTAATTCAATTAATAACCAATTTCCGTACTACAAATTTCCTCAATAAAAAACAAAAAGACCTTTGTTTTTCAACAAAAGTCTCAATAAATTATAATTTTATTCAGAAAATCTCAAATTTGTAATTTCTACTCCAGTATAATAATGTTTAATAATTTCATTATAAGTCTTTCCTTCTTTAGCCATGACATTAGCTCCCCATTGACTCATTCCAACTCCATGCCCATATCCTTTACATTTAAATATTATATTGCCATCATTTATTTCATAAGTAAAATTACTAGAATTCAAACCATATAAAAACCTAAAATCTTGACCTCTAATTGTTTCTCCAGCTACTTGAATCTCTTTTACTCCACCGGCCTCACTTCTAGATATAACATTTATACTACTTTCAATATTACTCGCATTTAAAGAAGATTGTGGATATGACTCTTCGAACTTATTAATAAACTCATTAATAGTCATAGATACTTCGCTCTCAAACTTCGGCGCTATTTCCTCTCCAGTACTCTCTACTGATTTTAAATATGGTATATCTGCCCAATATAAATCAACAGAGTTTTCTGTCATTCCTGAACTAGTAGAAAAAAACTGTGGATAAAGCACTAGCTCATTTTGATAGCTCATAACTTGTCCTTTAGTCGATTCTACTGCCTCAACTATTTTATTCCAATTTTTTTCTCTATCACTCTCTTGCCAAAGCTCTAGTCTAACTTCTTTGGATGTATAAACTTGACAATGTACTGAATCACATATATCTGCTCCATTTGCTTTCACACAATTTTTAATTTTTTTACTAGCTAAATATGTTCTAGCTGCTACAGCTTGTGCCTTTAATGCTTCCAATTCGAATGTAGCAGGCATTTCATTTGATATTACCCCACATATATACTCTTCTAACGGAACATCTACAATTTTATTTTGAGAAGTTATATATACACTTACCATTTCACTATCATTTAAAATTATATCTTTAACTTCTATAGTTGTAGGTTGAGCTATCTCTGCCTCTATTTCTTTAGTCACTTCTGACAATTCATCTAAATTAATGCCTTCTGATTTTATTAATATACTAGGCATAATTATCATAAATACTACTATACATATAGTCGTAAATAATAAAAATTTAATACCTTCATTTAAGTTTAATTTATATCTCCTATTCATAACTAACCTCCCACTATATTTATCCACAAGCTATATATATGTTTTAATCTGTAAAATAATTCTATTTATTTATTAAAAATAAATAAAAATAAGACATGCTCAAAATTAGCATGTCTTTATTTTAAATATCTAATATTTATATTTTAATTCTCTGAACATTAGCTCCTAGATTATTAAATTTCTCTTCAATTCTTGTATAACCTCTATCTATATGGTGAATTTCACTTATTATAGTTTCTCCATTAGCAACTAAACCTGATAAAATCATAGCAGCTCCTGCTCTTAAATCTGTAGCTTTAACTTCACATCCAGTCAATTGTTTAACGCCTTCAACTATGGCAATTCTACCATCAATCTTTATATTTGCTCCCATTCTAACTAATTCACCAACATGCATAAATCTATTTTCAAATACAGTTTCTGTTATAATACTTACCCCTTTAGTAACTGATAATAATGCCATCATTTGTGGTTGCATGTCAGTTGGAAAACCTGGATATGGTAATGTCTTAATATCTACCGGTACTCTCTCTTTAGTTCCATCAACTAACATTTTTTCTCCGTTGATTTCGAATTTTATTCCTACCTCTGTTAATTTTTCTATAGTAGGCATTAGATGTTCTTCATTCACTCCATTTATAGTTATTTTACTCTTAGTTATTGCAGCTGCCACAATAAATGTTCCAGCTTCAATTCTATCATATATAGGTGTAAATGGTTTTGTTTCTTTTAATTCCTTAACTCCAGTTATAGTTATTCTTCCATAACCTGCCCCTTCTACATTAGCTCCCATACTATTAAGAAATCTCGCTAAATCCCATATTTCTGGTTCTTCAGCTGCATTTTCTATTATAGTAACACCTTCAGCCAAAACAGCAGCCATCATTAAATTTTCTGTTGCTCCAACAGAAGGAAAGTCTAAGTATATTCTATTTCCTTTTAATCCTTCAGTTTTTGTATTAATATAACCATGACCATTTTCAATATCTACACCTAGTTTTTTTAATCCCTTTAGGTGAAGATCAACTGGTCTACTTCCTATATTACATCCTCCTGGCAATGATATTTTGCATCTGCCAAACCTAGCAAGCATAGGTCCAACAATCAAAAACGATGCTCTCATACGCTTTATCAAATCATTACTTGGCTCAATCTCCTTTAAATTTGAAGTATCTATTATTAAATCTCCTGTTATATCAGAAAACTCAACAGAACATTCTAACTCTCTTAACACATTTACTAACACTAGAACATCTTCAAGTAAAGGCACTTTTTTTATTGTTATTTTTCTAGGATTTAAGATAGTTGCTACAATTATAGGCAAAACTGAATTTTTAGCTATACTTATATCAACTTCTCCTTGAAGTTTATTCCCGCCTTTAACTATAATTTTTTCCATATTACCCTCCATATTAATTGTTAGTATGTTACAAAAATTATTGGTGTTCCTATAATTATATACTTTCCAGTATCATAATTAATTTGTCCCATGTTAATCTTACTTCCATCAATAAATTCTGCCTTTAATACTTTTCCGTTACTTATTTCCGCTTCCTCTATAGTATCTTCATTTATTCCATCTAATATAAATGGTAATATATTTTTTTCTTCATCTATTCTAACCTTTGAAAAGTAATAAATTCTCTCATCTATACACTTACTATTTTTTAAATTTTCTACAGCTTGTCTTAAATCAGAGCTATTAAAATTACTCGAAGTATTCATTATTACTATTTCGATCTTTGTTTTCTCTCCATCGATTAAATTAATATTGTAAGTTAGCATTTCATCTATACAAACTATTCTATTGTTAAATATATCTATATCACTTATTAATTCATTTGTTAAAATTTCTATAATTCTATTCTTCTCTTCAATAATGCTTGTATTAGTAATGTATTCTAACTTAACTCCATTCTGAACAAAATCATAGTTTTCTATTAAAAATTTTTCCATATCTCTATAGTATTTTTCACTTTCATAACATTCATATTCTACTCCATTAATAATTAATAGAGAAAAGAGTATAATAAATATTAGTCCTATCTTCTTCATATTATTATCCCGCCTTTCCTCTAAAATTATTGTCCATTTATTAAGTTTTTATACTATTCGATATATAATAATATATTAATTACACCTCCAAAATGTTCCCTTTCTACAAAAAACCTTAATAACAAACAATTTATTAAAAAAATAAGTAATTTAAAATTACACATCTTTATTAAACCTATTCCCTTCTGTCAAAATTCAATTTAAATTTGAGTTAATATTTTATGTTAAAAAAAGAGAGATATTTTCAAATATTTTTTAAATTACTTGAAAATATCTCTCTTTTAAATATTTTTTTTAATTTCTATCCTTGCTTTAGCCCTTAAAAGTGCATTTTTTGCTCTCTCAGTATCTGTATTGCCTTTTTCTGACAACCTCTTTTTAGCTCTTTCTTCTGCTAGTTTTGCTCTATCTAAGTCAATTTCCTCTGGCCAATTTATAGAGTCACAACAGAATTTTATTGAATTATTATCTATATATATAATTCCTGATGAAGTAAATAAATTTTTTTCTTTTCCATCAGAAGAAATAAATGTAGTTACAGTAGGAATTGTACTTATAATTGACTTAGTGTGATTAGGTAAAATTTCTATTTTACCCTCATCACTTTCTGTTACTACTGAAACTACTGCCTCTTCTACCTTCTTATTATCATTAGTAACAATAGTTAGCTTACTTTGCTTTTCCACATAAATCACCCATTCATTTTACTTGCTTTTTCTTTAACCTCATCTATAGTTCCTGAAAGCAAAAATAATGATTCTGGAATATTATCACACTTACCTTCTAATATTTCTTTAAATCCTCTTACAGTTTCTGATATAGGCACATACTTACCCTTCATTCCTGTAAATTGTTCAGCAACAGTAAATGGTTGTGATAAAAATCTTTGAACTCTTCTAGCCCTTGCTACAACCTTTTTATCTTCATCTGATAATTCATCTACACCTAGAATAGCTATTATATCTTGTAACTGTTTATATCTTTCTAATATATTCTTAACTTCTGTAGCAACGGTATAATGTTCATCTCCAATTATTCTTGGATCTAATAATCTTGATGATGACTCCAATGGATCAACAGCAGGATAAATTCCAAGCTCCGATATAGCCCTTGATAAAACAGTCGTAGCATCTAGATGCGTAAATGTTGTAGCTGGTGCTGGGTCTGTTAAGTCATCTGCTGGAACATAAACAGCTTGAACAGATGTTATTGAACCATTTTTTGTTGAAGTAATCCTTTCTTGTAAAGCTCCCATTTCTGTAGCTAATGTTGGTTGATATCCAACTGCTGATGGTATTCTTCCAAGTAAAGCTGAAACTTCTGAACCTGCTTGAGTAAATCTAAATATATTATCAATAAACAGAAGGACATCTTGTCCTTTATCTCTAAAGTATTCGGCCATAGTAAGCCCTGTCAATGATACTCTCATTCTTGCCCCAGGAGATTCATTCATTTGACCAAATACTAGAGCAGTTTTATTTATTACGCCTGACTCCTTCATTTCGTAATATAAATCATTACCCTCTCTTGATCTTTCTCCAACCCCAGTAAATACAGATAATCCTCCATGTTCAGTAGCTATATTATTAATCAACTCTTGAATTAATACAGTTTTCCCAACTCCAGCACCACCAAAAAGACCTATCTTACCGCCTCTTTGATATGGAGTTAACAAATCTATTACCTTTATCCCTGTTTCAAGCACTTCAGGTTCTAACGATTGATCTTTAAAGCTTGGAGCTGATCTATGAATTGGATATCTCTCTTTTGATTCTATAGCTCCTTCATTATCTATAGTATTTCCTAATACATTAAATACTCTTCCTAATACCTCTTCTCCTACAGGAACTGTTATACAATTTCCTGTATCTACTGCTTTCATTCCTCTCTTTAGTCTATCAGTTGCTTCCATAGCTATAGTTCTTACTATATCGTCTCCGATATGTTGCTCAACTTCTGTAACTAACTTTTCTTTTCCAATTTCTATTTCTATTTTGTTATAAATATTAGGAAGCGAATCTGAATCAAACTTTATATCAACTACTGGCCCTATAACTTGAACAACCTTCCCTACTTTTTGTTCTCCCATAATGTTTCCCTCCTATTATTTTTGAGCTTCAGCGCCACCAACAATCTCTGAAATTTCTTGTGTAATAATACTTTGTCTAATTCTATTAAATTTAATATTTAATGTTCTTAACATTTCCGTTGCATTATCAGTTGCACCATCCATAGCCATCTTTCTTGCACTTTCTTCACTTACTCTCGATTGTAATAAACACTCCATTAATTTGCTTTTAATATATAGGTTCATTGCATTATTAAATACGCTATCTATATTAGGCTCAATAATATATTTATCTTGTTGATTATCCTTTTTTTCTATTGGTAGTAGTTTTATTACTTCAGGTACTTGATTTATTGGAGATTTAAAAATTGTACATACTATATTTACTTCAGCTATTTCATCATTTCTATAAGCTTCATTTATAATATTATATAATTCATTAACTTCCTTATTTGTTGGTACATCTGGCATATCAATAATCTGTTTATTTGATTTAAGATTAAATTTTTCAAAATATGATATTCCTTTTTTGCCAATAAGAATGATTTTACTTTCTTCTTTATCTTCTATAACTTCTCTAAAATAAGATACTACGTTGTTATTAAATCCACCACATAATCCAACATCTGATGTAATAACTATATATAATTTTTTTCCTTTGATTCTATTAATATATATAGATTCATAATCATCAGGCAGACTATTAACTACTTCTTGTACTATTTCCTCAATAATTTTCACATACTCATTGTTATCAGTAAGCCTGTTTCTTACTTTCTTCAGCTTAGAAGTGGCAACAAACCCCATAGCCTTAGTTATCTTCTTAGTACTTTGAATAGATTGTATTCTTCTTTTAATCTCTACAAGTCCAGATGTTCCCACAATAATGCCTCCCAAACAAATACATAGGTAGTCCTATATATTTTCAGTAAATATCTTTTTAAACTCACTAATACATTCTTCCATATCATTTTTTATTTCATCTGTTAAAACACCTTTAGTTTTTATGTCTTTTAATGTATCTCTATAATGTGTATCCGCAAATTCTATTAACTGCTCCTCAAATTTTGAAATATCAATTAATTCTATATCAGATAAATAATTATTACTTATAGCATATAAAATTAGTATTTGATATTCTACTTTCATAGGTTGATATTGCTTTTGTTTCAATATCTCTAATATTCTTTTTCCTTTTTCTAATCTTCCTTTAGAATCCGCGTCTAAATCAGATCCAAATTGTGAAAATGATGCTAGCTCCCTATATTGCGCAAGCTCTAATCTTAAATTTCCTGATACTTGCTTCATAGCCTTTATTTGAGCATTACCACCTACTCTTGATACAGATATTCCTGGATTTACAGCAGGTCTTTGTCCAGAGTTAAACAAATCACTTTCTAAAAATATTTGTCCATCTGTAATTGAAATAACGTTAGTAGGTATGTATGCTGTTACATCTCCTGCTAAAGTTTCTACTATAGGAAGTGCTGTTAAAGAACCTCCACCTTTTTCTTTAGATAATTTTGCAGCTCTTTCTAAAAGTCTTGAGTGAATGTAAAATATATCTCCTGGATAAGCTTCTCTTCCTGGCGGTCTTCTAAGCAAAAGTGACATTGTCCTATATGCTACAGCATGTTTTGATAGATCATCATAAACAATTAGAACATCTTTTCCCTTATTCATAAAATACTCTCCAATTGTACATCCTGCATAAGGAGCTAGATATTGTAATGGTGCTCCTTCTGATGCTGTTGCTGCCACAATTATGGAATAATCTAACGCATCCATTTTATCTAAGGTATTAACTATATTTGCTACAGTAGATTGCTTTTGCCCTATTGCAACATATATACATATTACGTCTTTACCTTTCTGATTAATTATAGTATCTATAGCTATAGCTGTTTTTCCTGTTTGTCTATCTCCTATTATAAGTTCTCTTTGTCCTTTTCCTATAGGAATCATAGCATCAATAGCTTTAATCCCAGTTTGTAATGGCTCCTTAACAGATGTCCTATCTATTATTGTTGGTGCCGGTGCTTCAATAGGTTTAAACTCTTCATAGTATATAGGACCTCGTCCATCTATTGGTTCTCCTAAGGCATTTACTACTCTTCCTAACATATCTTCACCAACAGGAACCTCTGATATTTTATTGGTCCTTTTTACTATATCTCCTTCTTTTATCCCTTCTTCAGGTCCTAAAAGAACACATCCTACATTATCATGTTCTAAGTTTAATGCCATTCCATAGACACCATTTGGAAATTTTAATAATTCACCTTCCATACAGTCATCTAATCCATAAACTCTAGCAATATCATCCCCAACTTGGATTATAGTTCCTGTATCTTCAGTTTTTATATTCTTTTCATATTTTACTATTTCTTTTTTTATAATAGATGTAATTTCTTCTGGCTTTATATTCACCTTAACACCTCTATTCTAATTCAAGCATTAGTTCCCTTAATTTATCCATTTTAAATTTGATTGTTCCATCTATAACTTCATCTTCTACTTTTACATATATGGAACCTATTATATTAGGATCTATAATTCTTTCTAATATAATTTTCTTATTATATTTATTCTCTAAGTTATTTATCAGTAATTTATACTGTTCATCTAATAGTGGAATTGTTGTTTTTACAACTCCTTTTAATGTGTTATTTTTTTCAAGATTTATCTTTTCCATTTCATTTACTTTTTCTCTCAAATGCAGAATTCTATCTTTCTCAATTAAGATCAATAAGAAAGATAATAAATCTTCATCAATTTTATTTTTAAAAATATTAATAAAAGCCTTTTTCTTATTTCTTGTTCCAACTTGAGGATTCTTAATAAACTCATAAAACTCCTCATAATTATCAATTAACTCACATATTAATTTTAAAGTCTCAATATATTCATCAACTTTTCCATTTTCATCCGCAACTTCGTAAAGAGCCCTTGCATATCTTTTATCTAAAAATTCATACATGTTTAATCTCCTACTTTAGAGATAAATTCATCTATTAACTCTTTATTTTTTCCTTCATCAATATTTTTTTCTATTAATTGCTCTGATAACTCCATTGCTAAGTTAACATATCTCTCTTTTAAAACATATTCATTTCTTTTCTTTTCTCTTTCTATTTCTACTCTAGCTTTTTCTTTTATGATTTCAGCCTCTTTCTTCGCTTCATCAATTATGTCTTTGTATATATTCTCAGCCTTCCTCTTTTCATCTTCAGTTATTTTCCTACTTTTTCTTTTTAATTCTTCTATTCTCTTTTCACTTTCTATGCTTATTGTTCTTGCTTTTTCTGTAGCTTCTTCAGCTTCTAAAAAAGTTTTATTTATATATTCTTCTCTTTCATTTATTACAGCCTTAACTTTATCAAAAAAGAAATGTTTTAATATCATATATAATATTGCTGTATTTACAATTGAAGCTAGTATAACCCCTATATTTATTTCCATGATGAGTTTTCTCCTTTCTGAGAATTATCTAAAACCTTAAACCCTTAGCTTATTCCTACGAATATTAGTAAAATTGATACTAATAAACCATATATTGCAGTTGCTTCAGCAAATCCTGCTCCTATCATTAATGCAGTTGTTATCTTACCACTTGCTTCTGGCTGTCTAGCAATACCTTCAACCGCTTTAGCTGTTGCATTACCAATTCCAATTGCAGCTCCTATACCTACTAATACTGCTATTGCAGCAGCTAATGCTCTTACTGACTCTTGATCCATAATTAAATTCCTCCTTAAAATCTTTATATATTATTAAATAAAATTCTTTCTACTCATGTAAAATTAGTAAATTCAAATTACTAAATTACATATGCCTTATATGTTAAGTTTAGATTCTTACTTAATGTTCAACTGTTATTTTAGTATTTATCATTGTTAGCATAACAAATATAACCATTTGAATTGCTCCATCAAATATATCAAAATATGCATGAAGAGGTATTGGTAATCCAATTTCAGCTATCCATGCTAATGATGATAAAGCTTTATATACCAATTCAACTAAAACCGTTGCAGCTAATATGTTTCCAAATAATCTTAAAGCTAGAGATATAGGTAGCATAACTCTTTCTAAGATATTTATCGGTAACATAACTGCCATTGGTTTTGCATATCCGCCAAAGTAACGTTTTATACCTGTTTTTCTAATTGTATAAACTTGTATAAATACAAATACTATTAGTGATAATGCAATTGTTACACTAAAATTCTTAGTAGGTGCAGCTATTCCAACTAATCCAGTTAGATTCATTGTTAAAATAAATATAGCCAATGTACCTATAAAAGGTATTACATCTCTATATTCCTTTCCCATATTGCTATCCACAACATTTTTAATTAAGTTATATAAGTATTCAACAATCACTTGCTTCTTACTCTGTGGTTTACTTTTCAAATCTTTTGTAGAATACCATGCCAAAATCCCAATAAGCAGTATTATTACTAGTTGTATTATTGCTTCTGGTTTTATGTCTATTATTAGCCCCCCAAGATTAAATGAAACTATAGGTTTGTATGACTCCATTTACTCACTCCCCTTTGCATTTTTAACCAAGTTATTGTTAATACTACGAAAAAACTTATAAAACCTAATACATAAGCTAAAAGTTTTTCGATGTTATATATAAATGGATACGCTATAATAATTATTGTTATAATTCTTAAAATATAACTTAATGGAAAAACATATTTAATAATCTTTTTTTTACTATTAATAGTCTTTTCAAGCATAACTCCACTAAGTATAAAATTTATAGTTGCAACTAATAATCCTAAAGAAAATATGAAAGCTAACATAGCATGTCCAATTACTAACAAAATCAAATTTATTATTGCCAATATCAATATTACATCTTTAATAAGTATCTTTAATAAACTTTTTGTTTCTCTATTCATATACTATTACTCCTTAGATAACTTCTGTAATTATAGCTCTTTGGAACCTTAATATAAAATTTAATATTTCCTAATATTTGGTTATTTTTACTTATTTTATTATTATATTTTTATATTATTCACTCTTACTTATATTTTTCAACTCTATCTCATCTTATGAATAACCGATTAATTTTATGATTTATAAAATTCATTTAGCTGAATTTTCAGATTCTATACCACAAAAAAAGACCTTACTAAAATGTAAGATCTTTTTTTATTACTTATTCTCTTTCTACTACTAAAGCAGTACCCATTCCTCCACCTATACAAAGTGTTGCTAATCCTTTTTTAGCATCTCTCTTTTCCATTTCGTGAAGTAATGTAACTAATATTCTAGCTCCTGAAGCTCCTACCGGATGTCCAAGTGCTATTGCACCACCATTAACATTTACTTTACTCATATCAAATTTTAAATCTTTAGCAACTGCTAAACTTTGAGCTGCAAAAGCTTCGTTTGCTTCTATTAAATCCATATCTTCAACTGTTAAACCTGTATTTTCTAATGCCTTTTTAGTTGCATAAAAAGGTCCATATCCCATAATTGATGGATCTAATCCTTTGCTTCCATAAGAAACTATCTTTGCCATTGGTTTAATTCCTAATTCTGCTGCTTTTTCAGCACTCATAACCACTACTGCTGCTGCACCATCATTAATACCTGATGAATTTGCAGCTGTTACAGTACCATCTTTTATAAATGCAGGTCTTAATTTAGCCATACCTTCAATTGTAGATCCGAACCTTGGAAATTCATCTTGTGCAAATACCTTTGGTTCTCCTTTTCTTTGAGGAATAACTACAGGTACTATTTCATCAACAAATCTGCCATCTTTTATAGCCTTTTCAGCTTTTAATTGTGAATTTAGAGAAAATTCATCTTGCATTTCCCTTGTTAATCCCCACTCTTTAGCTATATTTTCAGCTGTAACTCCCATATGATAATTATTAAATGCATCTGTTAATGCATCATTTATCATTGTATCTAACATCTTACCATCATTCATTCTTTGTCCCCATCTAGCACTTTTTAATGCATATGGAGCTTGAGACATACTTTCCATTCCCCCTGCAACAACTATATCTACATCTCCAGTTTTAATCATTTGAGCTGCTAATGATACAGTTCTTAATCCTGATCCACAAACCATATTTATCGTCATAGCTGGTACTTCTACTGGTAATCCTGCTTTAACAGATGCTTGTCTTGCAACATTTTGTCCTAATCCAGCTTGTATAACATTTCCCATTAAAACTTCTTCAACTAATTCTGGTTTTATTCCTGCCCTATTTACTGCTTCTTTAATTACTAAAGAACCCAAATCTACTGCTGGAACATCTTTTAATGCTCCCCCAAAAGATCCAATTGCAGTTCTTACTGCACTAACAATTACTACTTCTCTCATAATATACCCTCCCATTAATTTTATAAACAATAAAGCTATTAATTGTTTAACAATTAATAGCTTTATTATAACATTTGCCCCTTTTAATTCTCAACCATATTTTGTATATTTTATATTTATTTTACATCATCTTTTTTTATGTAAAACACTCTTTTATATATGATTTAATATTCTAACATATTACTCTCATCTATATATTTTCAATGTCCATTGATAAATGTATATCTTTTTCTTTCGGTATAAGCTGTCTTAATTTAACACCTGTAGCACTAAACATTTTTTTTGAAGCTTTCACTGAATCTGTATCAGCATATTTATTACTTAAATATACTACTTCCTTTATTCCAGATTGAATAATAGCCTTAGCACATTCATTACACGGAAATAATGCAACGTATATAGTGCATCCACTTAAGTCTTTTCCTTTAGCATTTAATATTGCATTTAATTCTGCATGTACTACATAAAGATATTTTGTATCTAATGTTTCTCCTTCTCTTTCCCAAGGGAATTCATCATCAGAGCACCCTTTAGGAAGACCATTATATCCTATACTTTCGATTATATTAGAACTATTAACTATACAAGCCCCTACTTGCGTACTAGGATCTTTACTCCTCATTCCTGATAATAAAGCTACAGACATAAAATAATCATCCCATTTTAAGTAAGTTTCTCTTTTCATAAAAACACCACCTTAATATATATTAGGTTAATAGAATAGTTATTATAACAATTTATTCAATTAAACTTTAAGAATTTAGAATTAAGACTTTAGGAATATAATTAACTAATCTGATTTTAAATATTTATAAGTCTATAAACTATCTAGTAGTTTCATCTTTAACTTTTCATTCTTAACTTAAAAAGTCATTCGTACTTTATACAAAAAACGAAGCGCATGCTTCGTTTTTTATTACTTAGTTCCGAAAAGTCTATCTCCAGCATCACCTAATCCTGGTACTATATATCCTTTTTCATTTAGTTTTTCATCTATAGCAGCTACGTATATATCAACATCTGGATGTTGTTTTTGTACTAACTCTATTCCTTCTGGTGAGGAAATTAGGCACATTAATCTTATTTTTTTAGCTCCTCTTTGCTTTAATAACATTATAGCATCAGCAGCTGATCCACCTGTAGCTAACATTGGATCTACAACTATTACATCTCTTTCTGCTATGTCTTGAGGAAGTTTACAGAAATATTCTACTGGTTGTAGAGTTTCTTCATCTCTATATAATCCAATATGACCAACCTTAGCTGCTGGTATTAAGTTAAGTATTCCATCAACCATACCAAGCCCAGCTCTTAATATAGGAACTATTGCCATTTTCTTACCAGCTAACATTTGACATGTAGTTTTACAAATTGGAGTTTCAATTTCAACGTCTTCTGTTTCTAAATCTCTAGTTACTTCGTATGCCATTAACATAGATACTTCTTCAACTAATTCCCTAAAATATTTAGACCCTGTATCCTTACTTCTTATATAAGCCAACTTATGTGATATTAATGGGTGTTTCATTTCTGTTACTTTACTCATTGTTTATTCCTCCTAAATTAAATCAACTAATTTATATACTAACAATTAACATATACATATCAATTATTGGTTTTACATTAACTATTTGTTATTTCTATATTTCTCTTCTATCTTAGTTATCTTTTCTAATCTTCTAACGTGTCTATCTCCTTCAAATTCAGCTCCTAAGAAAGCTTTAACTATATCTATAGCTAATCCTTTACCAACTACTCTTTCCCCCATAGTTAATATATTAGCATCATTATGCTCTCTAGTTGCATGAGCACTAAATGTATCTGAACAAAGTGCTGCTCTTATTCCTGGAACTTTGTTGGCAGCTATTCCAATTCCTATTCCTGTTCCACATATTAAAATACCAAAGTCATACTCTTTAGCTACTACTGCTTCTGCTACTGGTAAAGCTATGTCTGCATAATCACAAGATTCTTCTGTATATGTACCAAAGTCCTTAAACTCTATATTTTGTGATTTTAAATAATTAGCTATCTCAGCTTTTAAATTTAAACCACCATGGTCACAACCTAACGCAATCTTCATAAAATCATCCTCCAACTTCTTCTAATGATTAATTAAGATAGAATGAGTAGTAATTTATAATGCTATATTACTAACTTTCTCCCTAAGTTCTTAATTTTTAATTATTTTTTATTTATAAAAAAGGAAGATAGGTTCCCCCATCCTCCATTAATTAAACATCTATAATATCATATCCAGCAGCTTTATTAAGCCTATTCATTATTGCAAGTCCAACCCCAGCTTCTTCAAAGCCTTGACATAAAATATATTGAACTCCTAAATCATCGCATTTTCTTAAAGCTTCAAAAAGATTTTGAGCTATTTGATATAAATCTTTTTCGCTACCTAATGATATGATTTCACCCTTATTAAATCTACTTACATTTTCATCTGTTGTTAGTATTGCTACTTTATTATTTTTATCTATATAATTCTCCAACATTTCTGAGATAATTTCAATAGTTTTTTCATTTTTGCCCCTAATTATTTTCAGAGATGCCTTAGGTGCATAATGTCTATATTTCATCCCTGGAGCCTTTGGCTTTAAATTATCACTTGGCTTACTCATCAAAGCTTTATCTATCTCTATCCTAGAATCAACCTCTCGTAACATTTCTAGAGTAATTCCGCCAGGTCTTAATACCATTGGTGGATTTACGGTACAATCTACAATAGTTGATTCAACACCTATATCACTCTTATTCCCACCTAGAATATAATCTACTTTTCCGTCTAAATCTTCAACACATCTTTCTACTTCAGTTGGACTAGGTCTTCCTGATATATTCGCTGATGGAGCTGCAATAGGTTTTCCTGATAACTCTATAAGCTTTAATGCTATTTCATTATTAGGCATTCTTATACCTATAGTATTAAGTCCTGCACTAGTTTCATCTGGAATTATATCTTTTTTATCTAAGATTATTGTTAGAGGACCTGGCCAAAACTTATTCATTAAATCTTGAGCTACCTTAGGAACATCTTTAACTAGATTTGATAAATCTTTAGAACTAACATGAACTATAAGTGGATTATCTTGTGGTCTCCCTTTTGCTATAAAAATCTTTTTTACGGCTTCTGAATTTAATGCATCTGCTCCTAGTCCATATACTGTTTCCGTTGGAAATGCTACTATTCCACCATCTTTAATTATACTTCCAGCTTCTTTTATATAATCTATATCATCTCTAATATCTTTTATTATGGCAACCTTTGTTTTCACAAGACTTACCTTCTTTCTTTTAAAATTCATTTTGCCTTCTTGCTATTTTAATATTATCTATAGCAGAGCTTGTATATACAGCTTTTACACAATTTTTATATATTATTTCTAGTAAAATATATTTATTTAAAGCTCCTCTATTTATTATTTGAAAATAATAAGTATCTTCAGAATTTAATTTTTTAAGCTTTAAATATTCATGATTAACTTCTGGATATCTCTGTAAAAACGATTTACTAATATGTTTTAATGATTTATTTCTAAATTTCATAGTTGTAACTATTATTATTTCCATATCTTCTTTAGTATCATTGGTATGTACTATCGCTATTTTATCACAAATCAAAATATTCTCTTTTGAAAATAGTCCATTTTTGAATTTTAACTTATTATTTAAACATGAAAATTTTAACTTATAAAAATTAATCTTATTCAATATAGATAAAAAAATTAGTATTTCTAAAATTAATAAATATAAGTATATGAATTTTGACCTTATATTTGATAAGTAAACCATCATAGGTAAGAAGATACTTAAAAATATCATAGTACTATAAAATAATTTTTTTAATTTATTCTGCCTTTTTAATGCTTTATCTATGTACATAATTTATTTACCTATTCTAAAAGCCCTACATTATAAATGCAAGGCTTTTAATCTTATTACATAGAATCAGTATTTCCCATAGCTTTCATCTTTTCTGCTTGGTCAGCAGTGATTAAAGCATTGATAACTTCATCTATATCTCCATTTAAATAACTATCTAATTTATAAAGTGTAAGACCTATTCTATGGTCAGTTACTCTTCCTTGAGGATAGTTGTAAGTTCTTATTCTTTCACTTCTATCTCCAGTACCTACTTGGCTCTTTCTATCTTCAGCTATTCCAGCCATTCTCTCAGCTTCAGCTACCTCATAAAGTCTAGCTCTTAAAATTTTCATAGCTTTTTCTTTATTTTTAAGCTGTGATTTTTCATCTTGACATGAAACAACAGTATTAGTTGGTATATGAGTTATTCTTACAGCTGAATCTGTAGTATTAACGCATTGACCTCCATTTCCTGATGCTCTGAACACATCAATTCTTAAGTCTTTATCATTGATTTCGATATCTACATCATCAACTTCTGGTAAAACTGCAACTGTAGCAGTTGAAGTATGAATTCTACCGCTTGATTCTGTATCAGGAACTCTTTGAACTCTGTGAACTCCACTTTCATATTTTAGCTTTGAGTAAGCTCCAGAACCTTTTATCATAAATACAACTTCTTTAAATCCACCGATATCAGTTTCATTTGCACTCATTAATTCAACAGACCATCTTTGGCTTTCTGCATACTTTGTATACATTCTGAAAAGGTTAGCTGCAAATAATGCTGCTTCATCTCCCCCAGCTCCTGCTCTGATTTCAACAAATACGTTCTTATCATCATTAGGATCTTTTGGTAATAACATTATTTGAATTTTATTTTCTAATTCTGATTCTTTTTCAGATAACATAGAAATTTCTTCAGATAACATCTCTCTCATCTCTTTATCTGACTCTTCACTTAACATTTCCTTATTTGCTGCTAAGTCTTCTACAACTTTTTTATATTCTCTATAAACAGTTACTAATGTTTCTAATTCTGCGTGTTCCTTACATAGCTTTCTCCATTCACTTTGGTTGGCCATTATTGAAGGATCTGATATTTTAACTGATAGTTCTTCATATTTATTTTCAGTAAATGCTAATTTATCTAATAACATAGTATCACTCCATACTCTAATTTTTCACATTTTAGTATTATATCATAGTAATTGTAATTTTATCAACTTTTTAAAGTTCCTATTACAACTCTATCTAATCCAGCTAAATCTTTAACTATTCTTACATCACTGTATCCGCTGTTTATCATTAACTTTTTAACTTCTTCACCTTGATCATGACCAATTTCAAAAGCAAGTATTCCATCATCTTCTAAAACCTTTGAACTTTCCTCAACTATTCTTCTATAAAATATTAATCCATCTTCCCCACCTGATAAAGCTGTGTGTGGTTCATAATCTTTAACATCATCCATAAGAGTAGGAATTACTTCATCTTTTATATATGGTGGATTTGAAACTAATATCTTATATTTTTTATTCTGATTAATAACTACCTTTAACAAATCACTTTTTACAAACTTAGCTCTGTCTTTTAAGTTGTGTTTGGCAATATTACTTTCAGTTACTTTCATTGGTGTGTCATAATAATCAATTAAGTCAATATTTATATTTTTCCTAAAACTTGCTAATGCTATACCTATAGCACCACTTCCACAACAAAGATCACAAACATTCATACTCTCATCTTGTGGAATATACTTTAATGTTTCTTCTACTAATATCTCAGTATCTGGTCTAGGTATTAATACCCCTTCTTCAACATTAAAATCTAATCCCATAAATTCGGCACTTTTTAAAATATACTTAATAGGCATTTTATTTTTCCTTTTTTCAATAAGCTCAAAATATTCTTTTTCATTTTTTTTGCTTATCTCTTTATCTCTATTAGTAATTAAGTATAACTTATCTTTATTTATGACTTTTCCTAATAATAATTGTGAATCAAGCATATAAGTATCTACTGCAGCTTCCTTTAAAATACTTGATCCTTCTTGTAATAACTCTCCAATTTTCTTTTTATATTCAATTCCTTCTGCTGCTAATAAAGATGCTATAGCTACTTCTATTTGCGAGTCATCAGGTTCTTTTGTAGTAAGCTCTTGTAACTTTAATCCTGGATAAGCTATTATTTTTCCTAATTTACTATCTGTTTTTCCAAGCCATTTAATTAACTCATAAGTTATGCCTGCTACAAATGGCATTAGTAAAACTCTAAGAACTATTCTTTGTATAATTCCACCCCATCCTGTTAACGAAAAAACTATTATACTAACAAACATAGTTAAAAATAAAAAGTTAGTTCCACATCTTGGATGAAATCTGCTATATCTCTTAACATTCTCAACAGTTAATTTCTCTTCATTTTCATAACAAAAAATAGTCTTATGCTCTGCTCCATGGTATTGAAAAACTCTATATATATCATCTAACTTACTAACTAAATACATATATAAGATTAAAATTCCTACCCTTATCACAGATTCTATTAAATTTAATGCTATTGGATGTAATCCAAAGCTCTTAAATATAGAAGCTAATACTGTCGGAATTCCAACAAATAATCCTACAGATAACAAAAGGGAAAACATCATTGTTCCAGTAACTATTAGGTCATTTGCTCCCTTATCACCAAGCTTTTTCTTTAACCAAAGTTCAAACTTAGACTCTTCTTCATCTTCCTCAAAAAAACTAGCAGAATAATTTAAAGTTTTAATTCCAACTATTAAAGAATCTATTAAAATAAATATTCCTCTTATAAATGGTATATTTAGAAATTTATATCTCTTAGTCAATGGTTTGACACTTTTCATATCTACTTCAATTTTACCACTTGGAGTTCTTACTGCTGTAGCTAATCCTTTTGAGCCACGCATCATAACTCCCTCTATTACAGCTTGACCCCCAACATCACATTTTCTCATATCATCACTCTTTCAAAATTATTTTTGGCTCTTATATTTTATATAACAATGTCCACATAATGATTCATATTCAACATTATCAACTAAATCTATAGCAACTTGTTCTCCTTCAAAAACAAACTTACCATTGATTTTTCTTCCGTTTAAGACAGCTTTTCTTCCACACTTACAAATTGTTTTCATTTCTTCAATACTATGAGCTAATAGTAATAATCTTGTACTACCTTCAAAACCTTGCATCTTAAAATCCGTTCTTAATCCATAGCATATTACAGGTATATCTAATCCGACAGCTATTTCAAATAATTGGTCTATTTGATATGATTTTAAAAATTGAACTTCATCTACTAATATACAATTAATTTTATATTTATCATCATTCCATTTTTTAACTTCATCATATATATTCATATCACTATTTATTACTAAGTCAACTTTTCTTTCTACTCCAAGTCTAGATACTAACTTATCTCCACCTTTTTTATCAGTAGCTGGTTTTATTAATACTACATTCATTCCACGTTCTTCGTAGTTATGTGCTACCTGCATTAAGTTAGTCGATTTTCCAGAATTCATCGCTCCGTATCTAAAGTATAATTTACTCATTAATTCGTCTCCTTTTTCGATAGTTATATATCGATTATAGCATTTTAAGCCATTATTAAAAAGATGTTTTATCCCTTAATTATCATTGACCTTTTCTACCCCTTATGTTATACTCAATTAGTCATTAAATATGTCGTTTAATGATACTTAAATTTCGAAAGAGGTGAATCATAATGAGAGAAGGCATACATCCAAATTACCATCACGATGCTGTGGTTAAGTGCGCATGTGGAAACACTTTCACAACTGGATCAGTTAAGGAAGAATTAAAAGTTGATATATGTGCTAAATGCCACCCATTCTTCACTGGTAAGCAAAAAATCGTTGATATCGGCGGTAGAGTTGATAAGTTCAACAAGAAATTCGGTCTTAACAAGTAATTTAACTTTTTTTGATCAACAGGAAAGATTTTTATCTTTCCTGTTTTCTTTTTATTTCAAAATTTTTACACTAATTAATATGTATACAAAAAGAGAAAATCTTAATTTTTAACTAGTATTAAATATATTAAATGCAAAAATCTAGCTAGCGCTAGATTTTTACAATTAACAGCATAGAAGCTAACAATAGCTTCTATCTCAACTCTTAACTTTTTACTCTTAATTCTTAACTACTTTTTAAATACATCACTTTTTGGAAATACTGAAATAAATTCTTCGTTATCCTTAGTTTTAGAAAGCATATTAATAAGATTCTCAGTTATAGTTTCTATATTTCCATCTCTATACATAACTCTTCTTATAGCAAAAGCAACTTCTTTTTCAGCTTCACTTAACAATAAGTCTTCTTTTCTTGTTCCTGACTTGTAAATATCTATAGCTGGGAATATTCTTCTTTCTTGAAGCTTTCTATCTAAATGAACTTCCATATTTCCTGTCCCTTTAAATTCTTCGAATATCATATCATCCATTCTTGATCCAGTTTCAACTAAAGCTGTAGCAAGTATAGTTAATGATCCACCTTCTTCTATATTTCTAGCTGCTCCAAAGAATTTCTTTGGCATTATTAATGCCCCTGGATCTAAACCTCCAGATAAAGTTCTTCCTGTTGGTGTTATAGTAAGGTTATAAGCTCTTGATAGTCTAGTAATACTATCTAAAAGTATAACCACATCCTTACCTTGTTCAACCATTCTTTTAGCTCTTTCCAACACCATTCTTGATACCTTAATATGGTTTTGTGGTTCTTCATCAAAAGTTGAATAGATAACATCCCCATCTATTGATCTCTTCATATCTGTAACTTCTTCAGGTCTTTCATCTATTAATAAAACTATAAGTTTAACATCTGGATAGTTACGTGAAATATTTTGTGCTACCTTCTTTAACAAAGTTGTTTTACCAGCCTTTGGTGGCGCAACTATTATACCTCTTTGCCCTTTACCTATTGGACATATTATATCCATAAGTCTTGAAGATAAATCATTTCTATCTTTACTTTCTAAATGTAATCTTTCATTAGGATATATAGGAGTTAAAGTTTCAAAAGCTTTTCTTCCTATAGCTTTGTTAGGATCTTCACCATTTACTTTCTCAACAAAAAGTAGAGCCTTAAATTTCTCTCCCTCTTTAGCTTCCCTTACTTTCCCTTGAACCTCATCTCCTGTTTTAAGGTTAAATCTTCTTATTTGAGACGGAGATACATATATATCATTTTCTCCAGTTTGATAATTATCACATCTTAAAAAACCAAAGTTATTATTTTCTTGAACTTCTAATACACCCTTGGCAGAACCTGATTCATTTATCAT